>OKVP01001318.1_pt1 | contig 10140 bp, 9 predicted proteins | sample 1604821 | NCBI WGS metagenome assembly OKVP01 (sample SAMN01760946, study PRJEB22395) | human gut metagenome | reverse complement strand
ATATGCTGAACTTTTAACTACTAATGTAGTTAAAAATGTAACATGTAAAAATGGTACAACTGCAAACTGGGATAATACAGATTTTTCAATTAAATTAAAAAATATACATACACCAGACTATTGTACAATTGATTTTACTGATGGTTACGTAGTAACTTTAACAGCAACAAATGGAACAGTATCACCTTCATCACAAGTTACAGGTTATAATGGAAGTGTAAGTTTTACCGTAACACCAAACTCAGGATATAAACTAGAATTAGAAACAAATACATGTGGTGGAACACTATCAGGAAACACTTATACAATAAGCAAAGTTACTTCTAACAAAAGTTGTTCAATTGGATTTAAGAAAAAAATACCTACTTTAGCAGAAACAATAAAGTCATATGCAACTAATAATACAAATGGTGTATATAATGAGAATGGATATAGATATGAAGGAACAGATCCAAATAATTATATATACATGACTAATAAAAGTACTAATGAAAAAGAATTATGGAGAATAATTGGAGTATTTAATGATGGAGCAAATGGAGAAGAAGTAATAAAAGTAAGAAGATATTATGAAAAGAATAGTTATCCAACTATGGCATATGACTCAAATAGTACAAACCATTTTCCAAATACAACAATGTATAATATTTTATCAAGTACATATATTTTAACTAATTATGATTATGCAGTTAATTATAAGATGTATTTGGGAACAAGTGCCTCGTATGATTCACTTACTTCTTCAGGCTGGTATACAGCAGAAAGAGGAAATACTGCTGGCCCAAATGCAAATGGTGTTACATCATTTATATGTAGCGTGGGCCTAATATATCCGAGTGACTATGGATATGGAGCACTAGCAAATGAATGTTCAAGGACGTTAAAATTAATTAGTTATCATGAGACAGCAGTATGCTATAATAACAACTGGTTGTATCAAGGGGAAAGTCGAAATCAGTGGTTAATAACTCCACTTAATAGTCATCCTGATCGAGCTTTTTATGTTTATGTGGGAGGAAGTGTTTACGACGGTGACGATTTTTTACCTTCTCGTGCTTATAGTGTACGAAATGAATGGGCATATAGCCCAGTTATGGCTTTATCAAATGATGTACTTGTAAGTGGCTCTGGTACTAAAACTGATCCATATGTAATGAACTAGAGATCTCGTTAACTTAACTGTGTCTAACGAATAATTTACTAATATAATTACTATAAAGTAATCAAGGGGTTAAATGATAGTTTATATAATATGATACATTGGTAAAAAAGTCAACAAAAAAAGAAATGCTTTAGTAAAAATAGACTAAAGTATTTTTTTTATGGGATACTAAAGAAACTAAAAAACTTATGTCGAGAAAACTTTTGATAAATTTAATTTTGTTTAATACATTGTTGGAGTTTAATACTATTTTTTATTTGTAAAACATGTTATAAAGTATTGATAAAGATGTGCTCCTATGCTAAAATTGAATTGTAAATAACAAGGGAGGTAATGATGGAATTTGTTATAATTGGATTAATTGTTTTAGTGATTATTTTATTAGTATTTTTATTATTAAAAGTAAATAGTAATAAAGAAAATGATATTTCTTTAAGTAAAGTAGAAGGAGATATTATAAGAGAAATTGGAGATTTTAAACTTAATTTTTCTAGAGATTTGATGGAAGACTTTAATAAGTTGAATGATAGAATAGAACATAAATTAAATATGATAAATGATAAGGTTAATGAAAGACTTGATGTTAATTTTGAAAAAACTAATAAAACTTTTGCATCAGTTTTAGAACGTCTTGCTAAAATTGATGAAGCACAAAAGAAGATAGATAATTTATCTAATGATATAGTTAGTTTACAAACTGTGTTAACTGATAAGAAGAGTCGTGGTATATTTGGAGAAGTTAATTTACATCAGATATTATCAAGTGTATTTGGTGAAAAGAATGATAAACTTTATAGTTTACAATATACTTTAAGTACAGGAGTAATTGCTGATGCAATTGTTTTTGCACCAGAACCTCTTGGACATATTTGTATAGATTCTAAGTTTCCACTTGAAAACTATAGATATATGTTAGAAAAAGGTATAACTCCTGAAGAAAGAATAAGAAGAGAAAAATTATTTGAAAGTGATGTTAAAAAACATATTGATGCGATAGGAAGTAAGTATGTTATAAGTGGTGAAACAAGTGATCAAGCAATAATGTTTTTACCTGCTGAAGCAATATTTGCTGAAATTAATGCATATCATACTAATCTAATTAATTATGCTTATTCAAAGCATGTTTATATTGCAAGTCCTACAACACTTATGAGTTTGCTAACAATAATTCAAGCTATACTTATGGGTATGGAAAGAGATAAATATACAAGTATTATTCATACTGAATTAAATAAACTTGGTGAAGATTTTATGAGATATAAAGAAAGATGGGATAAACTTAGTACTCATATAGATACAGTTAGTAGGGATGTTAAGGATATTCACATTACTACTGATAAAATTAGTAAAAGATTTGATGAAATTAGTAATGTTAATATAGAAAATAATAAAATAGAAGGAGGAAATTAATATGGAAATATTAATATTAGGAGTAATCCTAGTAGTAGTGTTGTCTTCAATTAGACAAATTAATGAATATGAAAGGGGTATAAAGTTTAGATTTGGTAAGTTTAAAAAGATAATGAATCCAGGTTGGAATTTAATTTTTCCAGTAATAGATTCTTTTAAAAAAGTTGATATTAGAACAAGAGCAGTAGATGTTCCAGAACAAGAAGCAATTACAAAAGATAATGTATCAATTAAAATCAATGCAGTATTATACTATAAAATATTTGATGCATCTAAAGCAATACTTGCTGTTGAAAACTTTAATTATGCAGTAAGTCAACTTGCTCAGACAACTATGAGAAATGCTGTAGGAAGCGTAAGTTTGGATGAGTTATTAAGTGAAAGAGATAAGATAAGTAGTGAGATTTGTAAAATAGTAGATGAAGCAACTGATCCATGGGGAATTAAAGTAGAAAATGTTGAATTAAAAGATATTAGTTTACCTGAAGAAATGAAAAGAGTAATTGCGCGTGTTGCAGAAGCAGAAAGAGAAAAACTTGCTGTTATTACTAAAGCTCATGGAGAAGTGGAGGCTAGTGAAAACCTTAAAAAGGCTGCGGAAAATTTAAGCATGGCACCAGGTGCATTACATTTAAGAACTCTTGAAACATTAAATGATTTAAGTAGTGATCAAAGTAACACAGTAATTTTTGCACTTCCTATTGAAGTATTAAAGGCAGTAGAAGGTTTTGGTAAAAAACATGACTAATGAGGAGTTAAAAGTTAAAATAGATGAATTTTTATCAAAAAATAAATTTAGCAATATAATATTAAGTAATTTAAATTTAATGATTAAAATATGTGAGTTATATTCAGAATTAAATGAAGATTTAGTGGATGTTAAATTTAGTAATGTTAATTTAGAAACGTATCCTAAACTTGATTTATTTACAAAAATAGATTTAGTTAAAAAACTTTTTAAAAAATATAATTATCCTATAAGTGATGAAATTTTTGAAAAAATACTATCTGATGGTACAATTGATTTTAGAGAGTACTTATATGATAAAGATTATCTTCCTAATATACAGTCTGGTATAGTTGATGGAAGTGCTGGAATAAAAGATGATTATAGATTTGTTTCCACACCAAACACTGGTTACATAACTGATGCAGTAATACTTGCACATGAAGTTGCTCATTATATTGTTGGAATATCAGAAAATGCAACTGACCACATGATAAGTGAATCATTAGCAATATTTACTGAATTTTTGATGGAAGATGAATTGTCTGGTATGGGGTATGATGAAGAAATGAAGTATGTTAGAAAATTAAGATTTAAGAATACTTTAAATAAATGTTATTTAATACGTATTTTGGCAAGTATAAATGTTTATTTAAATTTTGGAGACCTTGAATATGATAGTTATAAAAGAATGTATAGTAAAATGAACGAAGAGATTTATAAGAATGAAATATTAAAAGTGAAAGAATATTTTAATATATCTATAGATAAATTAGATCCACAAAGAGGTTTATACTATATCTTTGGTTGTGTTCATGCATATTATATGTATAATAAAATTAAAAATAATCATTCGTACATAGATAATATTTATAAGGCTTATTCTATACCATATAGAGATGATTTGGGAAGTTTTTCTGAGGCACTGGGAATATATGATGTAGTAGGTGAATTAAAAGATGCTATAACTTCTTATAAGAAAGAACTTAATAATGAAACAAAAATATTATAATTTAATTTACAATATTATGACATTATAACTAGGCAATTTGTCTAGTTTTTTTGTAAACTTTTTGTCTAAAGAATGAAAATTGTAATTGACAATTTCTTGTGTTAAAATATTAATAGGAAAATAAGGTGGTTAGTGATGAACAATAATTTTGAAGCAATAAAAAGTTTAGTGAGTTTACTTGTAAAGAAGTCAGGGTTTGACATTGATAAGAACTATAGTGAAGAAGAACTAGCTAAAACTAAAGAAAATATACAAAAATTACAAAGTGAAAAAGAAAGTAGTAATAATCAAAAAACTCTTGGTAAGATAATAGATACTTTAAAACTAAGACAAGCTAATTGGGAAAACAATGCTGAGATAGTTGGTAAAAGTTTATTAAATGCTTATAAAGAAGGTAAAGATTATAGTCAAGTAAAAGCTAGAATTGAACTTCTTGGTAATTTAGCATATAAAGGTACTGAGAACTTAAGTGCTGGTAACTTATATTCTAAACTAAGTGAATTAGAAAGTAAATATAATGAACTAAATAATAAAATAGATACTTATGAATATAAAAATACTGAAGAAAGAGAAATGGATGAAAAGTATAAGAGTTATTTAGATAATAAGATATCTTCACTTAATGATGAGATTAAAATAGTAAATAAGGAACTTGATGAATTAAGAGATATAGAACTAAAAGATGTTACAATAGTTAATAAAATTAAGGAATATATTGATAAACTTGATAATGATCTTGCTAGAATAGATAGAATACTTAATGAAAGTGCTAACATGGATATTTCTTTTGAAGTATATGAAAGACTAGAGAGTGCTAAAGAGGAACTTGAAAGTAAACAAATTAGAAATAAAGATACTTTAGAAAAAGCAGAGAAGATGTTAGAAAATGTTAGAATTAATAGGACTAATAGTAATTCTAAAAAAGAAATTCTAGAAGAAGAACTTGATAAATGTACTACTAAAAAGAATAATATTATTACTAAATTAAAAGAAGATAACTACATAAATACTACCGAAAGAATAATTGATATTAATGAAAAAGAAAAAATAAGAGTAGAATTAGATTATTTAAATAATAAAAAAGATGTTATTTACGTAGATGCTATTAAAGTTAAAGATGAACTAATTAGAGAATGGAGTACTAAAAAAGAAAACTTTGTTGAAAAAACTAACAATTATAAAGAAGAAATAATAAAAGAACAAGAAGAAAAAAATGTTGATAAAGTAGAAGTTGTTAACAATAAACCTGTTATAGAAGAAAATGAAATATTACGAAATGAAGAATTAATTTTGGAAGAAAAACCAGAATATAAAGAAATAGAAGAAGAAAAAGAAACAAAAAAAGAAATAACATCTGAAGAAAAGAAAAATAATAATAGAATAGAATTGGATTGGTGATAATATGAACTATCGTGCACTTGAAGATTTAATAGGAATATTAATTAAGAAGTCTGGATATAAAATAACTGATTTAAGAGTATTAGAAGATACTGATTATTTGACTTCTAGAAAAAATTATTTATTAGAAGAAATAGATAATATAAAGAATAAGTTAGATAATAGTAAATACATTGATAAAGATAGTAAAGTTAAAGATGAAGAAGAGAAGAAATACTTAGAAAGAACATTAAGCAATTTAACAAATGATAAAAATAATCTTGAGTTAAAACTTAATGATAAAACTCTTAAATGCCATCAAAAAGCTAAAACAAGTGGAGAACTTGAAATATCTTATGAGGAGATAGATAAAGTAAAAGATGCTATCAAATTAATAAGTTACAAACTAGATAATTTTGATTACATAGATAATGATGGTATTTCTAAAGATGAAAATTATCTAAGTGTTTTAGAAAGTGAATTAAAAGAAATTAATACATCTCTTGATAATAAAGAAAAAAATCCAATTCTTATTGGGACAAAACTACTTGATGCATTTAAAAATGGAGAACCTTTAAATAATGTTAAAGAAGATTTGGATGTACTAACTATAAGTGCTAAAGAAAACTATAATAAAACTCTTGAAGAAATAAAAGGTAGTAACATATTCGAATTAATTGATTTATATAGTAATAAAAAGAATGATATAACTGATAAAATAAATAATTCTGATTATGTGAGTGAAAAAGGAAAAGAAGAGTTATTTGAAAAAACTAAATATCATAATAAGAGAATTGAAACATTTAAAAGTACTATTTCTGGAATTGAAAAAAGAAAAGAAGAGTTATCTGTTTTAATTGAAGAATCTAATAACCTATTTGAAAAAACTAGAATAGAAAGACTTAAAAAAGAAGAAAAATTAAAGAATTTAGAAGTACTTTTATTTAATGAATCTAATCTTTCTAATTTAGATAAAGAATTTTCTTCAATAATAACTTCTTTAACAGAAGAAATAAATGGTGATAAGTATTTAGAGAATAAATATAAATTAGATATTGAAAACTTTAACGAAGAAATGAGAAACTTAGATATTAATTTTAACAACATGCATAATGAAATCATAAGTGAAGAAAGAAGTTTAGAAATAATTAATGATAGAATTGATGAAAAGAGTTCTGATTTAGTTAGTAAATTTGAAGATAAAATTAAGTTACTAGGATATACTAATCGAGTTAACAGCTTATATAATGAACAACAATACTTATATGTTAATGTTGATGTTATAAAAGAAGAAATAGAAAGTATATGGGCTCGTGGAGATGATAAAAACGAGAAAACACCAAAAGAAATTAGTAATCAAGAAGTAGTTAATAGTTCTATGTATGATGATATTTCTTTAAATGAGGATGAATCTAATGAAAATAATTATTTATTAGATGAAGAAAAACCAGAAAGTGTTAATGAAAATAACGAACCTTCTATAGAAGAAAAAAAAGAAGAGTCAAATGAAAATAATGACACTGAAAAGCTAGAAAGTGATAATGTAGAAGAATCTAATATTAAAGAACTAGAAACTATAAAAGAAGATATTACTGAACCATTAGATGATGATTTTATAGAAGACATTGATTACTTTTAATAAAAGCCAACATAAGTTGGTTTTTTGTTTCATATTATTAATTGGTGAAATGTATGAAAATTAGTGAACTTCAAAGAAAAGATATTGTTAATGTGAATGATGGTAAAGTTATTGGAAGAATAATAGATGCTATTATAAATGAAGAAGATGGTAGTTTTGAAGGATTTGTTATAGAGAAAAGTAAATATATAAGAAGTTTATTTAGTACTGAAGGTGATATTACTATTAAATTTAGTCAAATAAAGAAACTTGGAAGTGATGTAATACTTGTAGAACTTTAATAAAGTATACTTGATAAAATCCTTATAATTTGGTATATTATTTGTGAGGAAAATAATATGAAAAGAATAAAATATAGTTTAGTAATAATTTTAGTATTTATAATAGATCAAATATCTAAAATAGTGGTTGCAAATAATATTAATTTAAATGAAAGTAGAGTAGTTATTAAAAACTTTTTAAATTTAACTTATGTAAAAAATAAAGGTGCTGCTTTTGGAATGTTTGAAGGTTATACTAGTATAATTACTATAATTAGTGTAGTTATATTATTTTATTTACTGTATGAATTATTTAAGAATAAAAAGAATGATACTCTTACTAATATATCATTATCATTTATAATTGGTGGACTTATTGGTAACTTGTATGACAGAATAATATTACATTGCGTTCGTGACTTTTTTGATTTTACTTTATTTAATAAAGGGTTTGCAATATTTAATGTAGGAGATTCATTTATAGTAGTTGGATGTATATTATTTTTTGTAGGTGCACTTTTGGAGGTAAAACATGTTAGAAGTAAATAGTGAAAATGTTAATAAAAGGTTAGATGTTTATTTAACTGAAATTTTAGGTAAAAGTAGAAGTAGTATTGATAAAGATATTAAAAGTGGTAATATTCTTGTAAATGATGTTAAAGTTAAAAATGGCTATTCTTTAAAACTAGGGGATAAAGTAACTATAAAAGAAAATGATACAAACTATATAACTAAAGAAGAGATGCCTCTTGATATTTGCTATGAAGATGAATATTTACTAGTTGTAAATAAACCAAGTGGTTTAGTAGTACATCCAGGTAACGGAAATAAAAGTCATACTTTAGTAAATGGTCTTATGTATTATACAGATGAGTTGAGTGATATAAATGGGGAAGATAGACCAGGTATTGTACATAGAATTGATAAAGATACTTCTGGACTGCTTCTTATTTCTAAAAATAATCAAGTACATCAAATACTAAGTGAAGACTTTAAAAATAAAAGAATTAAAAGAAAATATATTGCTTTAGTGAGTGGTGTTATAAATGAAGATAAAGGTAAAATAAATGCACCTATTGGAAGAGACTTAAAAGATAGAAAGAAAATGGCTGTAACTGATGTTAATGCAAAAAATGCTATAACTAATTTTGAAGTTATAGAAAGATATAAGAATGCAACACTTATTAGATGTATATTAGAAACAGGTAGAACTCATCAAATAAGAGTACATTTATCTGAAATAGGATATCCTGTTATAGGAGACGAAGTATATTCTAATGGAAAAAATCAGTGGAACATAAAAGGGCAATGCTTGATTTTCCTTAACTATTCCTTTTACTAATGCTATATATGTTTTTTCTACTTCGTGCTTTTTTATTTGTTCACTCATTTTTACATGAGCTATATCATTTTTTGCAACTATAAGTACTCCTGATGTATCTTTGTCTAATCTGTGTACAATTCCTGGTCTTAATTCTCCTCCAATTCCAGATAAAGTTCCTTTACAAATAGCCATTATTGCATTTACTAATGTTCCATCTGGATTTCCATTTGCAGGATGAACAACTAGTCCTTTTGGCTTGTTTACTACAATAATGTCATTATCTTCATAAAGAATCTCAATTGGTATATTCTGTGCTTTTATAGATACTTCTTTTGGTTTATCTTCTTCTACTATAACCTCATCTTTTTCTTGAATTTTATATGATGCTTTTGTCTTTTTATTGTTTACTAAAATTTTTCCCTCTTCTATTAATCTCTGAATTGTAACTCTTGAAGCAGTTCCTATTTTAGTTGATAAATAAGCATCTATCCTATTATTCTCTTCCTCTTTTTTTACAATAATCTTTTCCATTAATTTACTTCCTATCTTTTTATACAAAAATATTTTTTGTATTAATACATGATTTAAAGATAAAACAATTTTCTATATTTACGCTCTATTATTCAGTGATTCTTTCATATACAACAAAATACTTATCACTATATAATTCTTTATATTTCTTATCATTTGTTTTAGTTATAATCATATTCATTTTAGAATTTTTATATGTTATAACATGTGTTATTTTGTATTTTTCAAAAGTATCTTCATAAAATTTACTTATATTTGATGTTTCTATAAAATCCATAAATATATCATCTTGTTTACCACTAAATTCTGGTGCATATAAATCTGCCCTAGAATCTATAAATACAGGAACTCCTTTGTATAACAAATAGCTTCCATAATTATATTCATTAAATAATTTAAATATCTCAATGACGCTTTTAATGTCATCTTTATTGCTACGAGCTTCGAGTTCTTTAAGGTCTTGCGGCATTTCACTTGGATTTGGAAAAAATACTTGGCTTGGCTGGTCAAACATTATGAAATTAAATACATTGCAATTATTATTTGCAAAATATTTATGAAAAGCAAGCAATATTGCTAAATGGTATGCTAGCCAGTTTGAAGCGCTTCCTGTTTCTGATAAGTAATAAGGTGTTTCATTATCACTTTTTTTAATTTTAACTGTTAAGTCATTAACTTCAAATGAAGATGACAGGGAG
>OKVP01001309.1_pt1 | contig 10170 bp, 9 predicted proteins | sample 1604821 | NCBI WGS metagenome assembly OKVP01 (sample SAMN01760946, study PRJEB22395) | human gut metagenome | reverse complement strand
GGCCGCGAGGTGCTGGGAATGCTGCAGCAGCTCCACCGGCAGGGCAACACCGTGGTGCTCATCACCCACGACAACTCTATTGCCGTGCAGGCCCAGCGCATCATCCGGCTGGAGGATGGCCGCGTGGTCTACGACGGCGATGCCCGGGCACCGGAGGCCATCGTTCAGCCGACATTGAACTTTGAACCGGCAGAACAGGAGGGGGACGCATGATCTACGAGACCTTCCGCGAAGCAGTCAAGAATATCTGGAGCAACAAGTTCCGCACGGTTCTGACCATGCTGGGCATCATCATCGGTGTCACGGCGGTCATCGTCATCGTGGGCTTGGGCAATGGCATGACCCAAAGCATCAAGGACAGCTTTTCTGAGATGGGGACCAATATCCTCAGCGTCCAGATCACGGGCCGCGGCTCCCGCACCGTGACCGTACAGCAGCTGTACGATATCGTGGACAGCCACCCGGAGGTGTTCACCGGCATGTCGCCCACCACCACGCTGGACAGCACCGTGAAGGTGGATACCACCACCTATGGCTATACGAGCGTCAAGGGCGTGAGTGAGACCTACCTGGATATGATGGGGCGCACGCTGGCCCAGGGCCGGGGCCTGACCTATGTGGACATCACGGACAATAAAAAGGTCTGCGTGGTGGGCGATTACATTGCCCGTGCGGCCTACGGCGGCAACGCCATCGGCCAGACCATCAAAATCGGCAGCGAGAGATTTACCATCGTGGGTGTGCTGGAAGCCAATGTCAGCAGTACGACCGATCAGGAGGGCACCGACGATGACATGATCTTTGTGCCCTATACCACCGCCCAGCGCATCAGCAGGACCAGCGCCAGCTCCTACGGCGTGGTTCTGGTGAGCGATGAACTTGCCGATGAGGGCAAGAATCTTCTGGTAGTAGGGATCGAATCCATCCTCCACGCGGAGGACGGCTATTTCATCACCAGCCTGAGCGAGATGCTGGAGACCATGACCGGCATGATCAACATGGTGGTGGCGATCCTGACCGCCATTGCAGCCATCTCCCTGCTGGTGGGCGGCATCGGCATTATGAACATTATGATGGTGTCCGTCACCGAGCGCACCCGGGAGATCGGCATTCGCAAGGCGCTGGGTGCCAAGGAACGCTGCATTCTTGCCCTGTTCGTCACTGAAGCGGCCACCACCTCCGCACTGGGCGGCCTGCTTGGCATTGCACTGGGCTATCTGTTCAGCGCTCTGGCCAACCGGGTGCTTCCGCTGCTGGTGTCGGATATGGAACTGACGGTGGCCCCCTCCATGACCTCAGTGCTGGTGGCCTTTGGCATCTCGGTGGGCATCGGTGTACTGTTCGGCTACCTGCCTGCCAAGCGCGCCGCAAGGCTGAACCCCATTGAAGCATTGAGATATGATTAAACCTCTCACCGCTTCGGTCTGGCTTCGCCAGCGCCTTGCGGAGCTCCCCTGGCAGGGGAGCCTGGAATAGAGGAAACACGATCTTAAGGAGAATCTTCCATGAAAAAAAGAATCCTTTCCCTTTTGCTGGCGGTGAGCATCGCCTGCTCGATGCTGGTGGTGCCGGCAAATGCCGCTGCCAGCAATGCGGCGGTGCAGACTGCCGTGACGCTGGGCGGCTTGACCAGCGAACAGGCCTCCGCCCTGAGCACCGCCCTGACTCGGGGCCAGCTGGCAAAGCTGCTGGTGACATTCTCGGCCTACCGGGAGAGCGCCGCCACGCAGGGGAACACCGGCACCCTGTTCACCGATGTGGACAGCGGGAACGAATATGCCCCCTATATCCGCATTGCCGTCCAGCAGGGATGGCTCAGCGGCTACACCGACGGCTCTTTCCGGCCCGACAACGGTGTGACGCTGGAAGAGGCCTGTACCGCCGCCCTCAAGCTGCTGGGCTATGATGTTACCACTCTGAGCGGCAGCTTCCCGGCGGCACAGCTCAACAAAGCCGGCAGCCTGGGCCTGCGGGCCGGTTTGAGCGCCGTGCAGGGGCAGGGCCTGACCCTGGAAGATGCCGCTGTGCTCTTCTATAATGCCCTGACGGCCAGCACCGCTGAAAACCAGACCTATGCCGCCACGCTGGGCTTTACCGTGACGGATGGCCGGATCGACCTGTCCTCGGTGCTGCTCAGCAGTGTGGAGGGCCCCTTTGTGGCCGATGGCACCACCCAGCTGCCCTTTGCCCCGGCGGCGGTCTACCGCAATGATACCGTGGCCACAGATGCCGCTCTGAACGCCTACGATGTCTACTATTACAGCGCCAGCGCCAGAACGGTCTGGATCTACTCCCGCAAGGCGGCGGGCCGCATCACGGCGGTCTCGCCCAGCGCCAGCGCCCCCACCAGTGTGACGGTGGCAGGCACCAGCTACACGCTGGCTTCCTCGGCAGCGGCATCGGTCCTCTCGGCCTTCAACGGCGGCGGAGTGGGGCAGGTGGTCACCCTGCTGTTGGGCATGAACAACGAGGCGGTGGCCGTTCTGACCGGCGAGGAAGCTGACAGCGTGTTCTATGGCGTGGTGCAGACTTCTTCCCGCAGCCTGACCGAAGAAAACGGCGCGGATGTGCTCCAAAGCGTGCAGGTGGCCTGCACCGATGGCGTGACCCGCACCGTGAATGTGGACAAGAGCCTGAACTTCCCCACCGGCTGGCTGGTGGAGATCACCGTCAACGCCGACGGGGAGAACGTGGAGACCCTGAGCGGCCAATCGGTCAGCGGCACCATCCGTGCGGACGGCACCGCGCTGGGCGATGCGGCCCTTGCTTCGGATGTGGAGATCCTGGATACGACAGCGGAGGGGTTGGCTGGGACAGTAAGTCCCGGCCGCCTATCGGGGGTGACACTTTCTGCCTCGGATGTCCGTTACTACACCGTGGATGGGAACGGTGCCATTGACCGGCTCATTCTGAACGATGCCACCGGCGACCTGTGGACCTACGGTGTGCTGGATGATGTGACCAACCTCATCAGCACCGCAGCCAGCTCCACCACGAACACCGGCTCCGGCTCGTCCACCTCCAACACCACCGGTTCCAGCGCCTCTGACCTTGTGGCCGGTGCGGTGGAAAGCGTGATGCCCTCCACCAGCACCCTGCTGTATGGGCTGGTCGATGGCAGCATCGGCAGCACCCTGTGGGAGAGTGTGACCAGCAGCACCGCCAGCCTGGCAAGCTATCTGCTCAAGATTGGTGCCAACAGCACCACGGGCGTGGTCAGCTCGGTGCTGGATTACCTGAGCAGCGGCGCGAACTATGTCTGCTACGTCAACGGTGAGCAGACCACCTATAAGACCAGCGTGAAGTATCCCGTGCTGGCAGGCGGTATCTCGGTGCGCAAGACTGCTTCCGGCAGTGTGGGCACCATGGCCCAGCTGCTCCCGGTCACGGTGGATCAGCTGGGGGCGGCCTCCGTGCGGAGCGGCTCCACCCGCTATGAGACTGCCGATGACATGCAGGTGTATCTGTGGTACAAGGGCAAGTATTACGCCACCACCCTTTCCCAGATCAACGCCGAGGATTACAGCCTCATCGGCTGGTACGATGCCCATGGCAGCGCGGCGGGCGGAAAGATCCGCGTTCTTGTGGCCGTGAAAAAAGACTGACCGCGTCTCCGACAGGCTGTGAAATGGGACGAAATCCGGTCATAAAAAGGCAGTTAGGCGACATTTTTCACGATTTATCCATTGAAATTCTCCCCCGGGGATGATATGATAGACCTGTTCCTGCGCGGCAAAAGGCCGGGAACGAAATCTGAAGTGGGAGAATTTTGTGCCAGATGCAGAAAAAGAAGCTTTATCAGCTGGCTGCGGTCATCGTTCTTGTGGTGGCCGTGGCAGCTGCTTTGATCCTGACAGGGATGCGGAAAAGCACCCCTGTGTCCGAGGCGCAGGCCAGCTCGGTGCCGTCCTCCGCTCTGCCCGGCGGGGAAGCTGAGGGGCCCTCCAGCGCCGCCGCCTCCAGCAAGAGCGCCGTCAGCAGTGAGGTGACGGAAGAATCCCCGGTTTCGTCCTTTTTGGAACAGCTGGAAGAGGAACTTGGCATTTCCTCTTCGGAGACAGCTTCGTCCAGTGAGGTCTCCTCTTCCGCCAGCGCAGGCAAGGCGGACAGCGTGAGCTCCGCAGTGTCCGGTTCCAGCGCCGCACACTCGGTGCCTGCCTCCTCTGCGGCTTCCGGCAGCCATGCGGCCAGCAGTCAGGCCCCCGGCAGCAGCCATGCCTCCAGCAGCAGCCATGCCTCCAGCAGCTCCGCTGCTTCGGAGAATGAGGTGGATGCCAGGATCGACAGCTACATCCGCCAGCTGCAGAACCTGAAGAAGCAGACGGAATCCAAGCTCTACGGCGTGATCTACGAAGCCTACGATGAGTATATCTCCCACCCGGTGGAGGAGCGCAATCTGGGGATGAAGGTCTCCATCGTGGTGTCCAAGACCGCCAAGCTGACCAGTGTTCAGGGCGAGTGTGACAAGGAGTTCAATGCCATCCTGAAAGAGCTGCGCCAGTACCTGCGGGACAATGGCCGTGATCAGAGCGTTGCGGATCAGGCAGAGCAGGAGTACAAAAAGATGAAGTCCGACCTGACCAGCGAGCTGACCGGCATTGTCTATAACAGTGCGGTGGGCAGCGGCGATGGCGGCAAATGGATCCAGGAACACATTGAGCATAAGCGCTGAAATAGATAAGAGCCGTGCAGTTCAAACGCTGCACGGCTCTGCTTTTTTGTTACTGCACACGCTTTAACGCTGTGTTGATGAGATCGGCAAACTGCTCCAGACGTTCCCGGAGCTGGACAATGGAATCGATGTCGCTGTCGGAAATGACACTGACGGGAGCCGAAAGGCTGTTGACACCGGCTTTCAGTGTGCCGCTCAGGGCTGCGTTGACACCGTGGGCGGGGATCTCCACATGCACATCCACGGGGATGGTGTCATCGAAGAGCAGGGACTTCAGCGGCAGGCCCACCACAAGGACAGCCGCGTCCTCCCCCTCAGACGGGAACTGGTAGTAGGTGTAGCCCTTTTTGGCATAATCGGGGTGGACGACGCACTGGCGGCTAAGGGTCATGGTATAGCCGGACATCTCCTGCATGGCCACCTGCGTGTTGGGCACGCCGAGGATCTTTGCCAGCTGGGCCTGCGTGATGTAGTTGGGCAGAGACCACTCCGGCAGGAACGCACCCACCAGCGGCACGCTGTCCGCGATGGAATCCCGCAGGGTGCGGTAGAGCCGCCCGGCATCGAAGTAGGTGTCGTTGGCATCAATATAGAGGTCGGTGAAAAAGTCGGTGCCGCCGGTCTCGGCGCGGGCAAGCCCGCCGGAGGGGTACAGGTACAATTGCAGCTGCCCCGGCGAATACAGCCCGGCCACATCGCCGGAAGTTGCACCCACCTGTTTCAGAATATTGTACAGGGCCGGGGTACTGGCACTGTCCTGTGCGGTGATGTTATAGCTGAACTCAAAAGTCGCACCCTTTTGTAAGGCACGGACTTTGCTGTTGACCAGACTGAAAAGGACCAGCGCAGCCACCAGACACACCGCCAGAATGCAGGCCACCACCGTGACCACGGCGCGGGAACGCTTTTTGGAAGATTTCATGGCAGAACCTCCTGTTCTCTTTATAAGGAATACGATCCAGAGCTTAAAAATCGTTCAAGTTGGCTTTGATTTTTTTATAATTTATTTGCAGGCCGCCACAAAGGCATCAAAAATCCCCTGCATGGCGGGGTCGGCAGCGCTGAGCCATTCAGGGTGCCACTGCACGCCCAGGCAGAACTTCGCGTCCGGCTTCTCAATGCCCTCCACGATGCCGTCCTCGCTCAGGGCCGACAGCACAAGGCCCTGAGCGACCTTGTCTACCGCCTGATGGTGCTGGCTGTTGACCAGAACGGTATCCTGCCCAAGAATGCGGGAGAGCAAGGTATCCCGCCGCACGGTGACAGTGTGGATCTTGCCCCAATGGTCGTTGTGGGGGACGTGCTCAAAGGGTTTGATGTCCTGATACAGATCGCCGCCCAGCGCAACATTCATCAGCTGGATGCCCCGGCAGATGGCCAGCACCGGCTTGTCGGCGGCAAGGAAGGCGCGCAGCAGCAGCGGCTCGGCGATATCCCGCAGAACGTTGGGCTCACCGCAGGCAGGGATGCGCTCCTGCCCGTAGAATTTCGGGTCGATGTCGCCGCCGCCCGGCAGCAGCAGGCCGTCACAGGCCAGCGCATCCTGTACGGCTTTGTCGGGGTCGTTCAGCTCGATCCAGCGCATTTCTGCCCCGGCCCGGGCAAGGCTTTCGGGATATTTTGCGTGAGCCTCCGCCAGCAGCTGGTTCGGCACCATGCGCGGCATTGCAATCGTAATAGCAGCAGACATTGTAGAAACTCCTTTTTACGTCAACAGAAAAACCCCGGAACATTCGTTCCGGGGTTTCTGGCGGAAAGATGGGGATTCGAACCCCAGAACGCTTTTGACACGTTACACGATTTCCAGTCGTGCGCCTTAGACCAACTCAGCCATCTTTCCACATCTTCAGTTTTCAGCGTTTCGGGCCGTGGCCCTCAGCGCTCCACTATAATACCTGAAAGGATGACTTTTGTCAAGGATTTTTTTGAAAAAATTTGAAAAATCTAAAAATCAACGTTTCTGCGCCATACATTTTTTCGTTAGAAAAAGCGGGACCCGCTGATCCCCTTGACGAACCCATAAAAACGGACTATGATGTGGGCAGAGAACGGTTGGAATTTGCAGGTTCCGCTCGAAAAAGGGAACCTGAACAGGAGGATGCAATATGAATTACGCTGATGTTTTGAACAATGCCCGCCAGTGCATCGGGCAGTACTGCAAGGCCTGCCCCGTGTGCAACGGTGTGGCCTGCAAAAACCAGATCCCCGGCCCCGGTGCCAAGGGCGTGGGTGATACGGCCATCCGCAATTATAATAAGTGGGCGGAGATCCGGGTGAACATGGACACCCTGTGCGAGAACGGCACCCCCGACACCGGTGTGGAGCTGTTTGGCAAAACCTTCAAGTATCCCTTCTTTGCAGGCCCTGTGGGTGCGGTAAACCTCCACTATTCCGACACCTACACCGACATGACCTACAATGACGTGCTGGTGCGCGCCTGTGCCGAAAATGGCATTGCCGCCTTTACGGGTGACGGCACCAACCCTGACGTGATGACTATGGCCACCAAGGCCATTGGTGCAGCAGGCGGCTGCGGCGTGCCCACCATCAAGCCCTGGAACATTGACACTGTCAAGGCCAAGATGGAGCAGGCCAAGGCCAGCGGCTGCTTTGCCGTTGCCATGGATGTGGATGCCGCCGGTCTGCCCTTCCTGAAGAATATGACCCCGCCCGCCGGCAGCAAGAGCGTCGCCGAGCTGGCCGAGATCGTCAAGCTGGCCGAGCGCCCTTTCATCGTCAAGGGTGTGATGACCGTCAAGGGTGCCCTCAAGGCCAAGGAGGCCGGTGCTGCTGCCATCGTGGTCTCCAACCACGGCGGTCGTGTGCTGGATCAGTGCCCCGCCACCGCAGAGGTCCTGCCGGAGATCGCAGAGGCCCTCAAGGGCAGCGGCGTGAAGATTCTGGTGGATGGCGGCATCCGCTCCGGCGTGGATGTGTTCAAGGCGCTGGCTTTGGGCGCTGACGCTGTGCTCATCTGCCGCCCCTTTGTCACCGCAGTCTACGGCGGCGGCGAGGAAGGCGTGAAGTGCTACATCGACAAAATCGCCGCCGAGCTGGCCGATACCATGCAGATGTGCGGCGCACACTCTCTGGCCGAGATCACCCGGGATATGGTGAGGATCTGATAGGTAAAATGAAAGCGGCATCACAGCTGAAAACTGTGGTGCCGTTTTTTGGTTGCTCTGAAACAGAAACTATGATATGATGGAGCTGGTGGAGCGTGGAAAAGGTGGAGGCCTGATACAATAAGAGGATTCTGTTATGATTACACTAAAGCAGTACACGAACGAAGAAGCACAAATCATCCCACTCATTCAGGGCTTCTGGAAAGCACACAGCCATTATGACCAGAGCGAAGTGGAAGCGCTGGAAGATTTGCAGAACTGGACAAAGCAAGGCCATGCAATCTATTTTATCCAGAACGAAGAAACCACTCTGGGCTTTGCTCACTTGGGAAGCCGTGGTGGGAAAATGGACTGGTTGGAAGATTTATTTATCCTACCGGAATGGCAGGGTCATGGTTTTGGCAGTGAAGCAATTCACCAGCTGGAAGAAATCGTGAAGCAGTATTCGGTTTCCCTTTACATCGAAGCTGCCGCCCGAAACGAAGCAGCGATTCGGCTGTATCGAAAGCTGGGTTATGACTGTCTGAACACGATAACGATTCGCAAAGACTTCCCGGGCTACGAGTATGATGTTGCGCGGAAGGAAAATATCCACGGCATGGAGTTCGAGATTCGGAAGGATAAGGACTTCTGATTTGAGCGTATAGGAACAAGAAACGCGGCATCTTTCCGTTTGCACGGAGAGGTGCCGCGTTTTGTTGCCACAGAACAGAAACTATGGTAAGATGAAGCTGGTGGTTCGGGAAATCGGTGGGGCCGATAAGATAAAAGGATGAAATATAAAACGATGAAGCAAAAAGAATATATGCCTGGAGTAAATCGAGTAAACACATATCTGGATGATCGATTTTTGAAAAAAGTTCTGAATCAACATGGAGCATTTCTTGTTGGAGATGACCCGTATGAAGTGGAAATTGTATCAAAAACAGATGCGATTATAAGAGGAAAGAACTCGAATTTCTATGAAGCTGTGATAGATGAATTTCGATTTTATGCCGAACATATTACGAATTTTTGGGACGAAACAAATAATCTGGTGAAAACATACCCTGCGGTAGAACTAGTGAAGATTCCTATGGCAGAGATTCAGCCTTCACAGTTTTATGTGGATGAAATCAAAAAGCAAGCTGTAAGTGACTTTGTTCATACAGAAGAAGACTTGATAATTCCGCTTGTGAATTGGGAAGGCCATAATGTTTCCGTGGATGGTCATACACGATTGTTTGTGGCAGCTGAAAAAGGAATCCAAAATGTGTATGGATTTTATACAGAGGCTGGCGATTATGTCAGAGATTTTGCAGCAGAAGCTATCAAACGGAATATTGTATCTCCGTATCAATTGATTGAGGTAAAGCATGAGGATTATGAAAAACTTTGGTTTGCATTCTGTGATGAGTATTTTTCAAGCAAATAAGTAAGAAAAACGGCATCTTTCCAATCAAATGGAGAGATGCCGTTTTGGGCTGCGGAGGAAACTTACTTCAACGTTCCATCCAGCACCTGCTGGTAATACCAGGGCTTTGGTGCACGGAAGGTCTTGCCGGAGAGGTCGGCGAAGTCGGGGGAGGTGAAGCGGGGGAGGACCAGCTCCCAGGCGCAGAGAGCCTGATATTTCAGCTTAAGCTCCCGGTTGGCGGTGTTGTTGCCGTATTTGCTGTCGCCCAGAATGGGGCAGCCGATGCTTGCCATGTGGGCACGGATCTGATGGGTGCGGCCGGTGATGAGCCGGACCTTGAGCAGGGCCAGACGGCCGGAGACGGCAACGGTCTCATATTGGGTCTCCACGTCCTTGGCACCGGGCTGCTTGTCGGGAACGATCTTCACGATGCCCCGGTCTGCATCCTTGAGCAGGTAGCCGCCCAGGGTGCCGTCCGGCGGGGTGGGGCGGCCAAAGGTGACACAGAGGTAGGTCTTTTTGACCTCGCGGTTCTTGATGACCTCGAGGAACAGCTGCTCGGCCTCGGGGGTCTTGGCAATGAGGACCAAACCGCTGGTGCCGGTGTCCAGCCGGTGGCAGAGGGCCGGGGTGTACAGATCGTTCTCCTTGTACTCGCCCTGCTGGTTGAGGTAGAGCAGAGCACGGTTCAGCAGGGTGTCGTCGTCGGGACCGTCCACGGCGAGGCCGGCGGGCTTGTTGACGATGAGAATCTGCGGGCAGTCGTACACCACAGAGACCTCGTGACCGAACTCACGAAGCCCTCTTTCAATGAACGAGGCAATATTTATCTCATCCTCTACCAATATTATTTTTGCCATAAACAAATCTGTTTTTCTGTCGGTTGCAAATATACATCATTATAATTTTCTTTGCAGCAGATTACCTTCTTTATCATACAACATCTTGCTATAAACCCACTCCACAATCAGCGGAAA
>OKVP01001305.1_pt1 | contig 10191 bp, 5 predicted proteins | sample 1604821 | NCBI WGS metagenome assembly OKVP01 (sample SAMN01760946, study PRJEB22395) | human gut metagenome | reverse complement strand
CGGCATTCCGCTGCCGTTCGTCAGCACCGGAGGAACCTCCCTTGTGATGAGCTACGCTTCGCTCGGACCGGTCATGTCCGTCGTGTCGCACCGGGAGAAAAAGAAGCACATGTTCTACGAAGAAAAGGAATAACGTAACTCGCTGCAAACGCAGTTCTAAAAAATAACCTAATTACGAAAGGTAAAATCAAATGAAACCTGTAATCTCGACCATCAAGGACATTTACCCCAGCTCCCAGGCGGAGGCACAGAAGCAGCGCTACAAGAGTGCAGTGACCGCATTCGCGGAGCATTTCGGCTCCATCGGCGAGCACAGATTCTTTTCCGCGCCGGGAAGAACCGAGATATGCGGAAACCACACCGACCACAACCACGGCAAGGTATTCGCAGCCAGCGTAAACCTTGATGTCATCGCCGTAGTTGAACCTACCGAGGACGACAAGATCGTGATCAAGTCAGAGGGCTTCCCCGAGGACAGCAACTCTGTGGATGCACTGACCACCAGCAATGTCTATCTGGAAATGCCCTACACCCAGTACGCATCTGATATCGAGACCATTCTGAACGCCGAGCACGATGCCATTATGACCATGAGCGAGACCGTGGACGAGGGCATCCAGAACATGAACGATCAGGTTCCCGCAGTTCTCGGCTGATAAAGTGTTTTCCGCAATACGTTGCGGTTCTCCTTCTTCATTGTTTTCGATCCCCATTCATTTTCCGATGACGAGCATCGGAAAAAAGCCCTGTCCGAGCGGGGCGGGTATGCACAGCGCCCGCCCCGCTCATTTTTTGGGAAAACTGTTATACTTCCGGGAAAGGAGGCTCTTTTATGGCGAGTGCTGCTGTCCAGAATAAAACTCCCCGTAAAGTGCTTAAAAAATCGACCCGCGATTCTCTGATCGCGTATTCCTTCATTGCGCCAAACTTCATCGGCTTCTGCGTGTTTACGCTGGTGCCCATGGTGTTTGCCATTGCGCTGGCCTTCTGCGCATGGGACGGCCGCCACGCCATCGAGTTTATCGGCCTGAAGAACTTTGTAAAGCTCTTCACCACCGATAAAATTTTTCAGGCGGCGCTGAAAAACACCGTCGTCTATGTCATCGGTACCGTGCCGCTTACGCTGGCCTGCTCGCTGGCCATGGCTGTGCTGCTGAACCAGAACGTGAAGCTGCGCAACTTCTTCCGCACCGTGGCGTTCTTCCCTTACGTTGCTTCGCTGGTGGCGGTGGCAGCGGTGTGGAACATGATCTTCAACCCCTCCATGGGCCCCATCAACATGATCCTGAACCAGTTCTTTGGCGTGGCGGTGGAAAACCTGCCCCGCTGGGCTGCCGGTAAGGACACCGCTATGATCACGGTCATCCTGTTCAGCGTGTGGAAGAACATGGGCTACTACATGGTCATCTATCTGGCCGGCCTGCAGGGCTGCAACCCGGACCTGAACGAAGCCGCCGAGCTGGACGGTGCAAACCGCTGGCAGCAGTTCTGGCACATCACCCTGCCGCAGCTGCGCCCCACCACCTTCTTTGTGGTCATTATGCTCACCATCTCCGGCTTCAAGGTCTACGACCAGATGTACATGATCACGCAGGGCGGCCCCGGCACTGCTACCATGACGCTGGTGTACTACATTTATAATGTGGCCTTCGTCAATACTCCGAAATACGGCTATGCAAGTGCAATTTCCATGGTGCTGTTCGTACTGGTGCTGATCGTTACCATCATCCAGTTCCGCGGTTCCAAGGGCGAGAACTGAGAAAGGAGGAAGAACTATGTCTGCTGCTATTATCAAGACCGAAGCCTCTCAGAAGCGCCGCAATTTCATCTCCAAGTTCCTGATCTATTTCTTCCTCATCGTCATCACAGCTTGTATGCTGCTGCCCTTTTTGTGGATGCTGTCCTCCTCCTTTAAGCTGAATAAGGACGTGTTCGGCTTCCCCATCCAGTGGATCCCCAAAAATCCCCGCTGGCAGAACTATGTGGACATCTGGACCCAGATCCCGCTGCTGACCTTTGTGAAAAACACGGTCAAGATCACCGTGGTGGTCACCCTGTTGCAGCTGTTCACTTCCTCCTTTGCAGCCTACGCCTTTGCCAAGATGCAGTTCAAGGGCAAAAACGCGCTCTTCCTCGGCTACATTGCCACCATCGCAGTGCCTTGGCAGGCCTACATGGTGCCCCAGTTCATGATGATGAGCTCGTGGCATTTGAACAACACCCATCTGGCCATTATGTGCCTGCAGGCCTTCAGCGCCTTCGGCGTGTTCCTGATGAAGCAGTTCTACGAGGGCGTGCCCACCGAGCTGTGTGAGGCTGCCCGCATTGATGGCCTGAGCGAGTACGGCATCTGGTGGCACATCATGCTGCCCCTCAGCCTGCCCGCCCTGTCCACCCTGACCATCTTCACCTTCGTGAACACATGGAACGACTTCCTTGGCCCCCTGATCTACCTGACTAAGACCGAGCTCAAGACCATCCAGATCGGTCTGCGTATGTTCATCACCCAGTATTCCGCAGAGTACGGCCTGATCATGGCGGCCTCTGTGGTGGCACTGATCCCGGTGCTGATCGTGTTCCTCTCCCTGCAGAAGTATTTTGTGCAGGGCGTGGCATCCACCGGCATCAAGGGCTAAACAAATCACCCGTAAGCGGGGCGTGGGCAGTACCCGCGCCCCGCATTTTTTGCAGAAATAGAGAGAAAGTGCTATGTTATATCCTGAACAGAATGAAGCGCGCTTGAAGCTGAGCCTTGACGGCACATGGGCGTTTGCGCTGGGCAGCTGCGTGGAAGACCAGTTCGATCCCGCAAAGCCCCTGCCGGATGCCCAGCCCATCGCCGTGCCCGCCAGCTACAACGACCAGAACGACCAGACCACCGCCCTGCGCCGCCACTACGGCTGGGTGTGGTATCAGCGCAAGGTCACCCTGCCCGCCTTCTGCGCCGGGCAGCGGGTGGTGCTGCGGTTCGGCTCGGTGACCCACACGGCAAACGTCTGGCTGAACGGCCAGCTTATCGCACAGCACAAGGGCGGCTTTACCCCCTTTGAAGCAGACGTTACCGCCCTGCTGCACCCCGGCGAGACGGTGCTGCTGACCGTCGCCTGCGACAACCGGGTAAACCACAGCACCCTGCCTGTGGGCAACGAGGACGGACAACTGGCCTTCTTTGGATCGGACAACGCGGGCATCCCCAGTGTGGAGGCTGCCAAGCGCGCCGCCGCACCCCAGAACCGCCCCAACTTTGACTTTTTCAACTATGCGGGCATCCACCGACCAGTGTGGCTCTACACCACCCCCAAAGAGTATATCGAGGATGTGACCGTAGTGCCCGCCGTGGACGGCACGGTGCAGTACGCGGTCAAAACCACCGGCAGCGCGCCTGTCCATGTCATGGTGCTGGATGCGGACGGCAACGCCGTTGCAAGCGCCGAGGGTGTAGAAGGTACCCTGACCATTCCGGAGGTGCATCTCTGGGAGCCCAGACCCGGCACGCCCTACCTGTACACCCTGCACATCACCTGCGGGGCAGACGTCTACGATCAGACCTTTGGCGTGCGCAGCATTGAGGTGCGGGGCACACAGGTGCTTTTGAACGGAAAACCGCTCTATTTCAAGGGCTTTTGCAAGCACGAGGACTTTACCGCCCACGGCCGCGGCTTTGACCCGGTGCTGAACGTGAAGGACGTGAACCTGATCCACTGGGCAAACGCCAACGCGGTGCGTACCAGCCACTACCCCTACGCTGAGGAGTTCTACGACCTGTGCGACCGGGAGGGCATTCTGGTCATGGACGAGACCCCGGCGGTGGGCATCGGCGGCGGGGCGGCGGTGAACCCTTATAAGGAATATCCCCTTGCGGAGCATCACCGGCAGGTGCTTGCCGAGATGATCCATCGGGACAAAAACCACCCCTGCGTGGTGCTGTGGAGCCTTGGCAACGAGCCGGATCTGGAGCACTTCCCGCAGGATGCCTACGATTACTGGCACCCGCTGTATGAGCTGGCACATCAGCTGGACCCGCAGAACCGCCCGGTCACCCTCGTCTGCTGCCAGAACGACTACACCAAGGATATCACCACCCGCACCATGGATATCGTCTGCATCAACCGCTACTACGGCTGGTACAACCTTTCCGGCGACATGGACGCTGCCTGCTACGGCTTGAATCAGGAGCTGGATTTCTGGGCAGAGCAGCACAAGCCCGTGATGATGAGCGAGTACGGCGCAGACACCGTGGCAGGTCTGCACACCGCCGGAGCCGAGATGTTCAGCGAGGAGTTTCAGGTGGAGTTCTACCGCCGTCTGGATGCAGAGTTTGACAAGCGCCCGTGGTTTGTGGGAGAATTTGTCTGGAACTTTGCAGACTACGACACCGTGCAGGGCCCCATGCGGGTGGACGGCAACAAAAAAGGCCTGTTCACCCGGGACCGCCGCCCCAAGCTGGGTATGCACTTTCTGCGCCAGCGGTGGGCAGAGATCCCTACGTTTGGATTTAAGGAGTAATCATGATGAAAACCTACCAGAACCACGCTATGACCGACGCCGAGGCACGGCAGGCACTGGCCGATGCCTGCAAGCAGGTGGAGACCAATCTGCCCCTGTACACCTACCAGTGCCAGAACCATTCCAGCGTGAACAATATCTACCCCGGCTGCGCCAATAACCAGTGGACCTGCGGCTTTTGGCCCGGTGAGATCTGGCTGGCCTACGAGGCCACCGGGGACGAAAAATTCAAGACAGCCGCCCTCATTCAGGTGGACAGCTTTGCGGACCGCATTGCCCGCAAGGTGGAAGTGGACCACCACGATATGGGCTTTTTGTACAGCCCCACCTGTGTGGCAGCATGGAAGCTGGTGGGCAGCGAAAAGGGCAAAAACGCCGCCATTGCCGCCGCCGACCAGCTGCTGACCCGCTACCAGCCCAGCGGCCGCTTCTTGCAGGCATGGGGCACCATGGACGACCCCGGCAACTACCGCTATATCATTGACTGTATGCTCAACGTGCCGCTGCTGTACTGGGCAGCGCAGGTGACCGGCAGCGACCACTACCGCGAGATCGCCGCCGCCCACACCGCCACCACGCTGGCAAACTCCTTCCGGCCGGACGGCAGCACCTACCACACCTTCTTTATGAACCCGGACGGCACCCCCAAGGGCGGCCGCACCTGTCAGGGCTATAAGGATGACAGCTTCTGGGCACGGGGACAGGCGTGGGGCGTGTACGGCAGCGCCATTGGCTACACCTACACCCACGATGAAAAGTTTTTGGATGTGTTCCGCAAAGCGCTGGCGTTTTACCTTTCCCGCCTGCCGGAGGATATGATCCCCTGCTGGGATATGCTCTTTGCCCCGGAAAGCGGCGAACCCCGGGATTCCTCCTCTGCGGCCATCGTGGCCTGCGGCCTGCTGGAAGCAGCCAAGTATGTGGACGAAACAGAAGCTGCCCAGTGGCGCACGCTGGCGCGGCAGATGCTGGCCAGCCTTGCCACAAATTATGCAGTAAAGCCCGGCACCCTCGGCTCCGGCCAGCTGCTGCACGGCACTTACAGCAAAAAAAGCCCCTACAACACCTGCACCCCGGAGGGCGTGGATGAATGTACGAGCTGGGGCGATTATTTTTACATGGAGGCGCTGACCCGCCTGACCAAAGATTGGGAGATGTACTGGTGATGAACTTGCAGACCAAAGCGGATTTTACCGCACTGATGCACAAATTTCTCGACCCGCTCAAGCCTTATTATTCCGCAGGCTGTGCCCGGCTGCATCTGGGCGAGACGGGCGTGACCTACAACCAAAATGCCATTGAGCTGGAAGCCTTCAGCCGCCCGCTGTGGGCGCTGGTGCCCTTCTGGGTGGGCGGCGGCTCTGAGCCGGAATTTGAAACCATCTACCGCAAGGGTCTTGCCGCCGGCGCCGACCCGGAAAACCCCGAATACTGGGGCACCACCGGGGAGTACGACCAGTGTTATGTGGAGATGGCTGCCATTGCCTGCGGCATCCTCACCGCACCGGAAAAGCTGTGGACCCCGCTTTCTGACACCGAAAAACAGAACCTTGCCGCATGGCTGGGGCAGATCAACGCCCACACCATCCCGGACTGCAACTGGCAGTTTTTCCGCATCCTTGTAAACCTTGCCCTGAAAAGCGTGGGGATGTCTTACAGCCCGGAACTGCTGGAGGACGGCCTTTGCAAAATCGACAGCTATTACAGCGGCGACGGCTGGTCCACCGATGGCGCCTCGGTGCAGAAGGATTACTACATCCCGTGGGCCATCCAGTATTACGGGCTGCTCTACTCTAAATTTGCCGCAGACACCGACCCCCGGCGTGCTGCCCTTTACCGCCAGCGCGCCCAGCTGTTCGCGCAGCAGTTCGTCTACTGGTTCGATGCCAACGGTGCAGCGCTGCCCTTTGGCCGCAGCCTGACCTACCGCTTTGCCCAGAACAGCTTCTGGGCGGCCTGCATCTGGGCAGGGCTGGAACCGCTGCCCCTGCCGGTGATGAAAGGGCTCATCGTCCGCAACTTCAACTGGTGGCTGGGGCAGAAAATGTTCGACCGGGACGGCATCCTGACCATCGGCTACTGCTACCCGCAGATGTACATGGCCGAGCGGTACAACGCCCCCGGCAGCCCCTACTGGGGCATGAAGAGCTTTTTGCTGCTTGCTTTGCCGGATGACCATCCCTTCTGGTCTGCCGAAGCCGCGCCCATGCCCGCATTGGAGCGGCTCAAGCCCATGCCATACGCCAATATGCTGGTGCAGCGCCGGGCGGGGCGGGTAACGGCCTATGCCGCCGGTGTCAACGAGGGGCACGGCCACGGACAGTTCCCGGAAAAGTACGCAAAATTTGCCTACGATACCCGCTTTGGCTTCTGCGCCTCCCGCAGCCGGGAGGTGCTCAATCAGGCCGCGCCGGACAGTATGCTGGCCTTTGTCATCGACGATAACGTGTTTGTACGCAAGGTGAGCAAAACGTGGGAAATTGAAGCTGGGGCTGTGACTGCGCAGTGGTCGCCCTTCCCCGGCATTGAGGTGACCACTACCAACACCCCCACGGCCACCGGCCACCGCCGCCATCATGAGATTGACAGCAGTTTCGACTGCGAAGCCTACGACTGCGGTTTTGCCGTGCCCAATTTTGCACCGGGCTACGCCGAAAGCGTGGAAAGCGATACCGCCGAAGCCCATTGCGACACCCTGCGCTGCACCGTGCGCGGCAGGGGAGAAGCAGTGGTCATCGGCTGCGACCCCAACACCAGCCTGTACTTCACCAACGTACATCTGCCCGCCGTGAAGTACCACATCCCCAAGGGGCACACGGTGCTGGACACCGAGATCCTTGACGAAGCGGACTGATGCCGCTTCTCTCCAGAAAAACAGTCGTTTTTATGCGGCTGTTTTTCTTATATTCTGTGCTATAATGAGAGCAGAAAATGCTGCGAGGTGACATTTATGCCTTTAAATAATCCTATCACATCGGCACTTCTGGCCGACCCGGAAATTTTCCAGCAGAACCGCCTGCCCTTCCACGCCCATTTTGCCGACCAGACAAGCCCCGAACTGCCCCTGACCGTCAGCTTGGATGGCGAGTGGAACTTCCGCTATGCGGAAAACCTGACCGCACCCTTTACGGACTGGGATACCCTGACTGTGCCCGGCTTTATCCAGATGCAGAGCCTGCAAAAGCCCGGCCAGCCCTACGGCACGCCCCATTACGTCAACACCCAGTACCCGTGGGACGGCCACGAAAAGCTGCACCCCGGCGAAATTCCGCAGGATTATAACCCCATCGGGGAATACCAGCGCAGTTTCACCCTGCCGGAAAGCTGGGCAAGCTGCTACCTGCGCCTGAACGGTGCCGACAGTGCCGCCGCCGTCTGGTGCAACGGCGTTTACATCGGCTACACCGAGGATACCTTCACTCCCGCTGAATTTGACATGACCGCCGCCGTCCACCCCGGCGAAAATACCCTGACGGTGCAGGTGTACCGTTTCTCCTCCGGCAGCTGGCTGGAAGATCAGGATTTCTGGCGCATGAGCGGCTTATTCCGCTCAGTAGAACTGTTCACCAAGCCGGAGCTCCATCTGGAAGATGTCTTTGTGAGGCAGAGTTTTGCAGATGATTTTTCCAGTGCTGCCGTCACCTTTGATTGCAAGGTCAGCGGCGCGGGCACCATCTCGGTGGTGTTTGATGGCGAGGAGCAGTCTGCTGAGGTGGGCGAACCTGCCGAATACGACAGCGGTGTGGTGTTCGGCAAGGGCGAGGCCGACCCGGACGTGGAAGAGGACGTGCAGGATGTCTCCTTCACCTTTACGGTGGAGCATCCCACCCTGTGGAGCGCCGAGCAGCCGAACCTGTACGAAGCAGAAATTGCCCTGCTGCGCGAGGGCGCTCTCGTGGAGCGTACTGGCCTGAAAGTCGGTCTGCGAAAATTTGAACTGAAAGACCGCCAGATGCTTTTGAACGGCAAGCGCATCGTGTTCAAGGGCGTCAACCGCCACGAGTGGAGCTGCCGCACCGGGCGCACGGTCAGCCGGGAAGAGATGCTGTGGGATGTAAAGAACCTGAAAGCCCACAACGTCAACGCCGTGCGCACCAGCCACTACCCGGATGATCCCTATTTTTTGCAGCTCTGCGATGAATATGGCCTGTATGTCATCGGGGAGACCAATCTGGAGACCCACGGCACATGGCAGAAGCTGGGCGCGGACGGCTCGGACGAGTGGACGCTGCCCGGTGCGCGCCCGGAGTGGCGGGAAAATGTGCTTGCCCGCGCCGAAGCGATGCTGGAACGGGACAAAAACCACCCGGCCATCCTCATCTGGTCTTGCGGCAACGAGAGCCACGGCGGCAAGACCCTGTGGGAGATGAGCGAATACTTCCGCCGCACCGACCCCAGCCGCCTTGTGCACTACGAGGGTATTTTCTGGAACCGGGAATACCCCGCCACCTCCGATATGGAAAGCCAGATGTATACCCCGGTGGCAGACATCAAAAAGTTTCTGGCAGGGCACCCGGAAAAGCCTTTTATCATGTGCGAGTACAGCCACGCCATGGGCAACAGCTGCGGCGGCATCACCGACTACACCGAGTATGCCTACGAAGAGCCGCTGTATCAGGGCGGGTTTATCTGGGAGTATATGGACCACGGCATCGCCGTGACGGGTCCGGACGGCAAGCCCGGCTTTGCCTACGGCGGCGACTTTGGCGACCGCCCCACCGACCGGGAATTCTGCGTGGACGGCCTTGTACTGCCCGACCGCCGCAATACCCCCAAGATGGACGCCGTCAAGGCGGCCTACGCGCCTCTGAAGATCACCCTGACCGACACCGAAGCCGTGATTAAAAACCGGAATCTTTTTACCGACCTGAGCGCCTACGACCTTGTGTTTGCGTCCTCGGTCAACGGCAAGCCGGAGCGCCGCGCGGTGCTGCGGGCAGACTGCGCACCCGGCAAGACTGCGCACATCGCGTTCCCGTTTCCTCTGCCGGAGACAGGGCTTGCCTGCATGACCGTTACCGCAGTGCAGCGGGCTGCAAAGCCCGGCATCCCGACGGGCTATGAAGCTGCCTTTGGGCAGGTATGGCACAACTACGCCGCCGCCCGGCTGACCGTTGCCGCGCCGGAATTGGTGGAGATGGACTGCAACATCGGCGTAAAGGGCGATGGCTTCGAGTATAGCTTTGGCCGCGGCAAGGGCCTTGTGTCCATCCGCTATAACGGTGTGCAGCTGCTGGACGATACCGTGCGCCCCAACTTCTGGCGTGCGCCTACCAACAACGACGAGGGCTGCGCAGAGCCGTTTGAATTTGCCTTCTGGAAAACCGCCGGTCTCTACGCCCGGTGCGATAATCTGACCGCCAAAACAAAGGGCGAATTTGTCACCGTCCGCGCAAACTACACCCTGCCAAATGGGCAGACCCTGCCCGTTGATTTTGCCATTGACGGCGCAGGCCGCTGCGACATCACCATGACATGGCAGGGCGAAAAGACTGAGCTGCCGGAGTTCGGGCTGCTCTTCCCGCTGCGCCGGGAACTGACCGAGGTATCCTATCTGGGTCTTGGCCCCCGGGAGACCACCGCCGACCGCACCGCAGGCGGCAAAATGGGCGCTTGGAGCTACAATGTCCGGCAGGACTTTGCCCAGAACAGCCCGGTCTACCCGCAGGAATGCGGCAGCCGTAC
>OKVP01001295.1_pt1 | contig 10227 bp, 9 predicted proteins | sample 1604821 | NCBI WGS metagenome assembly OKVP01 (sample SAMN01760946, study PRJEB22395) | human gut metagenome | reverse complement strand
CAGTACAGCACTATATGCTGTATCAGCCATTTCCCATTCAGATTTCCTTTGATGAAAAAAGCGTGACGCTGCGGGAACAGAATCATATCATGGACAATCCGTTCGCGGATATTCTTGGAATCATATCGATTCGTATTATGGATGAACTGATGGAGGGGTGTATCTGGATTTATAATTCCAAACATCAGGGACTGATCGGGACATCCTGCCTGTATCAGCAGGGGTTTCTTGTGACCGATGAAAAGAAAGATCTGGGGTTAAAACCGGAGTGGCTCAGGCATATGACGTATCATCTGCATTTACGGAAAAAATTCCTGACATTGCGGCTGGCAAGGGATGATGTGGCGCATGATGAACATCTGACGGAGCTGCGCAGGCTGATCGGCAGACGGATTGTAGAACATTTTGCATCCAATCCGCTGGGGCTGAACCAGTATATTGCCAGCGGACAGCAGCCGGTTCTGACAGAGTATGAAGAAGAGATGCAGCTGCTTGGCAAAGCTGTCACAGTGGAAGTTTATTTAAAAGGGAGAGAGATTGAACTTCCGGTTGCAACAATTATTCAGGGTTATACCGGAAAAAGCATAAGGATTGCATTTATCAGCAAGGGGCTGTTTACATATTACAGGCAGAACCATATTATGGATTTCCGGCGTTTTCTGGCAGAATACCAGCTGATTGTATTCGAAAAGAACCGGGATCTGTTCTGCCAGCTTCTGGCGCCTTATCAGGGTAGCATGCACTATGTGATAAGCAGTGAATGTCCGGGGGTTATATATGAAGAAATGGATGCAGATTTCCATATGATAAAAAGTGTGGTACCATATCGTTATCAGTATCATCTGCGGCCGGAAACGTTTCCGGATAACGAGATTTTCTGTATGGTGACGAATACGGCAAACGGAACGCTGGAACTGCGTGTCAATCCAAAGCACCGACTCTTAAGGATTCTTGAGCCTGTGATGTATCACCCGAAAGTTCACCGGATGATGGAGGTCATCTATGAGAATATCAAGCAGCGGGTTATCAATACGCAGCATCGTTGGAATAAGATTGTTGATTTCGGCGGTTCGTTCGTAGATGACTGGAAAAATCAGGAGAATGTGCCGACAGTGAGCTGTATCTGGTGCCTGGAAGGCGATTTTGATGTATCTGTGAATGAATTTATTGCGCAGACCCTGACACAGAAAGAACGTGTGGATCTGGGACTTGTGGGACTGGTTTTCCGCAGGGAAGATTTTATTGACTGGTGGTTTGCACCAAGAGAGTAGAGTGATTATGGAAGAGAAAAAAGAAATGTCAACAGAAGAAATAAAGATGGACAATGATCCAAAGGGCGAGGGAAAGGAGAAAGCTTCTTCGCCTCTGCGGGAAGTGCTCAGCTGGGTAGTCACTCTGCTGGCAGCCTTCGCGCTGGCGATGGTTTTGAAGAATTACGTGATCATCAATGCAACAGTCCCGACCGGATCGATGGAGCATACCATTGAACCGGGCGATGACCTGTTCGGGCTGCGGCTGGCGTATCAGTTTTCAGAACCGAAGAGAGGAGATATCGTGATTTTCCGGTTCCCGGATGACGAAACGCAAAAATACGTCAAGCGTGTGATTGGTCTGCCCGGAGAAAAGGTTACCATTGAGGATGCGAAAATCTATATCAATGACTCTGAGACTCCTTTGAAGGAGGATTACCTGAAAGAGACATGGACAGAGGCAACCGGACCGTTTGAGTTTGAGGTTCCCAAAGACAGTTATCTGGTGCTTGGAGACAACCGGAATGATTCCTATGATGCCAGATATTGGGATCATACCTATGTCAGCAAAGATAAAATTATCGGAAAAGCTTATTTCATATACTACCCATTCCAAAGACTGGGCAGTCTATATAAATAAATCATTAAATAATTAACAAGGAGGCTATCATTATGCCAGAAAATTCAAGTTGCAGCGGAGCATCATCCTGTTCCAAAGAAAGCTGTGAGGGATGTTCCCATAATTCTCAGAATCCGCAGAGTATGCTCGAAGCGATGAATGCATATTCCAATATCAAACATGTGATTGGAGTGGTCAGCGGAAAGGGAGGTGTCGGTAAATCATTTGTTACTTCTTCCCTGGCGGTACAGATGGCGAAAGCAGGATATAAAGTGGGAATTCTGGATGCCGATATTACCGGACCGTCCATTCCAAAGATGTTTGGAGCACACGGTCAGCTGGTCGGTGACGAAAAAGGAATGTATCCGTATGAGACAAAAGAAGGAATCAAAATCGTTTCCATCAATCTTCTGATGGAAGATGAAGAGGCACCGGTTGTCTGGAGAGGACCTGTGATTGCAGGGGCTGTGAAACAGTTCTGGAATGAGGCGGTCTGGGGCGATGTGGACTATCTGTTTGTGGACATGCCACCGGGAACAGGTGATGTACCGCTTACCGTGTTCCAGTCCCTTCCGGTGGATGGTATCGTTATTGTTACATCTCCACAGGAACTGGTACAGATGATCGTAAAGAAAGCTTTCCATATGGCAAATATGATGCATATACCGGTACTTGGACTGGTGGAAAATTTCAGTTATCTGAAATGCCCGGATTGTGGAAAGAAGATCGCACTGTTTGGAGAGAGCAACATTGACGAAGTTGCCGCAAAAGAAGGAACCAGAGTTCTTGGCAAACTGCCATTGGATCCGGCATATGCGAAAGCTGCGGATGCCGGTGCATTCTATGAGATGGAAAATCCGTATCTGGATGCCGCTGTGGATGCGTTAAAGACAATTTAAGACAAGAAAAAACCTGTCAGTGATTTTTTCACTGGCAGGTCTTTTTTGCTTATTTCTGGCTTTCTGAAACTGTAGATTCGGTATTGCTGTCCGGCTCTGTTCCCGTAACGGTTTCTTCCACAGCAGGATCTTTGTATGGGTACGTGTTGGATTCACGGAAAATCGTACTGTTGGAACCCATCTGGCACACCTTAATGGTATCGCCGTCTTTGACACTATCTTTTGGGATAATCAGACAACCGGAATTGCTGAAGGTTGTATTGACTTTCTCGTCATTTACAAATACCTTACTCCACTTGGTGAAGTTGTTTCCATAGACAAACACTTCCGATCCGCCGATGGAATCCGACGTCTCCGATACAGTTACATCGTCAATTCCCATTACAATGTCGGTTGCAGGATATTTGTCTTTGCCATCATAGCAGTAACGGTTTCCGTAAAGAATGTCATACTGCAGATTATCCAGTCCGTCCAGATATGCAGTGTGGTCTGTGTTGTTCATCTGGGTCTGATGGTAATTTAAGATGGTTCCCTCATGAATACCTGTGGAATCCGTAATGCTTGCCATCAGCTGGTATGCATACAGATCTGCATCCTGCTTCTTTAATCCCATGTTATTCCATGTGACATATTTTGTCTTGTAGATATCACCGGATTTCATATCGGAGTCTTCCAGACCCATGGTTGGAAGATGATCACCGAACGCTACCACGATGGTATCTTCATCTCTCTTGGAGAGCTCTGTAATCAGATCATTCAGGAATGTATCTACTTCATTTAACTGGTTGATGTAATAAGTCCACTGGTTTTTCTTTTCTTCATCATCCACACCGCTGACGGTATATACCGGACTTGCGATAACCGGAGTCTTTGGATAATCACCATGTGTACCTACGGTAATGGTGTAGGTAAAGTCCGGCTGATTCGGAGTGGAATCCAAGGTTTTGATTGTTTCAGGAACAAGAATATCATCGGTAGCCCAGCTTCCGTTTGGCGTATAACTCTGAATGTTCATCAGTTCCTTGCTGGTGAAAGTATCAAATCCCATCATGGAAAAGGCATTGACACGGCTGTAAAAGTTACCGCCATTGTTATGTACGGCATGGGTTCCATATCCGATGGAAGCCAGATCAGCAGCAGTGCTCTCGCAGTCTGTCTTTTTCAGGATTGTTTTATACGGATACTCGCCGGTTCCGAAGTACTGCATACTCATACCGGAGAGAACTTCAAACTCAGTGTTTGCGGTTCCTGCGCCAACAACCGGAACTGTCAGGTAACCACTCGTGTAGTTCTTCTCGAGATTGTGGAAGGTAGGAATCGGATCCTGATTATAATTCAGAAACTTGATCTCATCCGGATCACAGAATGATTCAAGAAGAATACAGATAATATTTGGTGCATTCTTTTTGGTGACAGTTGTTTCTTTTTTTGTGTCATTTACATTTTTTTCAATCGAAGCAATTTTCTGCTCGGAGTAGTCATCCGGCTTGCTCATTCCACGGTCTACCACACTCGAAGAGAATCCATAGATAAAACCGTAGTTTTCATATCCCTGTGCAATGTTGGAGAAGTAACTTGCAACAACATTGGCATTCTGTGCAGCAGAGGTTGTAACAGGAAGACCGACAAACAGTACCGATACAATGGCACCTACTACAACAATTTTATGGGTCTTGCCCTGATAGCGCGGTCCTTTAATGAAGAGCGCAACACAAAACAGAAGGAACAGACCGAGCCCGATGACTACGATGGTAGCTTCTTCTGCCGTGAAATAGTTGGTATTGTTCATGGCAAACAGATCATTGATACATTTAAGGTCTGTAAAGCCAAACGGTGTTACACGGTTTGAAAGGATGCATCCGTTAATGATTCCAAGGAGCACCCAGAAACCGCTGATAATGATCCGCCAGAATGCACGTCTGCGGAACAGATAAACAAAGCTTAAGGATGCAAATACAATAAAGGCATTATAAAAAAATGCACCGGTATGCATCCCAACGAAGGAACATGCCGAGAGAAAACTCCTTCGGGAAAGAACCTCCACCATAAATACGATCCCACAGGATATCAACATGTGGAACAGCAGGGAATATTTATTCAGAAATGAGATCCGACGCAGGTAAGCTTCGGAATGTTGTTTTTCAACTCTGGTGAATAGTTTTTCTTTGATAATACTAAAAAATTTCTTCATCTTTACCTCTCCTTTACTCGAACTATAGATTACTAAAAAAGGATAGTAAAGACAAGAGGTAAAATTTATAAAAAAACCCCGTTAAAAACGAGGTTTTTTTGCAATATGAATAAATTGTGAACAAACGGTGTTCTTATCGGTTGGAACGTCTCCAGATGTGCATCTGGTCTGCCTCTTTGATCAGATCATCACGGAAGTCCGGATGTGCAATGGAAATCAGAGCCTCTGCCTTCTGCCAGGTAGATAATCCCTTTACATTGACCATGCCATATTCGGTAACGACATAGTGGGTATTTGCACGGGTGTCTGTGACAATGGAACCTTCTGCCAGGGTCGGGCGGATGCGGGAATGCATAACACCTTTCTTATCCGTGAATGTGGAAGAACAGCAGATAAAGCTCTTTCCACCTTTGGACATATAAGCACCGAGAACGAAGTCAAGCTGTCCGCCGGCACCACTGATGTGTTTGGTTCCGGAAGACTCGGCACTGATCTGTCCGAACAGGTCGATATCTACACAGTTGTTGATGGAGATGAAGTTGTCCAGTGCTGCGATGGAGCGGATATCGTTGGTGTAACTGACAGGTGCGCTCATCAGTTCTGGATTTTCATCCAGATAATCATACATCTTCTTGGTTCCGGCACCGAAACCATATACCTGACGGTAGCGGTCAATGTTTTTGCAGGCACCGGTAATCTTTCCGGCTTTGGCAATGTCTACGAATGCATCTACATACATTTCTGTGTGAACACCAAGATCCTTTAAGTCGGACTGTGCGATCAGGGAACCGACTGCGTTTGGCATACCACCGATACCAAGCTGCAAGCAGGCACCGTTTGGAATCTGGTCTACGATCAGCTGTGCAACTTTCTGGTCTACTTCGGTAGCAGGACCGCCGGCACCGAGTTCTCCGATTGGAGGATTGGAGCCTTCTACGATTGCATTGACTTTGGAAATATGTATACCGTTTTCTGTTCCGCCAAGGCAGCGCGGCATATTTTCGTTGACTTCTACGATGATATGTCTGGCTGTCTCACACATTGCACCAAGATGGGAAGCACTTGGCCCGAAGTTGAAGTATCCATGCTTGTCCATTGGAGCAACCTGGAACATTGCCACATCATCCGGACAATCCAGCTCACGGTAATAACGAGGGAGCTCGGAATAACGGATCGGGCTGTAGAATGCACAGCCACGTGCGATCATATGACGTTCGATTCCGGACATATGCCAGGAATTCCATGTAAAATGCTCGCCGGCGTCTTCGCGCTCAAATACGGCAAGCGGTTTTAAGAGGATTCCGCCACGCAGGTTGATATCCTTCAGTTCATCGGTACGCTTGGCAAGTGCTTTGTCCAGTGTATCTACGGTGTTGGTACACCAGCCATAGTCTACCCAGTCACCGGATTTGATTACTTTTACGGCTTCGTCTGCTGAAACGAGCTTCTGTCTGTATTCTTCTGAAAAATCCATTCGTATAAGACCTCCTTGTATGTCTTAGCGTGAAGTTGTGAACAGAAATACAACAACTTCGTTAATTTATTAACAACATTATAACATTTATGGATTTCAAAAACAATGGTGGGAGCTATGCAACTAATCTTACAGATGTAGATAATATAACATCAGAATATTATACAAGTAATTCAAATGAATATATAAAAGTCGGACCATACACTATGAAATATGTAAACGGAAAATACAAAGATGAAAAAATCATATTTGGTGGAATTGGTGGAAAAGTAGATAACGAAACGCTTGGATTATATATTCAAAACGGAAATCAGAAAATAAAAGTAGAAAAGATAATAACAAATGATAACGAAAGGAATACAAAAAACTTTAAACCATGTGAGGAAAGTGATCCGGTTTCAGGACTTTATGTGGAACATACAACTGATTTTATGAGACCTTCATCAGAAAAAGAATTTTACATTTTAATTCCAAAAACAGAATTAGAAGCTGATGCAAAACTATATGCACATTTTACATGGATGGAAGCTAAAGGAGAAAAATGTGTAAAAAATGGAATAAGTTATCAAATTTCAGAAGACAGTTTAAAGAAAAGTAATGGAAAAACAAAATTAAAACCTGATGCTAACAACAAAATAGAATTTGAAGCTACGTTTACTCAACAATTAACAGAATTTAATGGAGAAAGAAAATTATATAAAAAATATAAATGAAAATATAGAAAAATGGACTGAAAAAAGCAAAAATGTAGAGATTATTGACTGTTATGATATGGAAGAAATATCACAAGATATGGATAATATTATTGATCAGTATAAGTTCACGCTGAAAACTACGGGAAAAAATATAATAAAATAATAAAATATATGTTGCTTTTTTTTAAAAAATAGTATATAAGTAAAAATATTAAATATAGTAAGAAAAGGAGTTTTTTGTATGGATGCTAGATTAGAAGAAATAAAAGCAATTTTAAAAAAATATGGGCAAGAGCACTTGTTAAATCATTATGACAAGTTAGATGATGTCCATAAACAAAAACTATTAGAAGAAATTGAAAATATAGATTTTGAACTTGTAGATAGTTTATATAGGAGTACAGAGAAAAAAGAGAAGTCTACTAAGGACGAAATCACACCAATTGATTATTTAGATAAATATAAATTAAATGAAAAATATAAATATTATGAAAACATAGGGAAAAAAGCTATTAAAGAAGGAAAATTGGCAGCTGTAACAATGGCAGGAGGACAAGGAACAAGATTAGGACATAATGGGCCAAAAGGTACTTATGATATAGGTTTAAATTCTCATAAATCTTTATTTGAATTATTATGTGATAGATTAAAAGAAGAGGGAAAAAAATATGGAGTTACTATTCCATGGTTTATTATGACAAGTAAAGAAAATAATAAAGCTACTGTTGAATTCTTTGAAAAACATAAATATTTTGGATATGAAAAAGATAAAAATATTTTCTTCTTTATTCAAGGTGAATTACCAATGATGGATACAGAAGGAAAAATATTAATTGGAGAAGATGGATTGATTAAATTGGCAGCAGATGGACATGGTGGCATTTATGAATCTTTAGTTAAAAATGGAATGACAAAAAAGATGAGAGAAATGGGCGTTGAATGGGTATTTATTGGAGGAGTAGATAACTGTTTAGTAAAAATGGTTGACCCTGTACTTATGGGGGTTGCAATAGATAAACAAGTAACTGTAGCATGTAAATCTGTAGTTAAAGCAAATCCAAAAGAAAAAGTAGGAGTTTTTTGTAAAAGAAATGGAAAACCAAATGTTATTGAATATACAGAAATAACAGATGAAATGGCAGAGTCTACAGATGAAAATGGTGAATTATTATATGGAGAATCTCATATTTTATGTAATTTATTTAGTGTAGGAGCTATAGAAAGAATGGGGGCAAATCCACTTCCTTATCATGTAGCATATAAAAAAGCAAAATATATAGATAAAAAAGGTGATTTAGTTGAACCAGAATCACCTAATGCATATAAATTTGAAGCATTTTTGTTTGATGCATTTGGAGAAGTTGATGAAATGGCAGTATTAAGAGTAAAAAGAGAAGAAGAATTTGCACCTGTAAAAAATGCTGATTCAGCTGGTGTGGATTGTCCAAGAACGGCAAGAGAATTATATAAAAAATTTTATAACCTAGATTAGTAAAAAAAGGAGATAAAATATGAATTATTTAGATGAATATAAAAAATGGTGTGAAAGTCCAGAATTTGATGAAGAAACAAAAAAAGAATTGTTAGAAATAAAGGATAATGAAAAAGAAATAGAGGATAGGTTTTATAAAGAATTAGAATTTGGGACTGCTGGTCTTCGTGGTGTTATTGGAGCAGGTACAAATCGTATGAACAAATATACAGTAGGAAAAGCAACACAAGGACTAGCAAACTATATAGTAGAACAAGGAACAGAAAAACAAGGTGTAGCTATTAGTTATGATTCAAGAAAAATGTCAAAAGAATTTAGCATGCAAACAGCATTAATATTAAATGCTAATGGAATAAAGACGTATTTATTTGAGAATTTAAGACCAGTTCCTGAATTGTCTTATGCTGTAAGAGAATTAGGATGTACAGCTGGAGTTATGATAACAGCAAGTCATAATCCACCTCAATATAATGGTTATAAAGTATATTGGGATGATGGGGCACAAATTGTAGCACCAAGAGATAAAGATATAATTTCAAAAGTAAGAGAAATAAAAAGCTATAGTCAAATTAAAGAAATAGGAAGAAATGAAGCGGAAAAAGCTGGATTATTTAATATTATTGGGACTGAAATGGATGATAAATATACGGATGATACATACATAGAACCGGAACCTGAACAGAACACAGGACTTCCAATTGGTGCGATCATTGGAATTGTGGCTGCTGTTATTGTTATCATTGTTGTAGTTATTATTATAATTAAAAAGAAAAAGGCAAAGAAACATAAGGAAGAAATGGCATTACTGGATGATGAGGATGATGTATAATGAAGTTTTCTGATTTATTGCTCATGAGCATTTCTAATCTCTGGAAAAGAAAACTCAGAACGGTACTGACGGTACTTGGCGTTGTAATTGGTATTACTTCGATTGTTGTCATGGTGGCACTTGGTAATGGATTAAAGGAATCCATGCTGGAAAATATAACCAGTTATTCCTCTATTACTCAGATAGAAGTATCAAGTGGCAGGTCATGGAATGCCAGCAGCAGTTCACAGACTGAGGAAATGTTGCTCAATGATGGATTGATAAATAATTTAAAATCCATGGAACATGTAACAGATGTATATCCCCAACTGTCTGTATCTGTAATTGCAAAGTCAGGCAAGTATATGTCTTACATGGATATATGCGGTATGACACAGGAAGGACTTGCGAGTCTTGACCTTCCTGTTGCCGAGGGTACGCTTCCCAAGAATAATGGAGAGTTCAAATTATTCTATGGAAGCAGTGTACTGACTAACTTTTATGAAGAAAAGACAAATAATTATCCCTATTGGGATAAAGGAGAATTACCGGATATTGACCTTATGAAGAACCCGATGTTTATTATCTTTGATACAGATGCATATTGGAGTTCGCAAAATTCGGATGGTGGCAGTGCCACAAAACCACCTAAGAAATATCTGGTAGAAGCCAGTGGTGTCATGGCGGGAGAGGCTAATGAATGGACAAAACAGCAAAACAAGCAATCGATAGATACTTGAAGTGGATAGTAGAAAGTATTCAAGATTAGCGTAGTAATAAATTTGATGAGCGGCTTTTT
>OKVP01001293.1_pt1 | contig 10238 bp, 6 predicted proteins | sample 1604821 | NCBI WGS metagenome assembly OKVP01 (sample SAMN01760946, study PRJEB22395) | human gut metagenome | reverse complement strand
ACAGTATGGAGGCGAAGAAGGTCGGTGTTGAATTCCTGCATATATTAGCACCATTTTATTTTGTGGTGTCGGTCAAGCTGATTACGGACGGTGTCCTGCGGGGCGTTGGAGCAATGAAGCAGTTTATGGTTACAACATTTCTGGATCTGTTTCTGCGTGTGATCTTAGCCGCGCTTTTCTCAAGGGAATGGGGCAGCACCGGAATCTGGCTTGCATGGCCGGTCGGGTGGACGATCGGAACGACATTATCCGTAATCTTGTACCAGAGTACCGTCAAAAAATTAAAGAGCGCAAATAAAAAGAATGAAATAGAATCGAAAGAGGTGACAGAATGAACGATCAGGAACCAATCAGACAGGTAGCAAGCAGTAAGGAAGAGATTCTTGCGTCACTCAAGGAACATGGATATCGTCTGACAGAGCAGCGCAAGCTGATCGTCGACATTATTGCAAATGAAGAATATACCTGTTGTAAGGAAGTTTATTTTCTGGCGCATAAGCGAGACAACAGCATTGGAATTGCGACCGTGTACCGCATGATCAATACGCTCGAGGAAATCGGTGCGATCAGCCGGAAAAATATACAGAAGAATAATTGTAGTGGCAGATGCTGTGATATGAAGGGCGGCTGTACGGTCGTAACAGAGGAGAGCAAGCAGATTATCCTGACAGAGGAGGATATACAGGAGGCTTTGAAGTATATCATGGAGAAAAACGGATATGCGAATGTGGACGAGATCAAAGCTGTTCTGGTAAATCAGCAATGAGTAAACGAAGAAATTATGATGAGGGTACACATGGGAATCAGCTGCGCGGTGTGCTGTGCGTACTGGTTGGCGCAATCTCGTGGGGATTTTCGGGTGCCTGCGGACAGTTTTTGTTTTCGCACTACAACATCAACACGGCATGGCTTTCCTGTATGCGCATGCTTGTCACCGGTGTGATCCTCACAATTGCATATATTATCCGCGAGCGAAAAGCGGCATTTGATATATTCAAATCGACACGGGATTTCTTCGGAATCATCCTGTTTGCGATTTTCGGCGTGGGCTTGTGTCAGTATGCATATCTGGAAGCCATTCATCATACGAACGCCGGGATTGCAACGGCACTGCAGTATCTGGCACCGGTGATGGTGCTGATCATATCCTGTGTACGCAGATTGCGTCCGCCGAAGTTTCGCGAGATTGTGGCGGTGCTTCTGGCGGTTGGCGGTACTTTTCTCATCGCAACGCATGGAAATATCCATCAGATGAGTATCTCGAAAGAGGGACTGAAGTGGGGATTGCTTGCGGCGTTTGGGTTCTGCATGTATACCCTGCTTCCGGAGCGGATGCTAAAAAAATGGGGCAGTCAGCCGGTCGTTGGCTATGGCATGCTGATCTGTGGCGTGGTATATAGCTGTATCGTCAAGGTATGGACGATTCCGGTGCATCTCGATTTCCATGGAATATTAGCAGTTGCGGCGATGGTTTTGATCGGAACGATGATGTCGTTTTTGTTATTCCTGCAGGGAGTACATGACATCGGCCCGGTGCGTGCCAGCATGATCTCCAGCGTGGAACCGGTTTCGGCAACACTTTTTTCCGTGTTGTGGCTTGGAACGGTCATGACGACGATGGATCTGGTAGGTATGGCATGTATTTTAGTGATGGTAATTATACTGTCCGTAAAGGAGTGACAAAAGCGTATAGGAATTCCCGGAATGTATAGATAAAAAAACATTTACAATCACGCGGGGAATAGGGTATTATAAAATTAATGTATTGGTTCGGGATCTACGCATAGAGAGAAAGGGAAAAATATGATATATACAGTTACATTTAACCCGTCGCTGGATTATATTCTGGATTTGACGGAATTCGAACGCAACCAGGTGAATCGTACGACAGGTGAGAAGATTCTGCCGGGCGGCAAGGGCATCAACGTATCCATCGTACTGCAGAATCTCGGTATCGATAACCGGGCAATCTGCTTTACATCGGGATTTACCGGGGAAGCTTTGAAAGCGCTGTTGATGCAGCGTGATATGAACGCGGATTTTATTGATATTGCAAATGGACTGACGCGTATCAATGTCAAGATGCGCTGTGGCGATGAGACAGAGGTAAACGGACAGGGACCGGAGATCAAGAGCGAGGATATCGCAGAGCTCTATGAGAAGCTTGGATATCTGGATCAGGATGATTATCTGGTACTTGCAGGCAGCCTGCCAGACTGTATGTCCAAGACAACGTATATGGACATCATGCAGATGCTGCAATATAATAACAACAAGATTATCGTGGATGCGACCGGAGAACTGCTCACGAATGTTCTTCCGTATCACCCATTTTTGATTAAGCCAAACCGTACCGAGCTTGGAAACCTGTTCGGTGTGGAAGTAACAACGATGGATCAGGCAGAGGTGTATGCGAAGCAGCTGCAGGAGCGTGGCGCGAGAAATGTGCTCGTCTCCATGTCGTATCAGGGTGCAGTCCTTGTGACAGAGGATGGCAGAGTGATTCGCGCAGCCGCACCGAAGGGACAGGTGAAGAACTCTGTCGGTGCCGGTGATTCGATGCTTGCCGGATTCCTGGCAGGTTATATCGAGCGTGACGATTATGAGTATGCGTTGAAGCTTGGTATCTGTGCCGGAAGTGCCAGTGCATTTTCCGAGGAGCTTGCAACGAAAGAAGAGATCGATACGCTGTTTCAGACGCAGATGGCGTAATAACAACACAGTATAAATGCATGTAGGACAGTTGATTTACAGTCAGTTGTCCTGTTTTTTATGCCGGTAATTTGGGCATATTACATGGTATGTGACTTTTGACGGAATTTGATTGGAAAATTGACTGAAAATTGGAGAAAAATGAAAGAAAATGATTGACAATGACGGAAAATGGCGTTACTATATAGAAAAGTTGAACGAAAATGAAACAAAATGAACGATTTTGACAGAAAGGAGAAACATGTTAGGAGAAGAAAGACAGCAGGCGATACTTGCAGCAGTAGAACAAAGACACAGCGTTTCCGTACAGGAACTGATGCAGCTTCTTGATATTTCCGAGTCCACGATCCGGCGGGATCTGAACGCACTGGATAAGGAAGGCAGACTGGTGAAGGTACATGGCGGTGCGATGGCAATCGGCGGAAGCTTCCATGTGAAGGACGATGCGGTGGAATACCGGAAGGAGATCAACCGGGAAGAAAAGATTGAGATTGCCAGATATGCGGCAGCATTGATCAAGGATCAGGATGTGGTGTATATGGATGCCGGAACGACAACCGAGCTGATGATTGACTATATCACAGCGAAGAATGTGATATTCGTCACAAACTCATTTGCACATGCAAAGCATTTGTCACAGAAAGGCTATACGACATATATCCTTGGCGGTGAGTTCAAGCCGGTCACAGAAGCGATCGTTGGAGAAGAAGCAATTATCTCCTTGGATAAATATAACTTCACGAAAGGCTTCTGGGGTGCGAACGGCGTGACGAAAGGCAACGGATTTACAACACCGGATGTCAAAGAAGCAATGGTGAAGAAGAAATCCATGCAGAAGACGAAGGAGCGCTATGTGCTGTGTGACAGCAGCAAATTCGGCGAGATTTGTTCGATAAGTTTTGCGGAATTCAAGTCTGCAAGGATAATTACAACGAAGATTGAAAATAATGAGTACAGAGGAATAAAGAATATCACGGAGGTGAGCGTATGATTTACACTGTTTCATTTAATCCGTCTCTCGACTATGTGCAGGATCTGGATTGTGTGAATCTTGGATATGTCAACCGTACCAGCGGCGAGAAGATTCTGCCGGGTGGAAAAGGAATCAATGTATCCATGGTATTGAAGAATCTTGGATTTGAGAATCAGGCACTTGGATTTACGGCCGGATTTACCGGAGAGGTTTTGAAATCCATGTTGAAGGCAAAAGGTGTGGAAAGCGATTTTATTGAGTTAGATGCAGGCATGACACGAATCAATGTCAAGATCCGCGCGAAGGAGGAAACCGAGATCAACGGACAGGGACCGAAGATTTCCGCGGATGCATTGGAACTGTTATATCAGAAGTTAGAGACCTTGCAGGAGGGCGATATCCTTGTTCTGGCAGGTTCGATTCCGGAGAGCTTGCCGCAGTCCGCGTATATGGATATCATGAAGCGTCTGCAGGACAAGAAGTTGAAGATCGTTGTAGATGCGACAAGAGATCTTCTGGTGAATGTGCTTCCATATAAGCCGTTTATGATCAAACCGAATAATTTCGAACTCGGCGAGATCTTCGGTGTGGAGATCAAAGACAAAGACGATGTATGCAAATATGCGAAGAAGCTGCAGGAGCAGGGAGCCAGAAATGTGCTTGTATCCATGGCAGGGGATGGCGCGGTATTACTTGCGGAGGACGGAAGTGAGTACCGGGCAGAGGCTCCAAAGGGCACAGTGAAAAATTCCGTCGGTGCCGGAGATTCGATGGTCGCCGGATTTATTGCCGGATATCTGATTACAGATGGCGGAGCAGATGCTTATAGAAACGCATTTGAAATGGGTGTATGTACCGGAAGTGCGAGTGCATTTTCGGAAGAGCTTGCAACGAAGGAAGAAGTCGAAGGCTTGTATGTAAAGACCTTCGGCAAAAAATGATAAAGGAGGGGTTGCGTATGCAAATTACAGATTTGTTAGACAGGAAGAGCATTTACCTTGGCGCTAAGGTAAGCTCAAAGGAAGAGACATTGGATCGTGCAGTTGCTTTGATGGCAGAAAGCGGTAAGATTGCCGATGTGGAAACATACAAGAAAGGTGTGTATGCACGAGAGGAAGAAGGAACAACCGGAATCGGAGAAGGAATCGCGATTCCGCATTGTAAGTCCGCTGCGGTGAAGCAGGCAGGACTTGCAGCGATGGTGATTCCGGATGGTGTGGATTTCGATTCGTTGGATGGCGAGCCGGTACATCTGCTGTTCCTGATCGCAGCACCGGATACCGCAGACAATGTACATCTCGATGTACTGAGCAAATTATCCGTGCTTCTTATGGACGAGGATTTCACGAATGCATTGAAATCCGCGAAGACAGTAGATGAATTCTTAAGTATCATTGACAAGGCGGAAAATGGTGATGCCAAGCAGGAAGAGATTCCGACTATCTCAGAAGCAACAAAGAAGATTTTAGCAGTAACGGGATGCCCGACCGGAATCGCACATACTTATATGGCTGCCGAAGCATTGGAGAAGAAAGCAAAGGAGCTGGGCTACGCAATCAAGGTAGAAACCAGAGGTTCCGGCGGAGCTAAGAATGTATTGACTGCAGAAGAAATCAAAGAAGCAGATGCGATCATCGTAGCTGCAGATACGCAGGTGCCGATGGATCGTTTCCACGGCAAGAAGGTGATCATCTGCAAGGTGGCAGATGGTATCAATAAGGCAGAACAATTACTGACACGAGCAGCCGAAGGCAAAGCAGCTGTCTATGAAGCAGGCGGTGATGCAGCCGAAAGCAAAGAGACCGAGGGCAAAGAAAGTGTCGGACACCAGATTTATAAGCATCTGATGAACGGTGTATCGCATATGTTACCATTTGTCGTTGGCGGTGGTATTCTGATCGCGCTTGCATTCCTGATTGATGGATTGCTCGTTGACTTAAACCACGTTCCGCAGTATCTGATTGACAAGTATGGTTCTGTTGCGGATGTAAAGAGTAACTTCGGCACATTGACGCCGGTTGCTTATTTCTTGAAGGCTCAGGTTGGTGGCGTGGCATTTAGTTTTATGCTGCCGATTCTCGCCGGATTTATCGCAATGAGTATCGCGGATCGTCCGGGACTTGCACTTGGCTTCTTAGGTGGTGCCATTGCAGCAAATGGAAAGTCCGGATTCCTCGGCGCACTGGCTGCCGGATTTATAGCAGGCTATGTTGTATTGCTGCTGAAGAAGATTTTCTCGAAGCTTCCTTCTGCACTGGAAGGAATGGTGCCAATCCTGCTGATCCCGGTCTTTGGATTGCTGATTACCGGAGCAGGTATGGTGTATGTGATTGAACCGGTTGTCGGATTTATCAATACAGCTTTGAACAATGGCTTGAAGAACATGAGTGGCGCAAATATTATCCTGCTTGGAGCATTGCTTGGTGCGATGATGGCAGTCGATATGGGAGGCCCGGTCAACAAGGCAGCGTATGTATTCGGTACCGCGCAGATTGCAGCCGGAAATTATGATATCATGGCAGCGGTTATGATCGGAGGTATGGTTCCTCCAATCGCAATTGCAATCGCATCCTTAGTGTTCAAGAACAAGTTTACAGAGCAGGAACGCAAGGCAGGTCCTACAAACTTCGTTATGGGACTTTCCTTCATCACAGAGGGAGCAATTCCATTCGCCGCAGCCGATCCGTTACATGTCATTCCGGCATGTGTGGTTGGTGCAGGTGTCGCTGGTGGACTTTCCGCAGCGTTTAACTGTACACTGATGGCGCCTCACGGTGGAATCTTCGTATTCCCGGTTGTTGGACACGCCGCAATGTATCTTCTCGCACTGGTAGTCGGAAGTATCATTTCCGCACTCCTGCTCGGAGTATTAAAGAAGAAAGTAGTCGCATAATACAAGGTCACACGACCGAAGGATTTTATACCATATAATTTTTATATAGGATTGCAAAATCCAATATTGTAGATAGAGTTGCGGGACACTACACAATTCTAAAGCAGACCATTGGAACACGCCGGCACTTAATGAACGGCAAACGTGTTTGACGTGAATTTAGTGTCCGCTGCGTGTGGAAGTGAGCGAGAGCGCGTCTGCGTAGAAATGTAATATTCATTATTCGTTGAAACACAGAACCACAATTATCCGTACGATTTAGAAAGGGAAAAATATGTTTGACAATAAGAACCGCTTTGTAATAGAAAACTACAACAAACAGTCCTGTTTCGCAAGCTTCCTCCCAGGCATCAGCGGTATCCACGGAACCCCGCTCTGGAACTTCTACGTTAACCGTGGACAGGCAATCTGCAGCTTCGGCTCAGAGAACAAAGATCATTCCATCATGGAATTTTATCCGGCACATCAGTCCTACCAGTTTACAAAGACGATGGGCTTCCGCACGTTCCTGAAGGTAGACGGAACATTCTACGAGCCGTTTGTGGACGACGATATGCCACACAAGATGTACATCGGTATGAACGAGCTGGAGATTGAAGAGACAAATGAAGCACTTGGCATCAAAGTAAACGTCTTGTATTACACAATGCCAAACGAGCGTCTCGGCGGTCTGGTTCGTACTGTGACGATCACGAATCTCGCTGGTGCGAAGAAGGACGTGGAAGTGTTAGATGGTATGCCAGCGCTGCTTCCGTATGGTATCGCATTAAAGGATATGAAGGAGACGGCACAGACGACAAAGGCTTGGATGCAGGTCGAGGATGTAAACGAGAAGCTCCCATATTACCGTGTGCGTATCGCACTTGCCGATGCGGCAGAAGTTTCCGAGGTAGAGGCAGGAAACTTCATGGTATCTGTCAATAAGAACGGCGAAAAACTTCCGATTATCGCAGATCCGGAGCTGATCTTTGATTACGATACAAGTCTGGCAAAGCCAGTGAAATTCTTTCAGACAGAGGTACTTGCACTTGCGGCAGAGCATCAGCTGTGTGCGAATCAGGTACCGGCAGGGTTTGCGTGTGCGCATGAGGACATCACAGACAGTTACACGATCTATTCTGTATATGGTCAGGCAGGCACGAAGGAGCTGTTCCATACATTTGCAGATGCTGGTTTGAATGCAGCATATTTTTCAAGAAAGCATGAAGAAAATGATGCGATCATCAATGAACTTGCAGACACGATCGCAACGACAACGGCAGATCCTGTCTTCGATGCGTACTGCAAGCAGACATACATTGATAACGTCCTGCGTGGCGGATATCCGGTGAAGCTTCCGGGCGGACATATCTTCTATGTATATTCCAGAAAGCACGGCGATGTGGAGCGTGATTACAATTTCTTCTCCATGCTTCCGGAATATTATTCACAGGGAAATGGAAACTTCCGTGATGTAAACCAGAACCGTCGAAGCGACATCTATTTTGCGAACTTCGTCGGCGATTACAATATCAAAGTATTTTACGATCTGCTGCAGTTGGATGGCTACAATCCATTGCAGGTAAAGCAGATTACATATTCATTAAAGCCGGAGGCAGAAGCAGAAGTGCTCTCCTATGTAACTGAGAATGCGGATGTTCTGAAAAACTTGTTTGCAAAACCATTTACACCGGGTAAATTATATGCGCAGATCTACAACAAGAAGGTTGGACTTACCGTTGAGGAAGACAAGTTCTTCGCCGTAGTGATGGAACACAGCGTTGAGAATCTGAATGCAGATTTCGGTGAGGGCTACTGGAGTGACCACTGGACATACAATCTCGATCTTGTGGATGCATATCTGTCTGTCTATCCGGAGAAGGAAGAGACGATGCTCTTTGATGAGAAGGATTACACCTACTATGAGTCAAAGGCAACGGTTCTTCCACGTGTGAAGCGTTATGTCAAGACAGACAAGGGTGTCAGACAGTACAACTCGATCGACGAGGAGAAGAAGGCAGAGGTAACATTTGACAAGGCGCGTACAGCGTATGGAAAGGGTGACGTTTATACTTCAAATCTTGCAACGAAGCTTGTGCTGATGAGTACACTCAAGTTCGATGCACTCGATATGAAGGGCATCGGTGTCGAGATGGAAGGTGGAAAGCCGGGCTGGTATGACGCGTTAAATGGTCTGCCGGGATTATTTGGTTCTTCTGTCTGCGAGACATACGAATTACAGCGGATGTTATTGTTCCTGCGTGAGGAGCTTGCGAAGTTTGACCGTGCGGTAGACGTTCCTGCAGAGCTTGCCGAGCTGATTGAAAAGACAGATGCAGCACTTAAGAATTATACAAAGGGCGGTGACCGTCTGGCAGTATGGAATGCAGTGAATATCGCAAAGGAAGCATATCGTGAGAAGACCGCATTTGGCATTGATGGAAAAGAAGAGACGATTCCGGCTGCAACGCTTATTGCAACTCTTGACCGCATGATCGCATATGTAGAGGAAGGAATTGAACTTGGTTGTGCGATGAAAGATGGCATTGCACCGGCTTATATGGCATACAGCATGTCGGATTACACAGAAAAGGACGGCGTGATCACACCGGAGAATCTGCAGGTGGTTGATATCCCGTTGTTCTTAGAGGGACCGGTTCGTTACCTGAAGCTGCCACAGACACATGCGGCGAAGGAAGCACTTTATGAGAAGGTAAAGGCTTCAGATATGTATGACAAGAAGCTTGATATGTACAAGGTAAATGCACCACTTACAAAATGCTCTTACGAGATTGGACGTGCGCGTGCATTCTCCCCAGGCTGGCTGGAGAACGAATCCATCTGGCTGCATATGGAGTACAAATATTTACTGGAACTGTTGAAGTCCGGACTGTATGAAGAGTATTTCGCAGACTTAAAGAAGATGGGCGTTCCATTCCTGCCTTATGAGACATACGGCAGAAGTCCGCTCGAGAATTCATCCTTCTTAGTAAGCTCTGCAAACTTCAATGAGAAGATCCACGGAAAGGGCTTTGTCGCAAGACTGAGTGGTTCAACTGCAGAGTTCTTACAGATGTGGGAGCTTATGATGAACGGCGAGAAGTTATTTACAATGCAGGATGGTACACTTACATTTAAGCTTGCACCGGCAATCCCGGCATATCTTGTGAAGGACGACGGCAAGGTAGAGACAATGTTGTTTGGCAAGATCAAGGTTGTATATGACTGTGGCAGCAAGCGGGATCTGATTCCGGGACAGTATGCAGTTACAAAGTACGAACTTGTGGCGGCTGATGGAAGTATAGAGTCCTGTGAGGCAGCAACTGTATCCGGGGAAGCAGCACAGCGTATCCGTGATGGAAAGGCTGCAGAGATTCGTGTAACAATCCAGTAAAACAGAATGTAATAGAAAGTTCGTGACAAGAACAGGAAAATTATATATAATAAATGTCAATTATGTGATTTACAAAAATCAAGTGAAGGAGAAGCGGGCTTTCAAGGACGCGTACAGGATTATGAAAAAAATAGGAGCATTTTTATTATCGCTTGTGATGCTGCTCAGTGTGATCGTATTGCCAACGAATACCACACAGGCAGCGGAGGCGATGCCGACAGTATCATATAGTGTACATGCACAGAGTTACGGCTGGGTGAATCCCGTTCAGAATGGTAAGACGGCGG
>OKVP01001290.1_pt1 | contig 10254 bp, 9 predicted proteins | sample 1604821 | NCBI WGS metagenome assembly OKVP01 (sample SAMN01760946, study PRJEB22395) | human gut metagenome | reverse complement strand
TTTGATTAGTTTTATTTTATCACTTTCTGTCGACCTCGTCATTCATAAATTTTAATTTCTTCCATATCCCCTATAATAAAGGCTTTGTCGACCTTCCTGGAATTTTTCCATATCACAGATTGACAATCATAAGATAAAACTAATCAAATCGTTTTTTACGCCCAAGACTTCCTGAATTATGATGGCATTTTAAAAGGAGTCGTTGTTAAACAGATGATTTATTCACCTCCCCCACAACGGCTCCTTCCTCATTTCATATCTGTCAAATCAACCCCAGCACCTTCATCGCATTACTCTCCGTCACAGCCACAACCTCCTCGCAGCTAATTCCCTTAATCTCTGCAATAGTCTTCACAACCTCTGGCAGATACAGGGAGCTGTTTCTTTTTCCACGGTTCGGCACAGGTGCCATGTAAGGGCAGTCGGTTTCAAGCAGGATCTGATTCAGCGGTGCATACTCTGCCACTTCCTTCAGCTTCCGAGAATTCTTAAAAGTAACCACTCCACCGATTCCCAGGTAGAGTCCCATATTCAGGTATTCCCTTGCGATCTCCTTACTATAGGAAAAGCAATGGATGATCCCTCCATACATTCCATCCCTCATATACTCTCTCACAATATTCAGCGTATCCTCTGCTGCATCACGGCTGTGGATCATAAACGGAAGCTTCTCTTCTCTGGCAATGTCAAGCTGGGCGCGAAACATTTTCTTCTGGATCTGATGTTCCTCTTCTTCCTTATGCCAGTAATAGTCCAGCCCGATCTCACCGATTGCCACCATCTTGTCCATATGGGATAATCTGCGAATCTCATCCAGAGTCTCCTGTGTCATCTTATCTGCATCATCCGGATGGATTCCCACTGCTCCATATATAAAAGGATATTTCTCCATCAGATCCACAGTATCCTGAAAACCGCCTACAGATGCACAGACATTCACAATCTTCTCAATCCCTCCATCGTACATAGACATAAGAAGCGCTTCCCTGTCTGTGTCAAAGGCCTCGTCATCATAGTGTGCATGTGTATCAATAATCATTTTTTCCAATCTCCTCATGTAATCTTAATTTATAGCACTCCCTGTAAACAACACACGTCAAGGATATCTGACGCAGGATTTCGCGCTCTGATAAGCCGGATCAATATACATTATTTATGAGGATTGCTATAATCCAGTTAAAAGATCTGTTACAAAATTACCAGCTCATCCCCCGGGTGGATCACACCTCCGTGGAGAACCTTCGTAAAAACTCCCTGTTTCGGCATAATGCACTCTCCCATTTTCTTAAAGATCGCACATCCGCTGTGGCATTCTTTTCCAATCTGTGTCAGCTCCAGGACTACATCATTGCACTGGAATTTCGTGCCGATCGGAAGTGTGGCAAAGTCGATTCCCTGAACCACCAGGTTCTCTCCGAATGCCCCGTCTTCTACCTCTGCACCTCTGGCGCGAAAATCTTCAATCTTGTCAAAAGAGAGCAGACTTACCTGACGGTGCCATTTGCCGGCATGGGCATCACCCTCGATTCCCCAATCCTCAATTACTTTAATCTCCGGAACACTTGTCTTCTGTATTCCCTTTCTTTCACTTGTACAAACCGCAATTACTTTTCCCATAAGATTATCCCTTTTACCTTCCTGTTTTCGTTTCAGATACTGTTTTCGTACCTGCTCTTCCGTTTATTGCCGTCAGCTTATCTTCTCTGCTTTGGCTCACTGATCTCTCTTTTCGTCAGTACATTCTGACGCTACTCTGCTTTCTTATCCCTGTTATCGCCATCAGTTATCTTGCGCAGTTCCCTGCTTCCCCTGTCATGATCTCAATGCCATGTCCAAGCGCATCAATAATATACTCCAGGCTCTCTTTTACAGCTTTCGGACTTCCCGGAAGATTGATGATCAGTGTTTTTTTTCGGATACCTGCCGTAGAACGGCTGAGCATGGCGCGTTTCGTGATAGTCATGCTGTACGCACGCATTGCCTCCGGAATCCCCGGTACACGTCTGTCAATAATATCCTCCGTTGCCTCCGGTGTAATATCTCTGGGTGAAAAACCGGTTCCGCCTGTTGTCAGGATCAGTTCCGCTGTGCCGCTGTCTGCAATTTCCGCCATTCTCTCTGACAACATCTTTCTGTCATCCGGCAGAACATCTTCAGACACAACCTCATATCCATTCTTCTCAACAATCTCTCGGATCGCAGGTCCGCTTAAATCCTCACGTTCTCCGCGATATCCCGTATCACTGGATGTAACGATCGCTACTCTTTTCATTTTATAAAAACCTCCCTGTCGGGCAGATAATTTTTTCGTTATCTGCCATTCTGTATTTCCATTATACACATTTCTTTCATTTTACCCAACAAATATTTTGCAAATCGCAAAGTAATTTGTGGATATCAAAAATGAAAATCTCCACTCTTACCACCCGTCTTTTCAACCAGATGAATATTGGACATTACCATATGCTTGTCAATTGCCTTACACATATCATAAATCGTCAGAAGCGTCACCTGAACCCCTGTCAGTGCCTCCATTTCCACACCGGTCTTGCCTTCTGTTTTCACTGTACAGAAAGCGCGGATAATTCCGTTTGTCTCATCCAGTTCATAGTCTACGGAACATTTCTGGATCGGAAGCGGATGGCACATGGGAATCAACTCAGAAGTCCTTTTCACTCCCATAATCCCTGCTACACGCGCTACTCCAAGCACATCTCCCTTTTTCACAGAACCCTCTTTCACAGCCTCCATGATTGCTTCTCCTACATGAATCTCACCTGTGGCAACTGCTGTTCTGTAAGTGATATTTTTCCCGGAAACGTCTACCATAACTGCGTTTCCGTTCTCATCAAAATGATTAAAACCCTGTGACATGATCAAAATCCCCCTGTTTAAGTTTTTACAAAAAGCGAGGCTCTTATTGTACGGGAACATACAATAAAAGCCTCGCCTGTTCATCACGATACGGTTGGAGTCTTTACCCACCGAAATTGACGACACCATGAATACTCATGAGTCAGTCACTCCCCTTTATCTAAATATTAATATAGCTTTTGAGAGTGTATTTGTCAAGATAATATTCGTAAGTTTTCACACATTTTCGCTACCATTCGCTTTGTTCTCAGTAATACAAAGATCAGCAGATTTCTGCACCTGCAGGCATTTCCTTTTCCGGTACCATCAGGGAAAGGTTTCCGTCTGCATCTTCTGCGCAGAGGATCATTCCTTCACTGAGTACACCGGCAAGTTTGGCTGGTTTCAGGTTTGTGACTACCATAACCCTCTTACCTACCATTTCTTCTGCACTGTAGTGTGCTTTGATTCCGGATACGATCTGGCGCACCTGGCTGCCGATCTGTACCTGTGAGCAGAGAAGTTTCTTTGATTTTTTTACTTCTTCACATTTGATGATCTTACCAACCTGGAACTGAAGCTTGCCGAAATCTTCAAATGTGATCTCAGGTTTTGCTTCGATATCAATTACGTCTTCTTTTTCTTCTTTTGCAGGTTCTTCTGCTTTCGGCGGATGAAGCTCTGCCACCTTTGCAAGTACCTCTTTCAGGTCAAGGCGGGCGAAAAGAATCTCCGGTTTTTCAGTTACTTTATTTCCTGACGGATAGAGGCCAAAGGTCTTAAGGTCTTCCAGTTCTCTGTCCTGTGCATTTAACTGAGCAAGGATTCTCTCTGTTGTTTCCGGCATAAAGGATTTCAGCAGAACCGCACCAATGCAGATTCCCTCAACCAGATTGTAGAGAACTGTTGCAAGACGGTCTTTTTTCTCTTCATCCTTAGCAAGAGCCCATGGCATTGTTTCGTCGATGTATTTGTTGCAGCGTTTGAAGATTGTGAATACTTCTGTCATTGCATCTGCCACGCGGAGTTTATCCATTTTTTCGTTTACCCTGGCAGGTACGGAGAGAATGAAGTTCTTCAGATCATCATCTACAGGTTCTGTAACGCCTTTGTTTTCTACCACACCGCCGAAATATTTGTTTGACATGGAAATGGTACGGTTTACAAGGTTTCCAAGGGTGTTAGCGAGTTCAGAATTGAGACGCTCTACCATCAGTTCCCATGTGATCACACCATCATTCTCGAATGGCATTTCATGAAGTACGAAGTAGCGGACTGCATCTACACCAAAGAAGTCTACCAGTTCATCTGCATAGATTACATTTCCTTTGGATTTACTCATCTTACCATCACCCTGAAGAAGCCATGGATGTCCGAATACCTGTTTCGGAAGCGGCAGATCCAGTGACATCAGGAAAATCGGCCAGTAAATTGTATGGAAACGGATAATGTCTTTACCGATCAGATGCAGGTCTGCAGGCCAGAGTTTGTTAAACTGTTCTGTGCTTTCGCCATCGCAGTCGTAGCCGATTCCTGTAATATAGTTTGTAAGGGCATCAAGCCATACATATACTACGTGTTTCGGATCAAAGTCTACCGGGATTCCCCATTTGAAGGAAGTTCTGGATACGCAAAGATCCTGAAGTCCCGGGAGAAGGAAGTTGTTCATCATCTCATTTTTACGGGATTCCGGCTGGATGAAGTCCGGGTGTGTATTGATGTAGTCAATGAGTTTGTCGGCATATTTGCTCATTTTGAAGAAGTATGCTTCTTCTTTTGCAGGTACACATGGGCGGCCGCAGTCCGGACATTTGCCGTCTACAAGCTGAGATTCTGTAAAGAAAGATTCACATGGTGTACAATACATTCCTTCGTAGTGTCCTTTGTAGATGTCGCCTTTTGCGTACATTTTTTTGAAGATTTTTTTGACCTGTTTTTCGTGGTCTTCATCTGTGGTACGGATGAATTTGTCGTAGGATGTGTTCATCAGATCCCAGATTCTTTTGATCTCACCGGATACGTTGTCTACGAATTCTTTTGGGGTGATTCCGGCTTCTTCGGCTTTTAATTCAATTTTCTGACCATGTTCGTCGGTTCCTGTCTGGAAGAATACGTCATAGCCCTGCTGACGTTTGTAGCGGGCGATGGCATCGGCAAGGACGACTTCGTAGGTGTTGCCGATATGGGGTTTGCCGGATGTGTAGGCGATGGCGGTGGTGATGTAGTATTTCTGTTTTTCCATGGTTTGTTGTCTCCTTTTTTGAATGTGGACGCTCCGGAAAATATAATTGTTTTCTGTGCGGTTTCGGGAGCTAGGAACTCTAAGTGTCTGAAAATCAGCTAAAACCATTCGAAAAAATCTCAAACTCGCTTCGCTCAGACAGTGAGATTTTTTCGAATAACGCAGATTTCCAGACACTAAGAGTTGCTACACTCCCTGCAAATGCACAGAAAACAATTATATTTTCCGAAGCTGGTGTTTAAAAATGGTAACAACTGCTCCTTATTTATGGAAGAAAAACATAAATTCTTCATGGTAGAAAGGAACTGGTGTTGGGGGAAATAATTCCTCTCCGTCGCAGTGTGATCCTGCCCGGAGGGCTTTTTTATGTTATAGGAACATTACAAAGTAATTTCCTATAACATAAAAAACGTCTCCTCAGATTATCTGAGAAGACGAGTATTACCCGTGTTACCACTTCTGTTCGTTTCCAGGCTCGCGCGGGGAAACCTTGGGAGGTACATTGTGATACCTCTACGCTGTAACAGGCGTGCCTGTCGCTGCCTAAAGCTGTTGGCTCTCAGCAGTGCCTCTCGGAAGCCATCTTCAACCTGCTCCTTGCATATCCCTCTCAGCCTTTGAATCTGTGATATATGATCCATGGGGATTTCTCTGTAATACGGTCTGCGGATCTACTCTCTTCTTCAATGAGTTTGTGTTATTTCGTGACAGCACTCCGCTCTGTGATCGTGGAACGCTGTTAGCTATAGGAAATAGTTATTTCCTGTTATAGGGAAAATATAGCACATTTTGGTGGATTTGTAAACCCACATCGTTATTGTTCACTCCGTTCTCAGTAACCAAACTATAACAATTCTATAAAATAATAATTTTATATCTTGACAATTTCAATCCAATATTGTATAGTATCAATATCAGTAATGATTATCGTTATTGAACAGATTATAACTGCAACTATCCTGAACAGTTATGATAAATCATTTGCGAGTAAACAGGGAAGGGAGGAATACCATGGCGACACTGAAATACAGCCGTCAGAGGGAATCGATTAAAGAGTTTCTAAGAACCAGAACAGATCATCCTACTGCCGATGTGGTATATGAGAATATGAAGCTCATCTATCCGAATATCAGCCTCGGTACGGTATATCGCAACTTATCTCTGCTGGCTGATCTGGGAGAGATTAAGAAGCTTTCCTCTTTCGCCGGAGCGGATCACTTTGACGGGCGGACCGAGAGGCACTGCCACTTCATGTGTATCAGATGTGAGCGGATCATCGACCTTGAAAGCGAGGGAATTCACCACATTATGGATCTTGCAGGTGAGAACTTCAAAGGAAAGATTACTGATTACAGTGCCAGATTCTTCGGCCTGTGTGAGGACTGCCTGAAAGAGACAGAAGGCAACTCTGATAGTTCAAAGTAGTTTTTGCTTACATCATTAGTGGCCAAATTGGGAATAACAACTAATGATAAAAAGTTGCAAAAAAGCTAAAATTAAACTTGACTTTTTCAATCAAGTATGGTAATCTTAAATCACAGAAAACAGTAATAATTACTATTATTAAAAAATTACTTTTTCTACCGCACAGACGGAAAGCAGTAAGAACTAAACGATGCTGAGATAATCAATTTATTTTCTGGCATCCCTAATAAATTCATTAAAAAGAAAAGGAGATTTTAATTATGACAAAATGGGTATGTAGTGTATGTGGTTATGTTTATGAAGGTGAGAAAGCTCCGGAAGCCTGTCCTGTATGTAAGGCACCGGCTGATAAATTCGTAAAGCAGGATGGCGAAATGTCATGGGCTGCTGAACACGTTGTAGGTGTTGCTCAGGGATCCAGCGAAGACATCATGGCTGATTTAAGAGCAAACTTCCAGGGTGAATGCTCTGAAGTTGGTATGTATCTTGCAATGGCAAGAGTTGCTCACAGAGAAGGATATCCGGAAATCGGTTTATACTATGAAAAAGCAGCTTATGAAGAAGCAGAACATGCTGCTAAATTCGCTGAATTATTAGGTGAAGTTGTAACAGACAGCACAAAGAAAAACCTTCAGATGCGTGTAGAAGCCGAGAACGGTGCTACAGCTGGTAAAACAGACCTTGCTAAACGTGCAAAAGCTGCTAACCTTGACGCTATCCATGATACAGTTCATGAAATGGCAAGAGATGAAGCAAGACACGGAAAAGCATTCGCAGGTCTTCTTAAGAGATATTTCGGAGAATAATTCTATCGGAAAATCGCATAAAATAAACCTTTTAAAGGGAGAACCTCAATGGTTCTCCCTTTTTATCCGTTCGTATTTTCATCATTGGAAGCTTAACTGGATTTCGCCTGAAGTCTGGCAACCTGATCTGTCAAAGCATTCATCTTAACCTCATTAATCATAATCCTGTTCATCCAGGTAGCCGACACATCCATCTTATTGATAAGATTCAGATGATTCTCTGCAAGGATAAAAATATTCCTATCCGTTATGTTCTCCAAATGCAGTTTGATATCTGCAAAGTTATTTCTGGTCTCTTCTTCAAAACGCTTCTGACGCTCTTCCATTCGGTCCATTCGGCTTTCGAATCCATCCATTCGACTTTCGAATTTATCCATTCGCGTTCCAAATCCTCTGACCTCTGTCAAAACAGCCTCCAGTATTTGTCTGTCTGTCACCACTTTCACCTCCTCTGTAGCCCGTATCGTTCTTTTGTATGTGATTGATTATATCACATACATAAAAATATGTCTATAAAAATCTATAAACATTAGAGTGTATTTGGAAAATGCGTTACTGTTCACTCCGTTCGCAGTAACACGCTTCGCGATGCACAGAATTTATGCTGATCGCATAAATTCGCGCGGTATGTCTCGGGTTTTCTGTGATCTTTGCTCACAAAAAACACCTCGCGGGATATTACCAGTGAACAGTAACGAAAATGCTCCCCACAAGATGTGCGTCACAATTTGTGGGAGATTTTATTTATTATTATCATTCATCTTCGCCTCAACCGCCGCACCAACCCTGTTATAAACAGTCACAGCATCCTGAATATGCGGAATCGTATTTCCATCTGCTCCTGAAGCACCTGCGGAAACAAAGATATATTCCCTGCCCTCAATCTCCGCAAAACTCACCAGACAGTGCCCTGCCTCACTGGTATAGCCGGTCTTGCCACCGAGGATTTTTCCACCTGTGACTGTCGGATCAGACAGATTTTTAAACATTGTACTGTAGTAAGTAATTCCATCCGGGTGGATATTTGTAACTCCGGTAGAATGTCTGGAGGTCTCCACAATCTCACGAAACGTATCATTCTTAATGCAATACTTCATCAAAACAGCAATATCCTTAACCGTACTGTAATGATCCGGGTTATGCAGTCCTGTAGAGTCACAGAAATGGGTATTCTCCATTCCAAGCTTCCTTGCTTTCTTATTCATCAGCTCCGCAAAATCCGCCTCTGAACCACTGATCGTATCTGCCAGCGCAATACAGCACTCTGCCCCCGAAGGCAACATCGCACCATAGAGAAGATCAATCACCCGGACCTCTTCCCCCGGCTGAAAACCTGCCTGTGTAGCATCCTGCTCATACAATCCGGAGAACATCTCATTCGTCAGAGTAATCTTCTCATCCAGATCATCAAAATTCTCAATCCCCAGTATCACAGTCATAATCTTCGTCATAGAAGCCGGATAAATCTGAGCCTCCCCGTTAATCTCACCCAGAATCTTACCTCCCCTGGCCTGCATCAGGATCGCATTCGGACTGTTGATACCACTGATATCCACTTCCTTCAGAACCGGCTGCTCAAACTGCTCAAACCACTCCTTCACGCCCTTATTCCATCCGATCATGATAACCAGCGCACAGATAATGATCACCTCAACAAACACACAAGCCACAATCCTGCCCCGGTATCTCCACGCATAACTTCTTCCACCGCTCTTTTTCCGTCTCCTGCCAGCCACAATAACGCCTCCTGTCTGCCTCTATAACATTGCTCAGAAAAAATATATCTAACAAATCTCTAATTCATCCCCCTACTATAACACACCCTTACCAAATCCTGTAATCTTCCATTCCTGCACACCCATACATTGTATCTTTCTCCCTATATCCAATACCTTTCCGTTTTCCCCCGCCCGCGAAACCATTCAGCGCAGGAAAATATTTGTTTTCTGATACATCTACAGGAGGTGTAGCAATACTTAGCTTCCGGGAATTTGCGTTATGCCGGAAAAATTCACTGTCTGAGCGAAGCGAGTTTGAATTTTTCCGGCATGGTTTTAGCAAATTTCCGGAAGCTTAGTATTCCTGCCTCCGCAGCCGTATCAGAAAACAAATATTTTCCTGTGCGTCCCCATACCCGCCACCCCCAAAAAAGAAACGCAAAAAGACCCCCAGAGAATCCCCGGGAGTCTTAAATTGCTAAAATCTATTATGCTAATTTCATCGGGTTGATCTTCACACCAGGTCCCATTGTCGGAGCAATAACAACGCTCTTTAAATACTGACCTTTCAGTGTGCTTGGTCTAGCCTTAACGATAGCATCGATCAGCGTCTGGAAGTTGTCGCTTAACTGTTCCTCTGTAAAGGATGCTTTACCAACCGGAACATGAATGATGTTGGTTTTATCAAGACGGTACTCAATCTTACCTGCTTTGATATCGTGAACTGCTTTAGTAACGTCCATTGTTACTGTACCAGCTTTCGGGTTTGGCATTAAACCTTTCGGTCCAAGTACACGACCAAGACGACCTACAACACCCATCATATCTGGAGTTGCAACAACAACGTCAAAGTCTAACCATCCTTCGTTCTGGATCTTCGGAATAAGATCCTCAGCTCCTACGAATTCAGCACCTGCTGCTTTTGCTTCTTCAGCTTTAGCATCTTTAGCGAATACTAAAACACGAACTTTTTTACCAGTACCATGTGGCAGAACTACTGCACCACGGATCTGCTGGTCTGCATGACGTCCATCGCAGCCTGTACGGATATGAACTTCGATAGTTTCGTCAAATTTAGCAACTGCAGCTTTTTTAACTAAGCTGATAGCTTCTGCGGTATCATATAATGTAGCGCGGTCTACTGCTTTAGCAGCTTCCACGTATTTCTTTCCTCGTTTCATTTCTATAACCTCCTGTGGTATTTGCGGGG
>OKVP01001284.1_pt1 | contig 10283 bp, 9 predicted proteins | sample 1604821 | NCBI WGS metagenome assembly OKVP01 (sample SAMN01760946, study PRJEB22395) | human gut metagenome | reverse complement strand
TTTGGAAGTCTTTGATTTGGTCTTGTACGTCTTTATTCTGAGTAAGCTTTTTAGTAAGATTTTCAACAGTCTTTTCTTGTTTATCAAGATAATTTGTGTCTAACATTTTAGATGGATCAATATCCATATTTGAAATAAAATTAGACGCAAATGTTTTTGTTGTTTGATCCAATTTATCATAACCATCAACTGCCTGAGAGATATTAGATAAAGTGTTTTTCCTAAAGCTATCAGAGTATTTCTGTAATTGATCGTAATTTGTCTTTGAGGCTTCCAATAATTTCTTGAGATTCTTTGTGTCATTCTTTCCGATAAATCCTTCAGAATTAAAAGTGTCTGAATTATTAGCAAGCTCTTGAATTTGTTTAGACGTTAATTTACTTACGTCAATCTTATCTTTGCCAAGAATTTTAGCAGCCTGTTTCTGAAAATCTGCATTAGAATACAGAGATTGTCTAACAGACGCTTCGTTTACGGTTAATCCGTCTTTAGCAAGATTTTTTGCAGATCTAAAAGTATATGGTAAAGAACGTTTTAAGTTTGTGCCAAGACTTTCATCAGCGAATGTACTTCCGTATAATGATTTCTGTGCCTTTAATGCCATAGAATCATTCTGGATACTTACATTCTTTTTACTGGCAATATCTTTCTTGCTTTGATATGCTAATTTTTGATATTTGTCAATATTTGGGCATACCTAATAAATCGTTACATTTATAAATAAGTTATTTAAAAAAATAGAAAAATAGAATTGATGAAGATTAAATAAATAATCTTCCACTTTTACCAACCTAAACTAATCTTTTTCTAGTGATTGGTTTTTTGTTTTGCCAGCTGTATCTTCTAATCCTTTTAGATTTACCGCATCCACAGGAAGCACAAACTTTTTTATGAATGTGGTAAGTGTTTCTTCCACATCTTCTGCATCTTATATGGGTCTTTTTATTCTTTTTACCCATTGATGGAGTACCTTTTGACACTGATACACCTCCTAATTAATCAGTTCGTTTATTACAAATATTAGAATTAAAATAGTACTTATGGTGAGATATAGACAATATTGTCTCCTCTAATGAGCACAACACCAAGTCTTCTAGTAACTTCTCCATCTTGGAGTTCTTCTGCATCATTAAGAACTAAGTTCATATGTAAATCAAAACTTTTAAGTATTCCTCTAAATTCACGATCTCCTTTAAGTTTTATTAAAACAGGAGAGTTTACAGATTTGCCTAAAGCATCAAGTGGCCTTTGAACATTTTGTCCGCTCATTTTATCACCTTATATTACTATAATTTTTTATTGTATTTTATAATTTAAAAGCAATTAATGATAATCACTTTTTTAAATATTAGACATAATATAATCAAGTTTCTCTGTAATTCCCCTCAGATCTCCTCCTGCAAAGGAAAAAGGTGTCGGAAAATCTCCCCAGTGGCAGTTAATATACGAGATATCTTTATCCTTATCTCCTATATTGAAGCGGTCTACAAATATCTGATAAAAGACAGCCTCTTTCATCCAGTCTACTTCTTCCATAATATCTGCCCGGTTAATATAAGGATATTGAAAGAAATTATAGAAGCCCTTCGTATAGTCATAGTCTCTGGTAATACCATCCTCTGAGAAAAAGCAGCTCTCTTTTCCATCATTAACATAGAATACATATGCCAGTCTCGTATCCTCCAACTGTAGACGTATCGTATAATAATCAAACAGTTCACTGCTGTATGCCCTGTTCATACGCGCCCTCTTCTGTGTCATGCCAAAGACATATTTGCTTTCATATATAAGCTCTACCCATTTCATATCATCTCTTGCCGTCTGCAAACGGATCTCTATTTCATTCTCCGATATGGGAAAACAGAAGGAAGAGTCCATAATATGCTGCATTGCGTATCTGTTCATGTTCTGTTATCCTTTCATCCTATTTTGCCAACGGATCTGAATTACGCACGACTGTTAAAGTATCCAGTGCGGGATTATCCGGGTTGGTGGTAAGTGTGATCGTATAATTACCATCTACCAGAACATTGACATTTGCTGTATTGGCAGAACCACCCAGACTGCCTCCGCTTTCCATCTGTGTCTCATCCAACTGAGTGAAACATCCATATCCTTTCTGTCCACTCCAGTTCCAGTCAGGAATGACCTGAAACTGATCTCCTGCATACAGATCCAGCGTAATGGCAAATTCATTTGTCTGATCACCGGTTGGGGTTAATCTGAACTTTTCTCGATCTGTTTCTGCCACATCACTTCCAGCCCAGTTATTCTCCTTTAGAATTCCTGTCTGGGAAGTTCCTGCCACATACCACTTACGCGTATCTTCTGATACTTCCTTTGCCTCAAAACTTCCAAATAACGTAGTATTTTCATTGAAGGTGTCCTGAGTCAGATCTTTCTTACTGCTTTCAAGAAATCCCGGTGTCTCATACCAGCCAAGGAATGTAGCCCCGTCATCCTTTTCATATGCTTCATATGCATCCGGCTCTATGATTTCTCCCGCCAAAGTCTGCACCGCTCCCAGCGTTTCCTCTCCTTTCATAAAAGTTACCGTAATTTCCTGCGCCTGCTGTGTCTGCATTGCATCTACAGCAGAAGTCTCTTCGGATGACTGTTTGCTGCCGCATCCACATAATGCTGCTATCATCCCAATTGTTATCCACATTATTTTTGTCATTTTCTTTCTCTGCGCTTTCATGATCTTCACCATACCTTTCAGTTATCTGTAAATCCTTCTCTCTTTTCATTGCTTAACCGTTTAACTTAAGCGGTTAAGCTGATAGTAGCACAGGAATTTTTTTATGTCAATATCATGTTGACTTTTTTTTCGTCCGTCTGTAAGATACACTTATACGGTTCAATGAACGTGTATCGAAAACTTAAAGGAGCAAAAGTCTGTATGGAGAAAAAAGTGACCGTAAGAGATGTTGCCAGAGAAGCCGGCGTTTCCGTTGCAACTGTGTCCTATATCATGAATAACCGGACGGATATGAAAATCAGTGAAGAAACAAGAAAAAAAGTATATGATGCTATGGAAGAGATCAATTATTATCCAAATGAGATTGCCAGAGCGTTGTTAAATAACAGAACGTATTTTGTCGGGGTTATCGTTCCTACTGTAACATCACCATTTCATGGAGAAGTTGTAGAACAGATAGAATATTATTTATCACAGAAAAATTATAAGATGCTTCTGTGTAACAGCAAAAATCAGATGGATACAGAGAAAGCCTATATTGATATGCTAAGACGCAATCAGGTAGATGGAATGATCGTTGGAACACATAACGCAGTCGTAGAGACATACTCCAAGTTAAAGATGCCAGTCGTAGGAATTGACCGTTATCTTGGAGAACATATTCCAGTCGTTTCATGTGATAACTATGCAGCAGGGCAGATGGCAACTAGACATTTGATCGATAAAGGATGTCAGCACATTTTATGTATCCGAGGAAACAGTAAATTAAAGATGCCAGGTAACAATCGAAGTCAGGCTTATATTCAAGAGATGGAGAAAGTAGGGCTTCCTCAGATGATTTTAGAAGTACCGTTCATCATGGAGAATGTGGAGAAGCAAAAACTTATTTATGATATGTTAAATGCACACCCTGAGATTGACGGTATTTTTGCAGGAGATGATTCGCTTGCAGTGATCGCACTTCATGTCGCAAGGCAAAAAGGAATCAATATTCCGAAAGATCTAAAGATCATCGGAGTAGATGGAACAAAGCAGATTTTAGGATTTGTTCCAGAACTGACAACGATCCAGCAGCCAGTTAAACAGATTGCAAAGGTAGCGGTGGATAAGCTGATCGATCTGATCGAAGGAAAAACAGCAGAAAGCTGCATGGATCTTCCAGTAAAATTACTGGAAGGACAGACAACATAACAGAGAATAAAAAAGGAAGAGAAAATACTACTCTTCCTTTTTTGATGCCTAAAAATATGCTAGAACGTACAAAATAAGATAAGTTTTATGCAAAACTACCAAAAATCACCCAAATATTTTGTGCAAAAATTAATATGGTAACGATTGACATATGAAAACGTTTGACATATAATAAAGCCATAGAAAGCAACAAGGTAAATCAAAGAAAGGATTAAATTATGTATCAGTTATATTATCAGCCAGAAGGTATTTGGGTAGGAGATATTATGCCTTATGGAAAAGAAGGTCAGTTTTATGTATATCATCAGAGAGATACAAGAAATCCAGGACCTTTTGGAGAACCATTCGGTTGGGCATTAGCAACAACAAAAGATTTTGTAGATTACAAAGACTATGGAGAAAGCTTAATGCGTGGAACGGATGAAGAAGCAGATCAGTTTATCTATGCAGGAAGTGTTTTTGAAACAGAGGCAGGATTTCATGCATTTTATACAGGATATAATAGAGAATTCTTAAAGGCAGGAAAGACATCACAGACATTGCTTCACGCTACAAGCAAAGATGGGATCACATGGGAGAAATCGAAAGAAGCATTAGAGATTCCTCCACAGGAAGGATATGATAAGAGAAACTGGAGAGATCCATTTGTCCTATGGGATGAGGAAAGAGAAGAATATCTGTTGATCCTTGGAGCAAGAAAGGGAGAAGATAAGAGAAAACAGACAGGACGTCTCGTACATTTCACATCAAAAGATTTAAAGAAATGGGAATTTAAAGGAGATTTCTGGGCACCAGGAATCTACACAATGTTTGAGATGCCAGAGATCTTTAAGATGGGAGACTGGTGGTATCTTGTATTCTCAGAATACAGTGAGGGTAATAAAATCCATTACAGAAGAAGCAAGAACCTATACGGGCCTTGGGAAGCACCATTTGATGATGCATTTGACGGTAGAGCATACTATGCAGGACGTACAGCATTTGATGGAGAACGAAGAGTACTTTTTGGATGGGTGCCAACAAGAATCGATAACGATGACAAGAACGCATACTTGTGGGGAGGAACTTTCGTGCCACACGAAGTATTCCAGAAAGAAGATGGAACACTTGGGGTAAAACCGGTAGACCAGATGATGGAAGCATTCGATGGTTGGAAAGATTTATTTAACCCTTGTATGAAAACGATTGACACAAAAGAAGAAACACTTCTTTGTGTAGATACAGGAAGCATCGCAGCATTCAAAACAACTGTAAAATTTGAAGAAGGAACGAAAGAATTTTCTATCAGATTTTACAAAGATGAAGAAACAGAAGTTTCATATGAATACAGATTCTTTGTGGAAGAAAATAAAGTTGTCTTTAACAAATGTCCAAATTATCCATGGTATCAGTGCTTTAACATTGGACTTGAGCGTCCGATCAAATTGGAAGCAGACAAAGAATATGAAATCTGTCTGATCATAGACCAGGATATTTCAACATTATATATTAATGGAACGGCATTAAATGCAAGATTATGTGATCATCCAGGAAATGGATTGGCACTGACAGTGACAGATGGTACACTAGAAGCAAAAAACACAAAAATAGCAACAAAAATAAACAAATAAAAAGAGAGAAATAAAGGAGACAAGTATAGATGGATTACAAAAAAATATCACAAGATGTGGTAGATCACGTTGGTGGGATTAGTAACATCAAAGGTGCGACACATTGTGTGACAAGACTTCGCCTGATTTTAAATGATGAAACAAAATATGACCGTAAAGCATTAGAGAATATCGAAGGTGTTAAAGGTGTCTTATTTAATAGTGGGCAGCTGATGATCATTTTCGGAACAGGAACAGTTAACAATGTCTATGATGCATTTATTGAATTAACAGGTGTCAAAGAAATGTCTCAGTCTGATGCCAAGGCAGAAGGAATGAGCAAGATGGGAAAATTACAGCAGGGATTCAAAGTATTCTCTGATATCTTTATTCCGATCATTCCAGCATTTGTTGCAGCAGCGATCCTGACTGGTGTCAAAGCATTATTGACAGCCAATGGATTATTTGGATTAGAGGGATCCTTAGCAGATCAGAGCAAACTTGTTGCAGATATTGCAGAATTCTTAGCGATCATGGCAACAACATTTAATTATCTGCCAATCCTTGTAATGTATAGTGCTGTCAAACGATTCGGTGGGAATCCGATCCTTGGTATCTTAGTCGGAATCGTTATGGTACATCCAGATCTTGTAAACCGTAATACATTCGTATTAGACCCATCTGCCGCAAGTTACTGGCATTTCGGACCATTAGCAATTGCAAAAGTTGCATTCCAGGGTGGAGTATTCCCAGCAATCTTAACCGCATGGTTTATGTCTAAAGTAGAAAAGATCGCACAGAAATATGTACCAGCTGTGGTATCATTTGTATTCGTACCAACAATTACTATTTTCTTTGCAAACGTAGCATTATTTACAGTATTCGGACCAGTTGGAAATATGATCGGTAACGGATTAGCAGCAGTGATCGATGTTTTATACAACAGTTTCGGAGCATTTGGAGCATTTGTCTTTGCAGCGTTATTACAGCCATTAGTAGTTACAGGAACACATCAGGCGATTCAGGGAATTGAAGCAAATCTGATCGCTACGACAGGATTTAACTACATTCAGGGAATCTGGTCTGTATCGATCATTGCACAGGGTGGTGGAGCCATCGGAATGTACTTGTTAGCGAAGAAACATTCTAAAGACAGAGATATCGCAATGTCAAGTTTCATTCCAACATTAGTAGGAATTTCAGAACCAGCCATCTTTGCTGCAAACTTAAAATATTCCGTGATCCCATTTGTATGTTCTTGCTTAGGAGCTGGATGTGGAGGAGCATTCATGAAACTTGCAGGCGTAAGAGCCATTGGACAGGGATTAACAGGAATATTAGGACTTCTGATCGTAGTACCAAATAAATTAGTATTTTATGTCATTGGAAACCTGATCGCATTTATCGTACCAATCGTACTGATCGTTATTTATAATAAAACAAAAGGTGTTCCACATGGTGAAGAAGAGGAAGAAGCTGAATCTGCATTAACAATTGATGAGACAGCGAAAGTACCAGTCAAAGCAGTTGTTGACGGAAAAGTTATTGCGATTGAAGATGTAAAAGATGGAATCTTCTCTGAAAAAGTATTAGGAGACGGGGTGGGGATCATCCCAACAAGTGAAACAGTCTTAGCGCCGGCAGAAGGTGAAATCTGTACAGTGATGGAAGGTTCAAAACATGCCATCGGTGTTCGAACAACAAACAATAGTGTATTTCTGATCCATGTAGGAATCGAAACAGTATCCATGAATGGGGAAGGATTTGAATATCTTGTAAAGAAAGGACAACACGTGAAGGAAGGTCAGCCAATTCTCAAATTTGACAAAGCAAAGATTGAAGCAAAAGGATTAAATCCAGTTGTCGTATTTGTCAAAACGGATGAAGGTAACCAGACACCTGTGGCATTTAAGATAGGAATCAATGTCAAAGCAGGAAAAGACGTGATCGGGGAATAATATGAAATTTTTAGATGTAGAAAAATATACACCGATCCAAAAAAGCCATGAAGCATATTTAAAGGAGCTTGTGGAGTATTGTAAAGATACTCCACGGCATCCATCCTATCATATTCATTCCCCATGTGGACTAGTGAACGATCCAAATGGACTGGCGTATTTTGGAGGAAAATACCATGTGTTTTATCAGTGGTTTCCATTTGGCCCAGAACACGGAATGAAACACTGGGCACATGTGATCTCGGAAGATCTCGTAAAATGGGAATGGTCTGATCAGATGCTCATTCCAGATCAGGAATATGAGAAAAATGGATGTTATTCAGGAAATTCCATAGAAGCAGATGGTAAGCTTTATCTTTATTATACAGCAAACTATAAGACAGAACAGGGAAAGATCCCAAAACAGGCAATGGCAGTTATGAACAGTGATGGTACAATTCTTAAATCTCCAAACAATCCGATCATCGATGAACAGCCAGAAGGACTGATCGGGGAGATCAGAGACCCATTTGTCTTTGAAAAAGAAGGAGCATACTGGATGCTTTTAGGTGGTGGAAGCACCGATGGGCAGGCAAGATTGATTTTGTATAAGAGTACAGATCTTGAAAACTGGGTATATCAGGGAAATATTGAACTGACAGGAATTGACCTGGAGCTTGGTTATATGTATGAATGTCCATCTTACATTGAAATAGATGGAAAAGATGTTTTATTCTTATCATTAATGGGACGTACACCAATGGGAGAACGTTTTCACAATGAGTTTTCCAGTGTATATTTTATCGGAGAGTTAAATCTTGAAGATAAAACATTTCATGTGGAATCATTTGATGAGATCGACAAAGGATTTGATTTTTATGCACCACAGGCATTCTATGGAAAAGACAGACAACCAATGATGTTTGCGTGGCTTGGGTGTGGGGCACAGGAACTCCCATATGCAAAAGAAGATATGTGGATCCATAGTCTGACAATGCCAAGGTTCTTAACGATCAAAGAAGGAAAGTTATGCCAGGAAGTGCCAGAAAATATTAAGAATGAATATGCACATCTTGATATAGACAGTAAAAGAATTAAACCAGAAGAAGATACATGGTATATCAATCTGACAGATAAACAGATCTCAGAAATTCAGATCGGAGATCAAGAAGATCATCTAAGTATTAAGATTGACTGGGCAGCAGGACATATAGTTGCAGACCGAAGTACACTTAAGCATCAGTTTAGTACAGAATACGGAATTCAAAGAGAAGTTTCAATGTCAGAAGAACTCAAAAACATTGAGATATATTATGATAATACATTTATTGAAATTTATCTAAATGATGGAAAAGATACAATGACCCTTCGTGCATTTCCAGAAAATGTGGAAATTAATTTAATTTAGAAAAGATATGGTGGAGAAATCTGCCATATTTTTTTGTTGATATATAACAGATAAAGTCGAGCAATTCTTGAAAACACTAAGATTATATGATACCATTTCCATAAGATAAAAACGAATCAGTAAGAAAGCAGGGTCTATGAAATACGAGAAATGTCCAATCTGTGAAGAAAAGTTAAGAAATGGTGTCTGCCCAATGTGTGGTTATGATTTTAATCGCTTAGGTCGGTCAAGAATATTAAAAGATGGCCATTGGGATATATTAACGACTGACAAAAAGACTTCTCAGCCAAAATATATTCATGATGAAAAACGACATCCAGATTTTAAAAATATTAAGAATACAAAGACGCAGTCAATGAAGACACAGAGGAAAACATCAACCTATAAAAATAAAAAAGAAAAGAAGAGATCAAAAAAAGGAAAGTGGGCGGTGATCGTCTTTATTCTTTATCTGTTGTCATTTTTAGCAGATCTTGTACCAGAGGCATTCACTCACATAGAAGATTTTATAAATCAGATCCTGAATGGATTAAATTTTTAAAAAAAGTAAGCAAAAGTCTGTCATTTTTAAGAAAAAACGGCAGACTTTTGTTCATTTTTATATTTTAAAAAGATAAAAATTATGGTAACATTAACTCTATAGGCAATTTAACAGGAGGAAGACTTATGGCAAATCATATTGATGATGCAACGATTGAATATGTCGGAATTTTAGCAAAGCTTGAATTATCTGGCGAAGAAAAAGAACAGGCCAAGAAAGATATGGAAAGCATGCTCGACTATGTAGATAAATTAAACGAACTAGATACAAGCAGTGTAGAACCAATGTCTCACGTATTTCCAGTGAAGAATGTATTCAGAGAAGACGTGGTAACGAATGGAGACGGAAGCGAAGACACATTAAAGAACGCACCAGAAGCGCAGGACAACGCCTTTGTCGTGCCAAAGACGATCATATAGGAGGCAGAAGATGAGCATTTTAGAATTAACTGCCGTAGAATTAGGCAAGAAGATCAAAGACAAAGAGATCACAGTTGTAGAAGCAACAAAGGCAGCACTTGAGCAGATCAAGGCAGTCGAAGGTGATGTACACGGATATGTTTCTTACGATGAAGAAAGTGCATTAAAGAGAGCCGAAGAAGTACAGAAAGGAATCGATGACGGTACTTACACAGGACCATTAGCTGGAGTTCCAATGGCAATTAAGGATAATATCTGTACAAAGGGATATACAACAACATGCAGTTCTAAGATCTTAGAGAACTTTGTACCAACATACTCCGCACAGGCAGTTGAGAACCTGATCAAAGAAGGAGTTGTATTTTTAGGAAAGACAAACATGGATGAGTTCGCCATGGGAAGTACAACAGAGACTTCTGCGTATGGTGTGACAAAGAACCCATGGGATTTAGAGAAAGTACCAGGTGGATCATCAGGTGGTTCAGCAGCAGCTGTTG
>OKVP01001280.1_pt1 | contig 10293 bp, 11 predicted proteins | sample 1604821 | NCBI WGS metagenome assembly OKVP01 (sample SAMN01760946, study PRJEB22395) | human gut metagenome | reverse complement strand
TATATTTCTAGTTTTTATCCTAACTTGGTATCAAGTATTTTTTAAAAACGATAACTCTAAATTTTCTAATGAAGAAGAAATAACTGGTCTAATTAAATCTAAGAAAGTAACTAATAATAAAATAACGCTGGAACGACAGGACAAGCTTGGACGTGAACTGAATGCCGCTACTACTACCCCGCTTGTTTCCAATCCAGGTACTCATACAGAACAGACAGAAAAAACAGGTATTGCATCTGAAAGCTACAATAAGGCTTTCTGGAATAATATCCGCAACCGCAACTATATTGATGTACGCAATGATTTACAGATTGGCACTGATTCAGAAGGCGGCTATCTTTGCCCTGATGAATTTGAAAAGAAGCTCATCTCATCACTTGAAGAGGAAAATGTTTTCCGCCCCCTTGCCACAAAAATTCAGACCTCCAGCGGCGACAGAAAAATCCCGGTTATCACTCAAAAGGGTGAGGCGTGTTGGATGGAGGAGGAAGAGGCATACACCCTTTCCGATGACTCATTTGGTCAAATTGCACTTTCCGCATACAAGGTAGGAACTGCTATCAAGATTTCCGAAGAACTTCTGAACGATTTCCTGAATTGCAGGTATACGGGTAGAACCGCCGACGAGGATTACCTCATCAATGTCCTTGGCCGAAAGGCCTGCATCCTTCAATGCCTGCTCACAAGGCTTTACAGTTGCCTGGATGAGCTTGTCGGCAAGCTGCTCAAACTTTGCACGAGTAAGAGTCTTTACCAAGTGACGAGGAACACCGTCGACAGGCATTATATAAGGAAGGTTGATTTCAGTGGTGGTTGAGCTTGAAAGCTCGATTTTGGCCTTTTCGGCAGCTTCCTTAAGACGCTGGAGAGCCATTGAATCCTTACGGAGGTCAACATTGTACTCCTGCTGGAAGTCATCGGCAAGCCAGTCGATGATTACATGGTCGAAGTCGTCACCGCCAAGGTGGGTATCACCGTTGGTTGACTTAACCTCAAACACGCCGTCGCCAAGTTCAAGAATAGAGATATCGAAAGTACCGCCACCGAGGTCAAACACGGCAATCTTCTGATCCTTGTTGCTCTTGTCAAGACCGTAGGCAAGTGCGGCTGCGGTAGGCTCGTTCACGATACGGCGCACCTTAAGACCGGCGATTTCACCGGCTTCCTTGGTAGCCTGACGCTGAGAGTCGTTAAAGTATGCGGGCACTGTGATAACAGCCTCGTCGACGCTCTGTCCGAGATAATCCTCGGCAGTCTTCTTCATCTTCTGAAGAATCATGGCCGAAATCTCCTGAGGAGTGTATTCACGTCCATCGACAAGCACACGTGCTGTTCCGTTGTCGCCGCGGCCCACTTCATAAGGCACACGCTTAACTTCTTCAGACACTTCGTCAAATTTCTCGCCCATGAAACGCTTGATAGAGTATATTGTTCCTTCAGGGTTGGTGATTGCCTGACGCTTTGCAGGGTCACCTACCTTACGCTCGCCACCGGCAATGAATGCAACGATGGAAGGTGTTGTGTTACGTCCTTCGCTGTTAGGAATAACAACGGGGTCATTTCCTTCAAGTACTGCTACACAGGAATTGGTGGTTCCCAAGTCAATACCAATAATCTTTCCCATAATTCTATAATTTTATGTTTGTTTTTAAATTTCAATACAATTTCATGTCACACTTCCCGTGGTGGGATTTCCGCGACATTCATAGGAAAAACAAATGATGTGCCAAAAAGGTTGGCGCATTGCCTATTTTAATATGTGACAAAAAGTTAAAGCTTTTCAAGGCACTGACACGCCTACTGACACAATTTCCTGAATCTGCCAAAAATTCACATTTTTCATGTTAAAATAATCGGCACAAATAATATATCTAAAATATCGCAAGTTCCACAATATTTATTAATTTTGCACAATAATCCGTAGCTTCAGCGTTTTATGCGGTGTCGACTCGGTTTTTTTCAAGTTAACTTATATATTGAACCATATTTAAAACATTTTCAAAATGAACATTTCTCACATTGAACACGTGGGCATAGCTGTTCCCAGCCTGGACGAAGCTATACCTTTCTACGAGAACATTCTTGGCCTTAAATGCTTTGCCATTGAGGAAGTTGCCGACCAGAAAGTGCGTACAGCCTTCTTCAAAGTAGGACAAACCAAAATCGAGCTTCTTGAAGGCACAAGCGATGACAGTGCAATATCGAAGTTCATCGCCAACAACGGCGGCCGCGGCGGCATCCAGCACATAGCATTCGCTATGGAGGACGGCGTAGCCAACGCTCTTGCCGAAGCTGAGGAAAAAGGCTGCCGCCTTATCGACAAGGCTCCCCGCAAAGGTGCCGAGGGCCTCAACATCGCATTCCTCCACCCGAAGTCGACCTGCGGTGCGCTCATCGAGCTTTGCGAAGACCCCAACAAATAAAATCAAGGTCGGCGCAATGCCGGCTAAATAACAACATTTCCAAAGGAAAGAAATAGACATGAGCAATCAACTCGAAAAAGTTCAGGAGCTAATTGCACTACGCAACGAAGCTCGTTTAGGTGGCGGAGAAAAGGCCATCCAGAAACAACACGATAAAGGTAAGTACACGGCACGTGAACGCATTGCCCAGCTGCTCGACGAAGGTTCGTTTGAGGAACTTGATATGTTTGTTCGCCATCGTTGCACCAACTTCGGCCAGGAGAAAAAAAGCTACCTCGGCGACGGCGTGGTGACAGGTTACGGAACAATCGACGGCCGTCTTGTGTACGTATTCGCACAGGACTTCACCGTATTCGGCGGCTCACTCTCGGAAACCATGGCCTTGAAGATATGCAAGATCATGGACATGGCCATGAAGATGGGTGCTCCCGTCATTGGTCTTAACGACTCGGGTGGCGCACGTATCCAGGAAGGTATCAACGCACTTGCCGGATATGCCGAAATTTTCCAGCGCAACATCATGGCGTCGGGTGTAATACCCCAGATTTCAGGTATTCTCGGTCCCTGCGCCGGCGGTGCAGTTTACTCTCCCGCCCTCACCGACTTCACCATCATGACCAAAGGCATTTCCTACATGTTCCTCACCGGTCCCAAGGTAGTGAAGACCGTTACCGGCGAAGATGTAACCCAGGAGGCTCTCGGCGGCGCCAATGTTCACGCCTGCAAGAGCGGTGTTGCACACTTCGCAGCCGAAGACGGCGAAGAGGCTCTCAAAATCATCCGCAAGCTCTTCAGCTTCATCCCGCAGAACAACCTTGAGGAGCCCCCGTTGGTTGAGTGCACCGACCCCATCGACCGTCTTGAGGATTCACTCAACGACATAATCCCCGACAGCGCAACCAAGCCCTACGACATGTATGAGGTAATCGGCGCAATCATCGACAACGGCGAATTCCTCGAAATCCAGCGCGACTACGCCAAGAACATCATCGTAGGTTTTGCCCGCATGAACGGCCAGTCGGTAGGTATCGTAGCCAACCAGCCCAAATATCTCGCCGGCGTGCTCGACAGCAACGCTTCACGCAAGGGTGCACGCTTCGTTCGCTTCTGCGACGCATTCAACATTCCGTTGGTAACACTTGTCGATGTTCCCGGATTCCTTCCCGGTACAGGTCAGGAATACAACGGCGTAATCCTGCATGGTGCCAAGCTTCTCTACGCTTACGGCGAAGCCACAGTGCCCAAGGTAACCGTGACACTGCGCAAGAGCTACGGAGGAAGCCACATCGTGATGAGCTGTAAGCAGCTCCGCGGTGACATGAACTACGCATGGCCTACCGCCGAAATCGCCGTTATGGGCGGTGCAGGCGCAGTCGAAGTGCTCTATGCCCGCGAAGCCAAGGAATCGGACGATCCCGCAAAGGTTCTCGCCGAGAAGGAAGCCGAATACAACAAGCTCTTCTGCAACCCCTACAATGCAGCAAAGTACGGCTATATCGACGATGTAATCGAACCCCGCAACACTCGTTTCCGCGTAATCCGCGCTCTTCAGCAGCTCGCCACCAAGAAAGTGACCAACCCCGCCAAGAAGCACGGCAATATTCCTCTATAAACGACACGCAATGAAAAAGAGAATATTATTATTGCTCGTTGCAGTCATTACCCTGAGTGCCGCATCCTACGCCCAAGGGCGACGCGGATTGCGCATCAACGAGGTGATGGTGCAGAACGACAGCAACTATGTCGACGACTACGGCCTTCACCATGCATGGATAGAGCTGTTTAACTCGACTTATGCACCGATGGAGATATCGAGTGTGTATCTTACCAACAATCCCGACAAGCCCAAGATGTACCCCGTGCCCCTGGGCGATGTCAACACCGAGATACCTCCCCGCCAGCATGTAGTGTTCTGGGCCGACGGAGAGCCCAACAAGGGCACCTTCCACCTCAGCTTCGAGCTTGAGCCCGGACAGGACAACTGGATAGGTATATACGATGCCAACGGAGTGACACTCATCGACTCGATAACCATCCCCGCCTCGCTTGAAGCCAACACAACCTACGCCCGCAAAGTCGACGGCGCAGGCAGCGGCGCCGAGGCATGGGAAGTGCGCGACGGCAGCGACCTGCTCTACATAACCCCGAGCAGCAACAACATCATCATCGACACCAACTCAAAGGTGGAAATGTTTGCCGAAACCGACGGACACGGATTCGGACTGTCGATCATGGCAATGTGTATCGTGTTCAGCGCCCTGTTGCTCCTTAGCCTCTGCTTCTACGGCATAAGCCGTATAGGAGCACGCATATCGCAGACCAACAAGGCACGTTCGCAAGGACTCGAAACCAAGGCTTTGGCCAAGGAAGAGCGTCCGGCCCACGACTCGGGCGAGGAAATCGCCGCAATCGTAATGGCATTGCACGAACACCTCAACACCCACGACAAGGAAAGCACAATCCTCACCATAAACAAGGTGAGAAAGAGCTACTCGCCGTGGAGTTCCAAGATCTACGGACTCCGCGAGATTCCCCGTCGTTAATTCTCCACTATAATTAAAGTATACATTAAATACTCGTTTTAACAATTACCACAAAATGAAAGAATACAAATATAAAATCAACGGTAACACTTACAACGTGGGGATTGGCGACATCGTCGACAACGTGGCCGAGGTTCTCGTAAACGGAATGCCCTACAAAGTAGAGCTTGAAAAGAAGCAGGGCCCCGTAAGCATCGTATCGGCTCCGCGTCCCTCGGCTGCCCCGCGCACAGCTACAGGCGAAAAGGTAGTAAGCAAGCCCAATGTAAGCGCCGGAGGCTTCCAGATAAAGGCTCCCCTGCCCGGAACCATCCTGTCGATCAACGTAAAGGTGGGCGACACCGTTTCGGCATCCGACACAGTGCTCATGCTTGAGGCCATGAAGATGGAAAACGCCATCCATGCAGGCCGCGACGGAAAGGTGGCATCGGTCAATGTAAGCGCCGGCGACTCAGTGCTTGAAGGAGCCGTGCTCATCACTCTGGATTAAGCATAACCGAAGAGAACAAATATCACGAATTTACAATCCAATTAGAATCTCAAGATTATGACTTTCCACGAATTCATGGCTATCAACTTCCATCAGTTCTGGGAGCTGACAGGCTTCGCCAATGCCACCTGGCAACACCTGGTGATGCTTGTCGTGGGTCTGTTCTTCATCTGGCTTGCCATCAAGAAGAACTTCGAGCCCATGCTTCTGGTGCCCATCGGATTTGGTATACTTATAGGTAATATCCCCTTCAACGCCGAAGCCGGGCTTGAAATCGGCATCTACGAAGAAGGCTCAGTGCTCAACATCCTTTACAACGGCGTAAGCGCCGGATGGTATCCCCCGCTAATCTTCCTCGGAATCGGTGCGATGACCGACTTCTCGGCCCTCATCGCCAATCCCAAGCTCATGCTCGTAGGCGCAGCCGCACAGTTCGGTATCTTCGGTACTTACATGGGTGCCCGTCTGCTGGCCGCTACCGGTCTGGTAGACTTCACCCAGAAGCAGTCTGCTGCCATCTCCATCATCGGCGGTGCAGACGGCCCCCCGCCATATTCCTTTCATCAAAGCTCGCCCCCAACTTGATGGGTGCAATCGCAGTATCGGCCTACTCCTACATGGCCTTGGTACCGCTCATCCAGCCGCCAATCATGCGACTGCTCACAACCAAGCACGAGCGATTGATAAAGATGAAGCCCGCACGCGCCGTGTCGCAGAACGAGAAGATCATCTTCCCCATCGTAGGACTTCTCCTCACCTGCTTCGTAGTGCCTTCGGGTATTCCGCTGCTCGGTATGCTCTTCTTCGGTAACCTGCTCCGTGAGTGCGGTGTCACCAACCGTCTTGCCAAAACAGCAAGCAACGCCCTCACCGACATCGTGACAATACTTCTCGGTATGACCGTAGGTGCATCGACCCAGGCGTCGGAATTCCTCACAATCGACACAATCTTCATCTTTGCACTTGGATTTATGGCATTCATCATTGCATCGGCATCGGGCGTACTGTTCGTAAAGCTGTTCAATCTTGTATTGCCCAAGGGTAAGAAGCTCAACCCGCTTATCGGTAACGCCGGCGTATCGGCAGTTCCGATGTCGGCCAGAATCTCCAACAACCTTGGTCTTGAATATGACCCCAGCAACTACCTGCTCATGCACGCCATGGGCCCCAACGTTGCAGGTGTTATCGGTTCGGCCGTGGCAGCAGGTGTGCTCCTCGGATTCCTTGCATAACAAACTTCTAAATATCAATGCGGCGGTTATTGCTTAAATGCGTTTCCGCCGCATTGTTTACCCAACCAATGTTTGTCACCTATTGTCTTCAGATAATAAATGTTAATAAACGCTTCAATTTAAACCAATTTTAGGTTTACCGCGTTTCCCTCCAAAGCATAAGTGCATATTAACTATTAATGCAAAAATTTTTCAGAATTTTGTATGTACTGAAATTATGATTACAAAACAGGTTATCGACGAACTATATAAGAAATACGCCAAATTGCCTCCGGGCATTGAACATCTTGACATAGGGCTGCTCTTCGACTACGCGTCGGAGCATCACAATGTCGAGATTGACGAGGAGGGACACATCGTAATCGGGAGTCTTGACCCTATGTCGCCATTTCACAAAATCGCGCTTGAACGCGTGCACGGCTTCTCGCAATTTGAAGAAACAATAGCGATTGTGCTCCACAGCTCAATCATATTCCTCAACAAAAACGACATGGGAGTTAACGTTCACCTGAAAGCCAATCCACCCACCGTGTGGGAAAAGCTCAAATGGTGGTTTCATAAAAACTGACAACCGATTAAGTGCAATACATGAGGATGTGAACCGACCGGCATATACCCAATCACCATTGGGTATATTTTTATCCCCAGTCAAAAAAACACCGCGACAATATTTTGAAAATACAAAAACAAAGCGTATCTTTGCAGTCGCAAAAGCCCAGGTGGCGGAATGGTAGACGCGCTCGTTTCAGGTGCGAGTGCTGCGAGGCGTGCAGGTTCGAGTCCTGTTCTGGGCACTCCAACCCCTTGATAATCGACTGATTTTCAAGGGGTTTCTTATTTCTCAGGTGTACTAAAAGTGTACTCAATGCGAAAGTGTACTGCAAAAGGACTAATTGCAAATCCCAAAGCCGACGGTGGCAGTTAGAGATGCAAAATTTTCATCCCTTATATGGGAAGATAAAGATTCTTTTTGCAGTGGTATCTGAAGCGATTTCGCCAAACTCAGTTTTGATTTTTACAAGTGGACGAACCACGACTTCGTCCCAGTCCCAATCCCACAAATCGGACTTATATTCTTGGAAATCTTCCTCACTCCGCGGGCCATCCTTATTAAAGTCTTTTCTCAGAAAATCTACCGTTAGCGGACCGATAACTTCACATGGAACCAGCACATCATCTATGACGGCGAGTACACGTTGGCCGGGGACATATCCGCAATCTGCCTGTTTGCCTTCATCGTCGGGCTTATGTCCGCCTTCAGTATATTCCGAGTGTTCTGTGAAGTCCGGATTATAAACGACATACAAGAATGGAGCCATATCTTCATCCGATTCTATAGAATAGCCAAGCAACCGCTTTGGCGCATACACAACGTGATGCAGAGCAGAATCCGCGTCATCCCACCACATAAACTCACCGAGGAATTTTTTATCGACCGTCCACCACTGTAAGTTTTCCGGATTATCGATGACCTCATAAGAATTGTCAGGAGTTTGAAATGCCATAACAAAGGCTGTAGTCGTATCGAACCCCGGATCTCGGATAGCCGAAAAGGATTCACCATCTTCAAGCAGAATCATAGGCCATTTCTCGCAGAACATGTCGGCGAAGTGGCGTGGATTGTCGGTATGTATCGGAATTATCGCTTTCGGCTTCAACATATCCAACAGCTCGTCAAGACTTGCCATGTCGCAGTGACCACTGCCAAACTCTTTTTGAAGTTCATGCTCCGACTTTATAGTTGCCGCAGGACTATTGACATTTGTAGCCACACACACCATATAATCGACCTTGCCTACATACTTTCCAATTAGCTGCGACAGTTTGCTGCCTCCGAAACCATGTATACAGAAATCTCCGGTATGGAACACCTTCAGCTTCTTTGCTTCGATACGAAAGGCGTATGCGCCAAATGCCGAATGGTCGATAACAATAGGCATAATCCGAAACTCACCAAAAGAGAATTGTTCGCCCGGGACAAAAGTCCTTACAATGCCAAGACGCTCAGCCACAAAACGACATTCATCATTTGCCGGACTCAAATTATCCAAAAGTTCCTGTGCAATCTCTTTTGAATCCCAGCCCATAAATATAGGCAGTTCGGGAGCTAAATCAGCAATTTTGCCAATATGATCGCCGTGATAGAGAGTTATCAGCAACGCGCTTTTGCTTAGATCTCCGCAGGTCAGGCCGTCTATTTCAAGAGCATTATTAAACACCGGCTCGCCTGACAACTGCTCGCCATAATCAACAAACAGTTTCCAACCGTTTGATTCATATTCGGTAACACATCCACCAATCCGGTCAGTGCCGCGATAAACTGTAATCTTCATTTCTTCAATTTTAAGTTTGTGAGAACTTTAATAAATACCGATAGCAAATTTCGGCAACCGGCTGTTAAGCTCCGGAAACAGCACAAGACTCTTGTCAATTTCACTTTCTGAACCAAGCTCGACAAACCACCATTCTATTTCATTTCTATATCTCTCTTTCATAATTTCAATGCAAATATAGACGACAAGTGTCTCAATTTGTGATACAATCCAATTTTTGCGATACTTATATTCCTGTATCGCAAAATGCGCCATGCCTACTTTACTTTTGTCGAAGAAAAGTCAGACATTATATGTGCAGAATGATTGCGTAGCGGTTGTCTAACTTTTCGACATAAATCATAAACCCACAAAACTTTACAAATCATGAATTTGATAGATATGTCCCGGGAAGAAAGGTATGCCATGATGCGCAAACGTCATTCCTTTCTAAATTTGATGGTGAAATCCTATACTTCACTGGAGGAGTTTGCCAAAGAAAAAGATGAATGGTTTGCCATGTTGGGAGTAGAATTGACTCTTGGCACAAATTCTATTTCTCTGTATATGCAGCTCGACTACGATGAACATGAAACATATTATATCATCCCCGATGATGACGGCCAATTAACGGTCAGCGAAGTTGTATCTTGGCAAGATCCTTATTGCTTTAATGATGATATTAATATTTTCACTGAAGAATCGGTTGATGAAGAGGAAATTCTGACCTCAATTCATACAGCTCAATGAGGATGTATCGCTAAATGCGACATGTTTTGATTATCTTTGCGATGAATAACCCCCTTGGCGCTTTGCCATGACAAAGAAAACTTAAACAAATATGAACCAACTGCAAAAATACACCTGGTTGATCGACACAATCCGTCGCGCCGGGAAGATTTCCCACAAGGATTTGTCCAACAAATGGGAACGCTGCAAGGATCTGAGCGACTGCAGGCCGCTTCACCGTGCCACATTCAACCGCTGGCGTGATGCGATATACGAGCAATTCGGAATTATGATTGACTGTCAGAAAGTTGGCGGATACCTCTACTATATAGCCAACCCGGAGGATATCGACGAGGACAAGCTCAAAAAGTGGATGCTCGACTCGTTTGCCGTCGGCAATGCCATCGGAGAGAATCTCTCGCTGAAGGGGCGCATCCTTGTTGATGAGATACCTTCGGGACGCGACCATCTTACCACAATCCTTGAAGCTATGAAGGAGAACCGTATTGTGGAAATCGCCTACCGTCCGTTCAAACGATCGCACAGCTATACATTCACAATCGA
>OKVP01001277.1_pt1 | contig 10300 bp, 12 predicted proteins | sample 1604821 | NCBI WGS metagenome assembly OKVP01 (sample SAMN01760946, study PRJEB22395) | human gut metagenome | reverse complement strand
CCATCTTAGGGTTCCATCTTCTTGTCTGATGTCCAAAATGAACACCTGCTTCTAAAAGTTGTTTCATTGAAATAACGCTCATGTTTCTTTCCTCCATTGGTTTTTTACTTCCGTGTGCTTATGTCCGCGAACCATGCTTGTCAGCTTTGGCACCACCGGGATAAACCACACACGTGTTTTTTTGCAACGTTAGCATTGTATCACAAAAGCCCTGCATACGCAAGGCTTTTTTCAGGGTTTCCCCTGCAGGTTCTCATATTTTTTCAAAATCAGCAGCAAAAAAGCTGATATCCGACAAGGAGGCACAGCAGAACGATCAGAATTCCGATAAATATGCTCGGAATGAACATCATGATCACCATACCAAGTGCCACAAAAAACAGTGCAAAACCAAATACCCGTTTCATCTTCGTTCCTGCTTTTTCCTCTTTTACAATAAATATATGCCAGAAACCTACGTCTATTCCTGATTTTCCGGAGAATCTGCTTCATTTAACAGATTTGCCACATCCTCTTCGGTCATTTTATCCTCAGATGGGGATTTAAAACGGTCGATCACATCCGGGACCATATCCAGGATCTTAGTCATGGTATCCTGATTCTTGATGTTGACCAGTCTGGTTGTTCCGTTCTGGATCACAAGCACCGCACTCGGGATCATCTTTCCGCCGAGTCCGCCGGCTCCTCTGTCCTTTTTGTCCGCATGAAATGCCCCTGCTCCGATTGCAAAAGATACATCAACAAGCGGAAGAATGATCGTATCTCCGATGTGGATTGCATCTCCTACAACGGTTTTGGATGATACCACACCGTTCATCCCTTTAAACAATGCATCTACTGTCTCTTTAAACTGATTATCTACTGCCATTTTTCGATTCCTCCTGTTATTTTCTATCGAATGCTTTACCATTTAAACTCCCTGATATCATGGTAAGTGCTGCGGATATTCTTATCCAGCAGCATCTTTGCTGCAAATACTGCCATATGAACTGTTCTTAGTCTTCCTTTTACATAAACGGAACCTTCCAGTACCCGCTTTTCAAAATCCGGTTCCAGATCCATATTTTCTCCAACAAACGCGTAAAGCATTCCGCAAAGCGCAAGTACCTGTCCGGTATGATAAGGATCTTCAAAACCGAAATGCAGTTTTACGCGAAGCTTTTTCGGCTTTAGAAAACGTTTCACCCATACCAGCTCTTTTTTGCCATGCGTAAAAGCTGCCTTATGGTTTTCTTTTTCCAGAAACTCCAGAATTTTGTCTTTTTTATTTGCGATATTTTTTATTTTATCACATAAATTCTTCCATGTACATTTGATCTTTTCCAGAAAATTCCGGAGTTTCTGACTGATCCTCCGGATCATTTTTCCAAATGCTTTGACTGGTTTCTTTCGCTTTCGTGGAGTTTTGTGAGCCTTTCCAGGTTCTCTCTCGTCATGAACATCCTTTTTTTCTCTGGATTCACTTTCCTTTTCCAGTGTAGCATTCTCTTCTTTTTTTTCTGAAAATGTTTTCACCTTCGTGTCAGGATTTCCCTGTGTTTCTGTTTTGGACTTCTCATCTTTCACGTCCGCATGCTCTGGCTTTGCATACGTTCCGCTTTCGGCTCTCTTTTCCGGCAGCGTCTGCGGCTTCTTTACATCTACCGCATCATTTCTTTCCGCCGTTCTCTCACTGGCATTCTCCGCACCGGCTTTTTTTCCGCCATCCGGCTTTTTCTCCTTCTTTCTCACCGGTTTATCTTCCGCTTCCAGAACATCTCCCAACTTCTTCCAGGCAATCCGCCCCTGCCATTTCACATCGCCGTTCCGATACTCCACTCTTCCTGCAATCAGATGAAGCAGCCATGAAATCTTAAGATTCCCCTCCGCATCTTCCAGCTTTCCCGGAAACCCGGCACACAGTTCATACCTCAGCGGTACAAAGAGAAGGACACCGATCACAAGTAGCAGGATTCCAAGAATCACCAGAAGAATTATCCCGATAATCTTCAAAATCAATCCAATGATATGTAGAATCATTCTTCTTTCCTCTCCTGCTTTCTGATGTAAGACCGGATATCCAGATCTCCTGTCTCTTCATAAACTTCCTTTGCGATCTCTTCTACCAGATACAGCGCATCATCATATCCGCTTGCAAGACCAACTGCGAAAATACCATCATCGATCACACTTCCCTGGCGGAACATCAACGTCGAATAAAATTCCAGCTGGTTTTCCCCTTCTTCGATCAGTGCGATCACATAAGTATTCAACGGATACTTTTTTTTATTCAGTTTTGCAATCACTTTTTCTTTCTTTTTTGTCATACTCTCGCTGACATAAAGATTTTTGTAAAACCTCATGTGCGCTGTCTCCCCGACCTTTAATTATTATAATAAGAATCAAGCACCTGCTTTGCTACACTGACACCAGTAATGGTCGCCGTATCTGCATCCTCGACACAGACGCTGATTGCCAGCTCCGGATTATCCACATTGGAAAATCCGACAAACCAGGAATGTACTGTATTTCCATCTTCACTGACCTCGGCAGTTCCGGTTTTCCCTGCCACCGTATAAGACGCACCCGAAAGCGCAGCTCCGGTACCATAATCCACAACCGCCTTCATGTATTCCGTAAGCTGTGCAGCTTCAGATGATGTCATCAGCTCTTTGTAGCTTTCCGGCATATATTTCTTCACCGTTGTGCCTGCATAATTTGTAATCTTGTCCACCAGATACGGCTTCATCAGCTTTCCACCATTTGCGATCGCCGAAACGATCATCGCCATATGGTACGGACTGACCTGTGTCTCTCCCTGACCAATTGCAGTCATCATCGTATCTGCATCTCCTGCATCTGTTTTCAGGCGGAAACTGCTTTCATTATATTTCACATCACCCGGAAGCTTGCTGTTAAACAGCATCTGTTTGGCAGTCTTTCTCCATTCTGCCTTATCCAGCTGCAACCCGATATTTGAAAACGAAGAATTGCAGGAATTTGCAACCGAATCCGTCAGATTCTCTTCCCCATGGGCAGTGCTGTTATAACAGTGGATCGTCGCCCCATTCTGTGAAAATTCTCCGTTACATTCAAACGAATAATTGTTATAATCTGGATTCTGCCGCATAAAAGCAAGTGTTGTCACCAGCTTGAATGTCGACCCCGGTGTATACTGTCCAAGTGTAGCCCTGTTAAGAAGCGAACTGTTCTCGTCATTGTTCAATGCATCCCAGTTTTCCGAAACATTATTCGGATCAAAAGACGGCTTCGATACCATTGCCAGGATCTTCCCTGTACTTGGCTCCATCACGACAACTGCACCTTTATTATCTCCCAGTGCATTATATGCTGCATTCTGCAGGTTCGCATCCAGGGTTGTGACCACCGTATCTCCCGTATTCTTCTGGTCTTTAAATTCATTCGCCAGCTTTTCCAGGAAAAAGGCATTTGAAGTCAGAAGATTGAAATTCTGTGAGGATTCCAGTCCGGATTTTCCTTTTGCGGCATATCCGACAACATGTGCAAACACTTCTCCTTCCGGATATTCCCGTGTTTCCGATCCATCGTCATTTGTCACAGTCTGTGCAAGCACTTCTCCATTTTTATCTGTAATACTGCCGCGCAGCACACGATCCGCAAGAAGATCCTGTCGGATATTGTAAGTGCTGTTGACAACCTCCTTACTTTTTACCACATCAAAATAAACCAGATATCCCATCAGTACCAAAAACAGTGTTACAAAAATATAAGTAACTCTCGTCAGTTCTTTATTGGTCATCTGCTTCTCTTTTTTCTTACTGGCTCCGCTTCTTTCTGACGCTTCTTCAGTTCCCTTTTCTGTGCTGCATACTGTTTTGCTTTCTCAAGGCTTTCCTGTTCTTTCTTTTCCAACTGGAGCATACGCTCCTCATAACTCTTTGTTGATCTTGCCATAAATATCATCGTCCTTTCTTTTTCTTCCAAACATAAGTTTCCTGTTGTCTGTCAGACGAAGTACATGGTATAATCTGTTTGCGTGTAGGTATATCATGACTCCGGTCTGATAGAACCTTTGGCGGTTTCTTCGGGAACCGCTTTTTTAAGTTGAACCGTTTCTTGTGACTGCTTTCACATTTCCCTTATCCCTCAAGTCTCTACCCTCGTTGGCTTCCATAAAAAGTTCCAGCATATCCGTTTTGATCAGGACTTTTCTCCCGACCTTTAATACCGGAAGTTTCTTCCATTCCACCAGTTTTCTCAGGGTGTTCCTGCCGATTCCCGTATAATCAGCAGCTTCTTCAATAGATAAGGCAATCTTTCTTTGTGTCATATGACCACCTCCTTTTAAATTGCATTATGCAATTTCATTTGTGCTGTCAGTATAGCGTGTTTATATTGCTTTGTCAAGCATTATAAAATTTCATTCATTTTCTATAAATTGCATATTGCAATATATTTTGTTGCGTGGTATAGTAATGACATACCGAAAAAGGAGGCACATCAGCATGAAAGATAAAGAACTACGCAAGCTGATCGGCAGCAGGGCAAAACAGCGCCGTCTCGAATTAAATCTGACACAGCCTTATGTCGCAGAGAAGATGGGAGTTACCGCTTCCACAATCCTGCGTTATGAGAATGGTTCGATTGACAATACCAAAAAGATGGTACTGGAAGGTCTTTCGGAAGCACTTCATGTATCGATTGAATGGCTCAAAGGGGAAACCGATGAATATGAAACTGATATTACGGATAAGAAGGAATTGCAGATTCGTGATGTGATGGGCGATATTCTCAAACAGTTACCTCTTGATCTTAATAAAACAGAAGACGCTTTTTCTAAAGACTTACTGCTGTTAATGTTAAAGCAATATGAACTGTTTCTGGATTCGTTTCAGTTCGCCTGTAAAAATTACAAAGGCAGTACCAAAGATGCGGACATTGCCAAAGTAATGGGATTCGAATCGAAAGATGAATATAATGAGATTATGTTTCTCAGAGAGATCACACATACTGTCAACGCATTTAACGATATGGCAGATGTGATAAGGCTCTATTCAAAGAAACCGGAAGCAGCCGAACAAAGACTTGCCAATCTTTTATCCGAAGTTATGTATGAGGATTCTGAATCGGTATAGTAAGACAACCGGAGTTGTGATATACTTACACGCAAGAAGCATTTCAACAGTTCCGATTGTCTGATATCGAAAGGAGACATACAATTATGGCAAAAGGATCTGTTAGAAAAAAAGGAAAAAAATGGTACTATCGCTTCTATGTAGAAGATGCAAGCGGTAAAATGGTTCAGAAAGAATATGCTGGAACCGAAAGTAAAAGTGAGACGGAAAAACTTCTCCGCAAAGCACTGGAAGATTACGAAAATAAGAAGTTTGTCGCAAAGGCAGACAGCCTTACGGTAGGAGAGCTTCTGGATATGTGGGCGGAAGAAGAACTGAAAACCGGGACACTCAGCAACGGCACAGTGGAAAATTATCTTGGTGCAATCCGCTGTATCAAAAAACACCCGATTGCAGACCGCAAACTGAAAACAGTTACTGCCGAACATTTACAGGCATTTCTTGATCTGCTTACATTCGGTGGTGAGTTTCCAGACGGGAAAGTAAGAAAGGGATACAGCAAAGATTATATCCATTCTTTTTCCGCAGTGTTACAGCAGTCATTCCGTTTTGCAGTATTTCCAAAACAACTAATCAGTTTCAATCCGATGCAATATATCAAACTGAAACGACAGGCAGAGGAAGTTGACCTCTTTTCCGATGATGAAGTGGAAGAAGGCACACAGCCGATTTCGCATGATGATTACGAGCAACTTATCAAGTATCTGGAAAAGAAAAACCCACCTGCCATTCTGCCGATTCAGATTGCGTATTATGCCGGGCTCCGTATCGGAGAAACCTGTGGTCTTACATGGCAGGACATTAACCTTGAGGAACAATGCCTGACCATAAAACGCAGTATCCGCTACGACGGCATGAAACACAAAAACATTATTGGACCAACGAAGCGGAAAAAAGTTAGGATTGTTGATTTTGGCGATACCCTGACTGAAATACTGAAAGCTGCCAGAAAGGAACAACTCAAAAACCGGATGCAGTATGGCGAATTATATCACCGCAATTACTACAAAGAAGTTCATGTGAAAAACAGAGTCTATTATGAATACTATCATCTTGACGTAACACAGGAAGTCCCGGCAGATTACAAAGAAATCTCCTTTGTCTGCTTAAGACCGGATGGCTCTTTGGAACTGCCGAGTACACTCAGCATTGTATGCAGATCAGTGTCAAAGAAACTGGAAGGATTTGAAGATTTCCATTTCCACCAGTTACGTCACACCTACACCAGCAATCTGCTTTCCAATGGGGCTGCACCGAAAGATGTACAGGAACTGTTAGGACACTCTGATGTCAGTACCACAATGAATATTTACGCTCACTCAACAAGAAAAGCAAAACGGGATTCCGCAAGACTTCTTGATAAAGTAGTGAGCAATGCTTAACTAAAAATTTCCCTTATTTCCCTTGCGGATTCCGCATAAGGGCAAAGATAAGGGAAAATACATATCATTTCACTATCTAAGAGGCTGTAAGCCTTGAAAAATAAGGAAAGTTCAGGAAATCTCTCCACAAATTTCGAGTTGTTGAACTGAGCCGAGTATACCACACTCTTCCCACAAATACTACCACACAAAAAACTCCCATGCTCACATCGGAAGATGCTGTGCATGGGAGTTTTTGCTGCGCCTGTTACGGCGTATTGTTACTTATTGAAGGTCTTCTCGTTCAGCAGACCCTCGCTCTTGGCAACGCAGATGCTGGCAACTGCATCACCCACCACGTTCAGAGAGGTGACCAGCATCTCGATGGGGCGGTTGATAGCCAGGATCAGGGAGTAGGCCAGCAGAGCGCCGTCGTTGACGAAGCCCATGCCGGACAGGATAGTGAACAGGATGACAGCCCCAGCGCCGGGAGCGGCGGGGGTGCCCACAGATGCCAGCAGGGCCAGCAGGGCAACCACGACCAGCTGGCCGGGGGTGACGGTGTAGCCGGCACAGCCTGCAATGAACACGGTGGCAATGACCTGCATGATGGCGGTGCCGTCCATGTTGATGGTCATGCCCAGCGGCAGGACGAAGGAAGCAATGCTCTCATCCACGCCGAACTCTTCCTCGCACACCTTGATGTTCAGGGGCAGGGTGGCGGCGCTGGAGGAGGTGGAGAAGCCGAACACTGCCACGTTGGCGATCTTGCGGATGAAGGTGAAAGGGTCCAGCTTGGCCCCCAGTGCAATGACCAGCGGGTAGGCAATGATCAGAAAGGCCAGCAGCAGGACCACCGTGACCACCACATAGACCAGCGCGGGCTTGAGGTAATCGATGCCGTAGATGGCGAAGGTACGGGTCAGCAGCACAAAGACCGCAAAGGGGGCAAAGTTGCTGACGATGAAGTTCAGGAACACGACCACCACATCGTTGACCTCGCCCAGCAGGCGGCGCAGGGTCGCGGTGCGGCTCTCGCCCAGGGTGTTCATGCTCAGGCCGATGGCCACTGCCAGGAACACGCTGGAAAGCACAGCGCCATTGCTGCCAAAGGCAGTGATGATGTTGGAGGGGATGATGTTCAGCACCACGTTCAGGGGGTTGGAACCGGTGGAACCGCTGGCTTCTGCCAGACCCTCGATGCGGGTGTTGAACAGGCCCATGGAGTAGGTGCCGTAGCCCACACAGCCTGCCAGCAGCAGCGCCAGGAAGGAGCACAGCAGGAACCAGAACAGGGTCTTTGCGGAAATGCGGCCCATGGTGCGGGTGTCTGCAATGCTGCCGATGGCCAGCGAAATGGAGGTAAAGACCATGGGGATGATCACCAGCTGCAGCGCCTTGATGAAGAGCTGGCCGATGATGTAGAAGATGCCAAAGGCACGCTCAGCGCCCTCGGCGGTGATATCCTGGAACAGCAGGTTGTTGATGGTGGTCCAGGTCTGTGCCTGACCGCTGGCGTTCAGATGCTCCCGCAGGAACATAAAGGCCAGACCGGCCACCAGGCCGCAGACCAGAGAGATCGCCATGCGTTTTGCAAGGGATAATTCGTGCTTCTTTTTTGTTTCCATATACTTTTCCTCTCACAGTACCGGTTTTTGGCTCACACTTTGCCTACTCTAGCACAACTCCCCCTGCAATGCAAGAGAAAATCGCGCAAAATCCAGCATTTTTTGCAAATAAGTACGACTTTTCTCCGCAAAAATCCCCCGAAAGCACTCTGCCTCCGGGGGATCTGCTTACTTATTTCTTGAACTTGAACACCGGCGTGCCAGCGGCAGCATCGCCGTTTGCAACAACACTGATCTCCGGCAGGTCATCACTGTTGGTCACGATGAGAGCCGTTGCAGTGGGGTGGCCTGCGGCGCGGATGGCCTCCAGATCCACCTTCAGCAGCGGGGTGCCGGCCTTGACCTTGGCCCCTTCTTTGGTCAGGGAGGTAAAGCCCTGTCCCTTCATCTCCACCGTGTCCATGCCGACATGGATCAGCAGCTCAATGCCGTCATCGCTCATCATACCAACGGCGTGCAGGCTTTCGGGCACCTGCGTAACGGTGCCGTCAAAGGGAGCATAAACGGTGTCGCCGGTGGGCTCCACGCCGCAGCCGGGGCCCAGGATCGCAGAGGCAAAGGTCTCGTCGGGCAGCTGCTCCAGCGGGATCACCTTGCCGTCAATGGGAAGCATGACCGTCATCTTCTGGCCGGAAAATTTCGTCTCGGATGCGGCCTTGCCGCCAAAAAGCTTGTCAAAAAAGCCCATAATACAAACCATCCTTCCACGGTACACAAAGTGCAGTCTTTATCCAGTTAAGAATAGCATATCCGCGCAGGAAATACAATCTGCATCCTGCACAAAGAGACGCTCCGCCATTTGGCAGGTGTGCCCTTACATCAGCTCCAGCAGCTGCTCCACCTCTTCCATCCGGGTGGCCCAGCTGGTGGCAATGCGGACAACGGTGTGGGTATCATCGTACTTCTCCCAGAAGCCGAACTTGGCCTTGCCTTCCAGCGCGGCCAGCTGCTCGTTGGACAACACAATGAACACCTGATTCGTGGGCGAATCCATGAAGAACGAATAGCCCTTTTCGGCCAGTCCCTTCTTGAGCACGGCGGCGGTCTCAATGGCATTTTTGCTGATGGTCTGGTACAGGTCATCGGTGAACAGCACATCGAACTGGATGCCCAGCAGACGGCCCTTTGCCAGCAGAGCGCCCTGCTGCTTGACCATGGTCATAAAGTGAGCCGGTGCGCCGTGGGGGAACACAACTGCCTCGCCGCAGAGCGCACCCACCTTGGTGCCGCCGATGTAGAACACATCGGTCAGGCGGGCCACATCGGCCAGCGTCACATCGGTGCCCTCGGCGGCCAGACCATAGCCCAGACGGGCACCGTCCATAAACAGCGGCATGTGGTACTTATGGCAGACGGCGGACAGCGCTTCCAGCTCTGCCTTGGTGTACAGGGTGCCGTACTCCGACGGGTGGGAGATGTACACCATGCCCGGGAACACGAGGTGGTCCACATTGCCATCGGCATAGAAGGTCCTGCACCAGTCCTCAACCGTCCCGGCATCCAGCTTGCCGTTGGTGTGCGGCAGGCCGATGACCTTGTGGCCCGTGAACTCGATGGCACCGGCCTCGTGAGCGGCCACATGGCCGGTGGATGCGGCCAGCACGCCCTCCCAGCGGCGCAGCATCGATGCAATGACGATGGCGTTGCTCTGGGTGCCGCCCGAAATGAACCAGACATCGGCATCCGGTGCGCCGCACGCCGCGCGGATCTTCTCCCGCGCACTGGCGCAATAGGGATCGGTGCCGTAGCCGGAAACCTTCTCAAAGTTGGTCTCCACCAGCTTCTGTAAGATCGCCGGATGCGCACCCTCGCAGTAATCGTTTTCAAAATACAGCATATACTTTCCCTCGCTCTGCATTCAAGATAAACCTATTATCTGCTTTTTGCGCAGGGTTGTCAATGTGGAACCCCCGCGTAGGCGGGGAAAAGTATTACACCTTTTTCTCAGCTTTACAAGCAGATTCTTCCGATTCATCAAATGATACAAAAACCGCCCCGGCTTCCTGTTACGGAAACCGGGGCGGTTCGATTGCGTTATTTGTGCTTTTCCAAGCGCTCACGCAATTACTTGCGGGGGTTCTTGATCGCAGCCTGAGCGGGTGCCAAAATTGCAGGGCGTTCGAAGTAACGATGATACGTTATTTGTGAACTTCCAGTGTGTTTTACCCCATCTCCGCAATGATCTTCTCCAAATTTTCTTCCTGCAAATAGAATT
>OKVP01001275.1_pt1 | contig 10301 bp, 12 predicted proteins | sample 1604821 | NCBI WGS metagenome assembly OKVP01 (sample SAMN01760946, study PRJEB22395) | human gut metagenome | reverse complement strand
ATATATTGTTTTTAACTTTTTCAAGGTCACTGTCTGCTAATGTGAAGTTAGCTTCTACAGATTCTCTTGTTACTCCGTTCATTATTTCATCATCTATGTTCATGAATATGAATCTTGATGCATTCCATAATTTATTTGCGAAGTTTCTTGATGCTTCAACTCTTTCAAAGTAGAATCTCATGTCATTTCCTGGAGAATTTCCTGTTATTAACATGAATCTTAATGCATCTGCACCATATTTATCAATAACCTCAAGCGGATCAATACCATTTCCTAATGACTTACTCATCTTTCTTCCCTGGTCATCTCTTACAAGGCCGTGGAATAATACCTTGCCAAATGGCTTCCTGCCCATATGCTCATAGCCTGAGAATATCATTCTGATTACCCAGAAGAATATAATATCATATCCTGTTACAAGCACATCTGTAGGATAGAAGTAGTCAAGTTCAGGTGTCTTATCTGGCCAGCCAAGTGTTGAGAATGGCCATAATGCTGATGAGAACCATGTATCAAGTGTATCAGGATCCTGTTCAACATTAGCACTTCCACACTTAGGGCATGTGCATACCTTATCTCTTGAAACAGTCATTTCTCCACAATCCTTGCAGTAGTATGCAGGAATTCTGTGTCCCCACCAAAGCTGTCTTGAAATACACCAGTCTCTGATATTGTCTGTCCATACATTTACACATCCTACAATGATCAGACTTAACGATTATAATGCCCTTAGAGAAATTCTCGATGATAAGGATAATCTAGAAAAAATATTTAAGTGGAAAGATGGAAATCTAAAGGAACAGACGGGATATTATATTTATTATGAAAAAAATCCGCAGATGCAGGATTTTGTGCTCGGAGAAAATCAAAATGAAAGTGTAGACAGATCAAACAGGAACAATATATTACTTTCCTTAGAAAAATATTTTCTTTGAATTATATTTATCGTCGCATCAACTTTGCTGTTCCACATATAAACACCACACACCCAGCCCATCACTGTCACTCCGGGAAAGTATTTATATATTTTCTCATATGCTTCACTCCAGTCTTTTTCTGATATGTCAAACTCCTCTGAATATATTTTTATCTTGTTGTTTTTACAATAATATTTTATATCATTGCCTACATACACGCCTTTGACCTGATTAAAATATTCACTATCCTCTTTTGTCCCAAGGTACAACCTGCACAATACATTATCGCCTTCGGCTGCCTCTACCGCCACAGGATATACCCATATCTCACAGTCCGACTTTGACATTTCATCAAAAAAAGCTTTAACACTTTTCTTGGCACTGTCTAAATACTCCTGATATTCTATATCTCTGTCCGTATAATCATTAACGGCTACATAATACATCTCATCCTGTGAAGCACTACCGCCTTTTTGAGTATAAAAAGCTACTGCTGCCCAGACATTGGTAAGGGCTGCAGTAGCTATAGTTATTTCAAATATTAAAATTAGAATTACAGGAAACATTCTGGAATATAATTTTGTCATTTCCAATTCCCCTTTTTGTCTTTATTTAATGCCCAGTATATCCTTAACAACAGCTTTCATCTCTGTCTTATCGCACACTCTGTCATGGAGAACAGGTGCTGTCCTGATATCTTCGATTGCCTGTGGAACTGCAACATTGGCGATTCTGCTAAGTTCGTCAACGAGTTCAAAATCTGTCATCTTGTCATATTTTGCCTTATCAATAGCATCCATTACGCTTCTTGTGAATTTGAATGGGCTTGCTGTTGATGCAATTACAGTCTTAGTCTCATCAGATGTCTCTGCAACGTATTTCTTATATACGCTTGCGGCAACTGCTGTATGTGTATCGATTACATAGCCTGTATTGTAGTAAATAGACTTAATAACTTCCGCTGTCTCTGCTTCACTTGCATAGTTGCCATAGAAATCGTCAAGCTTGGCTTTCATATCATCGGTAATTGTATATCTGCCGTCTTTCTTAAGGCTGTCCATAAGCTCTTTATTAGCGTTGGCATCATCACCTGCTATTCTGTAGATAAGTCTTTCAAGGTTGCTTGAAATAAGAATATCCATAGATGGAGAAGATGTAAGGACAAATTCCCTGTTTCTGTCATAAGTTCCTGTTTTGAAGAAATCAAAAAGGACTTTATTCTCATTGGATGCACAGATAAGCTTTGCAATTGGAAGTCCCATATTCTTAGCATAATATGCGGCAAGAATGTTACCGAAATTACCTGTAGGAACTACAACATTGATTCTGTCACCGTTCTTAATCTCGTTATTGGCAAGAAGTCTTGTATAAGCATATACATAATATACAACCTGTGGAACAAGTCTTCCTATATTGATAGAGTTAGCTGATGAGAACTGGAATCCGTTAGCATCAAGTTCTTTAGCTAATTCGCTGTCTCCGAACATTGTCTTAACGCCTGTCTGGGCATCGTCAAAATTACCTTCAATTCCTACAACGTATGTATTATCGCCCTTCTGGGTAACCATCTGCTTCTCCTGAATTGGACTTACACCGTGCTTTGGATAAAATACGATTATCTTGGTTCCCTTAACATCGGCAAATCCTGCAAGGGCAGCCTTACCTGTATCACCTGATGTAGCTGTAAGAATTACGATATCATTCTTAATATTGTTCTTTCTGGCACTTGTTGTTAAAAGATGTGGAAGAATAGATAATGCCATATCCTTAAAAGCTATTGTTGCACCATGGAACAATTCAAGGAAATATGCGCCGTCTGCATTAACAAGCGGTGCTATCTCATCTGTATCAAATTTACTGTCATATGCTTTATTAATACAATTCTTAAGTTCTTCCTCTGTAAAGTCAGTAATAAATAATTTCATTACTTCATAAGCTACTTCTCTGTAATCCATTCCTGCAAGTTCTTCAAGAGAAACGTCCAATGCCGGAATTGATTCAGGTACATACAACCCTCCATCAGCTGCAAGACCTTTCAAAATTGCCTGAGAGGCAGTTACTTTAACATCAGCACTTCTTGTACTTCTATATAACAGACTCATTACCATACCATCCTTTATGTTTATCTTTAAATTTCATCATATTATACCATAACTAAAAATGGTCTTCAATCATTTTTTGAAGACCATTTCATTAACCGTTAAAATGTAAAATATACATGTCCGCCATACTCGAACAATCTTGTAAGTGCCGACACATGCCATGCTCCGGCATTAACACTGTAATTCGATGCAAAGAAAAGTGCTCCCATGGAGTAATCCTCACCGTATAATGCTCTCTGAACCGCCTCAACGGTTCCGTTTGTTACACAAACCGAATAGAATCTTCCGTCCGCTACAGGCTGGAACTGCTCACCGTTTCCCTGAAAAATAACTTCAGTAATAGTATTAGGGAATCTTGAACTTCTTACTCTGTTAATAATAACATCCGCAACCATTATCTTTGACATTACATCTCCTCCGGTTGCTTCTGCCTCTACTATTTTTAAAAAATTATTATAATCTTCATCCGTACACGGAATTACATAAGATGGTGCTGCTGCCTCCTGTGTCTCTTCTTCAACAGGTGTTTCTGTTTCCTCAACCGTCTGTTCTTCCGATGCTACTGTTTCTGTCTCTTCTTCCTGTGGTATTTCCACATCTGTAAATCTTACCGTATTAAAACTATCCATTACAAGATTAAGTCTATTGTCTTCAGTAATCATTACCGAAACAGGTGTTTCAGAAGTTGACTTTTCATTATCTGATTTCTTACCCGGTGCAAATGCCAGGGTTATTCCAGATATCATCAACATAGCAATGATAATAATATTTTTTTTCAAAAATTTAATCATACAATATCTCTTTCCTTTTTTATTTTTAACACACGGTGATTATAATTTGATTTTTTTCAGGGTGTCAACAAAACACCCTTTTTTTGGTAAAAAGTACCTCTGTAACAATTTTGTAATAATTATGTCCGTCATTTTATATAAATTTCATAGAATTAAAATGAAATTATTATGCATATTTTATTGTATAATTAATTTATGTTCATATTTAGTTCACAAAAGAATGGTTATTTTCTGCAATCCCGTCCCATTTTTTAGCCTTAAAAAGTATAAAAAGTGGTATGTGTCACCACTTTTTGCATGATTTTCTGCTGTTTTTTTATCATTGTGCGAGGTAAAATGTAAGAAAATCTTCTTTCTTACATTTCTCTCATTATATATTGTCATCCACATATCATTCCTGTATACTTAAATTATTACATAATACAAGGAGGATATATGAGCGAATTACCCGGTGTATATACCACCAGACTAAAAGACGGAACCGCAAGCTACCGCGCAGGAATAACTGTTAAGTCAAAGCATATAAGTCTCGGAAGTTTTGATAATCCGGATGACGCTTCAGGTGCATACAGGGATGCTTTGTATACCCTTAAAAGCGACTGCACCATTGAGGATTACGAAAAAATATCCATCCATCTTCCTTTTAAAAAATATGTCATCCTTATTAATCTCAGGGACAACGGCATATATTTTAATACGCCGATTTATCTGTACAAAAAATATTTCCTGTATTATGTGGACAGAAAGACAATCCTTACTTTTGACGTTGATGACCTTTTCTATTTTTCGGATAAATCAATTATGAAGCGGGGCAACCATCTTTTTGTTGCGGAATACGGGATGCAGACCAATATTTTAAGCCGTTACGGAATAAGGGATCATGCCGTTCCCGGACGGGATTACTATTTTTCCAACGGCAATCCCTACGATTTCAGATATGGCAACGTCAACATTGTGAATAGATATTACGGCGTCCAAAAGATAATCAAAAAAGGACAGCCCCGTTATAAAACGGTTATACATATTAATGGCAATTTTGTTGTGGGAACATATAAGACGGAGGAAGAAGCTGCCATCGCCTACAATAAAGCAGTCCATTGTCTTAAGAAAAACGGATGCAAAAAAAACTTCCCGGAAAATTATCCGGAAAGTCTCTCTGCTATCTCCTATGCGTCCATATATCATTCAGTCAAAATTTCTGATAAAATACGAACTTACAAATTCTTATAGATTTCCGGTCTGAAGTCATTTCTTACCGGAAATTTTTTTCTGTATTCATACTCTTCCTCTTTATCAATATCGGCAATGATTATGTCCTCTTTTTCTCCTGCCATTGAAATCACATCACCCTTAGGTGATACCGCCATGGAGTGTCCCATATAATAAGTAGAAACATCTTCACCGGCTCTGTTAATTCCCGCAACATAAGTCTGGTTCTCAATGGCTCTCGCTTTTAAAAGCACCTGCCAGTGTTCGTCCCTTGGTCCGCCGAAATTAGCTGCAACCGTAATCAGGTCAGCTTTCTTTGAGGCTTTGATAAAAAGCTCCGGGAACCGCAAATCATAGCATATTAACGGGCATACCGTAATGTCATCAATCTGACAGAAGGAAAGGCTGCTGCCCTTTTCATAGACCCTGTCTTCTCCTGCATAAGTAAACGGATGAATCTTGTCATAGCTGCATATTATTTTTCCAAGATTATCAATAATAACATAAGTGTTATAATATCCGCTATTTTTACGGCTTATATAACCATAACCGATATAAATATTATATTTTGAGGCGAGTTTTGCCATTACGGAATATGTCCGTCCTTTTTCATCTTCATAAAAGCACTCCGGCTTCATGGTAAAACCTGTCATGCTCATTTCGGGAAAAAGGACAAGCCTGACCTTACTGTCAGACACTGCTTTTATATATTTTTCCGCTGCATTGAGGTTACGTTCTTTATCCTCAAAAAAAATATCTGTCTGACATATTCCTATTCTCATGGCTGTCTCCTTTATTTATTGTTGATGTAATTAATAAGTCCTTCTGCCGCAATTATTTTCTGCATGAAAGGAGGGAACGCCTGACCTTTAAATTCAGTGCCCTTTGTTCTGTTGTAGATGATACCGCTGTCAAAATCCACTTCTACATCATCACCGTTTTCGATTCCCTTTGACGCCTCAGGACATTCAATAATAGGAAGTCCGATATTAATTGCATTTCTATAAAAAATTCTTGCAAATGTCTCTGCAATTACGCAGCTTACGCCTGCTGCCTTAATGGCTATAGGTGCATGTTCCCTCGAAGAACCGCATCCGAAGTTCTTATCTGCAACAATGATGTCACCTTTTTTTACATTCTTAACAAAGTCCTTATCAATATCTTCCATACAGTGTGTTGCGAGTTCCGCAGGGTCTGATGAATTAAGATATCTTGCAGGAATTATTACGTCCGTATCTACGTTGTCGCCATATTTAAATACTGTTCCATGTGCTTTCATTTTACATTACCTCCTCAGGTGATGAAATCTTACCCGTAATTGCCGAAGCTGCCGCAACTGCCGGGCTTGCAAGGTATACTTCTGATTCAACGTGTCCCATTCGTCCTACAAAGTTACGGTTAGTAGTTGATATACAACGTTCTCCCTTTGCAAGGATTCCCATGTAACCGCCAAGACATGGGCCGCATGTAGGAGTGCTCACAACTGCTCCTGCCTCAATAAATGTCTTAACAAGGCCTTCTTCGATAGCCTGGAGATAAATCTTCTGTGTTGCAGGAATTATAATTGTCCTGATTCCTTTTTTAACCTTATGTCCTTTAAGGATCTCTGCTGCAATTCTAAGGTCGTCAAGTCTTCCATTCGTACATGAACCGATTACTACCTGGTCGATTGCTATGTCAAAACCTTCGTCAATGGTATGTGTATTCTCAGGAAGATGTGGGAAAGCAACTGTTGGCTTTAACGCTGAAAGGTCGATTATATATTCTGCATCATACTCTGCATCTTCATCTGCCTCATATACAGTGTATTCTTTTGTGGAATGTTCTTTCATGTACTCGATTGTAAGGTCATCCACAGGGAAAATACCATTCTTTCCGCCGGCCTCAATTGCCATGTTGGCGATTGTAAATCTGTCATCCATAGAAAGGTATTTTATACCGTCGCCTACAAATTCCATTGATTTGTATAAAGCACCGTCTACACCGATCATTCCGATTATGTGAAGAATAATGTCTTTACCGCTTATCCACTTGGCAGGTTTGCCTGTAAGTACGAATTTAATTGCTGAAGGAACCTTGAACCATGCAAGTCCCGTAGCCATTCCGGCTGCCATATCAGTTGAACCTACACCTGTCGAAAATGCACCGAGTGCTCCGTATGTGCAAGTGTGTGAATCCGCACCGATAATAACGTTACCTGCTACCGTAAGTCCTTTTTCAGGCAAAAGAGCATGTTCGATACCCATTTCACCAACTTCAAAATAGTTGGTAATGTCGTGCTTTTTTGCAAAATTTCTTACACACATACAATGTTCTGCCGATTTAATATCCTTGTTAGGAACAAAATGGTCAGGAACGAGTGCGATTTTATCTTTGTCAAATACTGTTTTGGTATTCATCTTCTCCATCTCATGGATTGCCACAGGTGAAGTGATGTCATTACCAAGTACAAGGTCTAACTTAGCTTCTATAAGCTGACCTGCCGATACTTCAGGAAGACCTGCATGAGCTGCAAGAATCTTCTGTGTCATTGTCATTCCCATAATAAAAATCTCCTTTTTTTATTCTGGTTGTATTTTAGCATATTTTTTATTATAATAAAAATACATATTATACATATTTATTATAACGTGAGGTTATATAATGAACAATAATTTATCTTTATACAATATATTTCTTGCCGTTGCCGAAGCCGGAAGCACCCTTGGCGCAGCTAAGACTCTCTTTATAAGCCAGCCTGCCGTAAGTAAAGCAATTTCCAAATTGGAGGCGTCCCTTGAAGTCAGTCTTTTTGTAAGAAGCAAAAAAGGTGTCCGCCTTACAGATGACGGACTTATTCTTTATGACCGTATAAAAAATGCTTTTGAATATATCGATGAGGGCGAGTCGGTTATCAGAGAGCGTAACAGCCTTGGCACGGGACATATTAAAATCGGTGTCAGCAGTACCTTATGCAAATATATTCTTCTGCCTTATCTTTCCCTATACACCAAGGACCACCCTCACATACGCATTTCAATAGAATGTCACTCTTCAAGAGAAACAACTGATATTCTCCAGCAGAACCACGTTGACCTCGGTCTGATTGCCAAGCCTGATAATTCAACCCTTTCCTGCTTAAGTCTCGGATATATGCACGATACCTTTGTTGCCACCAGGGAATATCTCTCCAATATGGCAAAAAGAAATGATTCCAACCTTATGATGCTTAATAAGGAAAATCTTACCAGGCAATATGTAGACAGATATATCCCTGCCAGATTTTATGAAAAATTCAATCTTATGGAAACCGACAACATGGAACTTCTTATAGAATTTGCCAAAACAGGCATCGGTATCGGCTGTGTCATCAAGGAATTTGTTAAAAACGAACTGGGTAACGGACTGTTAGTGGAATACAATACAGGTCTCCCCGAAATAGAAAAACGTGAGGTGTGCTTCGCCTATTCCTATAGGCGCATGCCCAATCCTCACGTTATGGATTTTCTCGATTATGTGAATGAGAAAAAATCCGATAAGAAATTTAACGTATTGGTATAGATTATTTTCAAATACAAAATGCAGCGTATAGAGGAACAATTTTCTTATTATCCTCAAATCCAAAGTTTTTGGAAGATAGTTTAATGGCATAATCAGGTTTGTAAGTGTCCATATATACTTTTAAGCTCTTAGCTCTGGTATTGTCAGCAGATTTTACTTCAATAGGTATAAGTCTGCCATCCCGCTGAATAATAAAATCAATTTCAGCCCCACGCTCCGACTCCCAATAGTAAGTATTGTAGCCATTAATTGTAAGCTGCACATTAACATAGTTTTCAGCCATACCGCCCTTAAAATCATTGATTTCCTCAACCATATAAAGAATATCATTCGCTGCTAAATCTTTTTTTGCACAAAGCAAACCTAAATCCGATACATAAATCTTAAATGCATCAATATTGCGGTAATTTTCCAAAGGTTTTTTAACCTGCTCAACCTTGTAAACCTGCGATACAATTCCTGACAAGCAAAGCCATTCAATGGCATTTTCAAATTCAGAAGCCCTTCCGCCTTTCTTAATCAGTTTATATTGGAAACGGGTATTCTTTTTTGATAGCTGGACAGTAATGTTATCATAGGCAAGTCTGGTTTTTTTGATTTCGTTAAGTTTGTTGTACTTACTCATATCATTACGGTAACTTGCAAGTATCGTATTCTGGGTATGACGTACAAGGATATAATCTTTTGTTTCGGCAAATTGCATCACGCACTCCGGCATACCACCTACTACGAGATACTGACGGTAAAGCTGCATTGCGGCATCATGCAAAGCTGACGGCAATGGTGTATCTGTGTTGAAACACTTTTTTATCTGTTCTGTTAAATCTTTTTCACCGAGTGCCAGCATAAATTCTTCCATATCCATAGGATAAAGTGTTTTCATATCAACCTTTCCTACAGGGAAAGAGAATTTAGTCCTATTAACAGCAACTCCCAACAGACTTCCCGCAACAATTATATGATAATCAGGAGCATCTTCGCAAAAATATTTGAGTGAAGTCAATGCTCTTTCGCAAAGCTGCACTTCGTCAAATACTATCAGTGTCTTTTCTTTTACAATAGTCTGACCTGCAATATGTGACAAAATTGGTATCAGATAATCAGGGCTGATATTTTCCTCAAAGGTATCACCAAGCTTCGGATTGGTCTCAAAATTGAAATATGCCACATTTTCATAATCAGTACGTCCGAACTCCAGAATGGAATATGTCTTTCCTACCTGTCTTGCTCCCTGTAAAATAAGAGGCTTACGATGTTCGCTTTCTTTCCATTCTTTCAAAAATCCCATAATTTTCCTATACATAATCCACCCTCCTTAAAGGTATTAAGTATAGTATGGCAGATATTCGTGTAAAAATCAATGTGTTTTTGTTGTTTTTTTACATTATAATACATGAATATCTTTTCAAAAATTACAAAAAAAGACAGCTCCCTAATCAGGGAACTGCCTGTGTCAGTCTTTTATTATATTTCCAAGAATTAGTTATTAACTAACTTATCTTCTTCGTTATTCCAGCTGTAAAGTTTACGAACTTCTTCGCCAACCTTCTCTGATGGATGTTCAGCAGCAAGCTTTCTCATAGCCTTGAAGTGAACCTGACGTCCTGCTGGAGACATATCTAATAAGAATTCCTTAGCAAATGTTCCGTCCTGGATATCTGAAAGAATCTTCTTCATAGCCTTCTTAGTATCTTCTGTAACGATCTTAGGACCTGTTACATAATCGCCGTATTCAGCAGTAT
>OKVP01001269.1_pt1 | contig 10342 bp, 9 predicted proteins | sample 1604821 | NCBI WGS metagenome assembly OKVP01 (sample SAMN01760946, study PRJEB22395) | human gut metagenome | reverse complement strand
CTTAAGTCTATAATTAATTATTCGTTTTTTCATTTTATTTTCGACCTTCTTTTATCAATTGCTTTTTATTCTAAAACAATTACTTACGACTAATCAATCATCTCAATCCGACACGTATGAGCCTTGCTCTTCTTGTCATAATTGATTCCAACCAGCAAAATATTGCCACCATACTGCTCAAGAGATTGTGTATAGTTTCTATTTCTAATCTGATTCAAGGCGGTATCTGCTGACTTATTCCACTTTAGCTCTACAACAAGAGCCGGATATTCCTCCCTGTACTCAGGCTTTGGAATATATACAAAATCAGCAAAGCCACGACCGGTCGGAAGCTCCCGAATGGGCTTAAAATAAAACTGCATTGAGCTAAGATATGCGATTGTGAGTACACTACTAAGAGAATTTTCATTATTGTACTCAATTGTCGAAGCATACTCTGTATGGATTCTCTCGATTCCTGCCGCCACAGCTTGTTCGTCCATATCCAATGTAGACTCAAGCAGTGCATGTGACTCATTTTGGAAATTGATAAACTCATCCCACTTTTTCTGCCTCGTCGCCCTGACCAATTCCTGGCGCAGCTCCTCATTCGGGACAAAGGCCGTCTGAGTCAGACTATTATAGCCCAGATAACCAAGATGTATCAAATAAGTAATCACATCATCCCTGCCGGCAAAGCTGACTATGTCATTCTGAAAAGTAGTAACATCTACCTTCACATGTGCTCCAGAAATCATCTCTATAATAGCACCCTTTAAACCATCAAAATCCATATTAATAAGTGGCACTATTGCATCATAGCTGCCAGTCTGTGACCAGTAGCTGACGAAGTCACGTCTGGTCAACACGCTGACCACGGCCTTTGGATTGTATACCTGATAGTCTCCCAAAACATATCCATCGTACCACTGCTTCACCTTTTCATAATCCACATCATAGTGGCTGCACAATCCCCTTACATCCTCATCTGTAAAGCCAATGTACTCAGAAAGCTGTGCCGCACTCAACATTGTAAACTCATCAAAATTGTTAAGGGCTGACTGAGTCTTAAGCTTTTTAACCGGAAGTATACCAGTAAGAAAAGCCAGTGCTATATATCGGGATGGTTCCGTTCCCTTGAACATGCCACGCAAAAAATTAATATACTGCTCCTGTGCTTTAATATCAAAAGCTTCATCTCGAATCAGAGCATCCCATTCATCAATTATAACAACAAATCTGTTGCCTGTAGCCTCCCTGATATATGACATTGCACCATAAGCGGTCTGTACATCATGCGGAATAACATCACCATATTCATCCCTTAGCTCGTTTAAAATACCATTATTGATATAAGATACGACACTATCTGCGCCACCTGCATCGATTATGCACCACTGCACATCAAAATGAATCACATCATACTTATTAAGATTTTTTTCAAATGAGGGCTCCTTACATATAGCATATCCGCTAAACAACTCTTTTGAGTCACAGCCCCTGCTGTAATAAGCCGTAAGCATATCTGCTGTTATCGATTTGCCAAAACGGCGTGGCCGGCTGTTGCAAATGTAAGCATCGATTGTATTAATAACTCTGTTGGTATAACTAATAAGACCGGTTTTATCAACATATATTTTTGCACTGACAGCAGCCTCAAAGGCGCTGTTATCAGGGTTCACAAATCTGCCCATATCTACTCCATTCTATAAAAACAATTATCATTTATCACTAATTATCCTGCATCGTTTTTTAATTAAGCTTGGATTTAATTTCTTCCATTCTTGTATCATCCAGCTTATAAAACCTCTTAAATACAAATATGCCCACAATAAGCAGTATAACAGACGGAATCGTCATCCACATACGAAGAGCATCAAGTGTATCCTGTGTCTGTACCGCAGCCGCGGTATCCAGATGAATCCAGTCAACCACCAGCCCAGCCAGAAATACCGCTACACCGGATGCGAGCTTTACCGTAAATGTCTGCATTGAGAAAATGACCGACTCCTCTCTCGTGCCATTCATTACCTCACCATAATCAACAGAATCTGAAAGAAATATAGTCATGATAACATTGAGCATACCATAGCCCAGATAAATCAAAATACCCGGCAGGCAGAGTATGTACCAGCTCTGCGGTGTGTAAAGCTTTGCAAATGCCATGATAAGTATCACCGCAAAGCCTGCTATCTGAATAATAAATCCTGATATAAAAAGCCGGCTTTTGCTGAATCTCTTGCGAAGCAGCGGTATAACCATCATGACAAGCACCTGTGCTGCAAAAGCAACTGCAGCAAATATGGAATATGCACCCTCGTTTCCCACATCAAACCGGAAGAAATAAAGCACTAGGTTACCACAGATATTGAGTGATGTATACACGAGAATGATTGATACCACAACAGTCATAGCCTGGTCGTTCTTAAATAAGGCTTTAAACATGTCGGATATCTTTCCCGGCTTCTCATCACAGGCAACCGGTCTTTCAGGCACACATGCCACGCATACAAGCTCAGAAATCACAAATACCACCGCTATAATAAGTGCCCACCACTTAAATCCAATCCTGTAGTCAGCCATAGAGCTTCCTGCACCAAGAATAGGCACCACTGTCATCGTGAGCACCGTAGGGATAGCATCTCCAATGCCAGAGCATGTCCTTGCAAGCGATGTAAGCTGCTCCCTGTCGCTGCCCGGCTCAGTGATTGCAGGAATCATAGACCAGAACGGAATATCCATAAGCGTATATGTGATGCCCCATGCAAAGTAAAACACCGTAAGCCACACTCTCTGAGCTGAATCACCCATAGACTCAGGAGTGGCATATAAAGCATAGATGGTCACGGCATTGAGCACTGTGCCGGCAAAAATCCAAGGCCTAAACCTGCCCCACCGGGTACGCGTCTTTGCTACGATAATACCCATCACCGGGTCATTGAATGCATCAAAAATCCTCGCTGCCATCATCACCGTGCCTATAAACACACTGCTCATCCCAAGCACTACATTGTAGTAATAGAGCAAATACGATGAAATAAGCATATACACAATATCTTTTCCGAATGCGCCAAATCCAAATGCGCACTTTTGTCCTGTTTTAAGCTTCATAGAAATACCTCCAAAAAATAATCCGCTATACTTAATACTAGTATAGCGGATTGCCAGGTAAAATACAATTTAAAGTTAATCTCCATATATCTCACCACTTCTGATCCATGTGCCCTCTCTAACCTGTGCCCTCTGCTGCACAATGGCACCACAGTCAATATGGCTAAAACTGCCAATCCTTGCGCCGGAGCTCACCACACCGTTTGAAGCAATGATGGAGAAATCGCCTATTGAAGCCTCCCCCACACGCGCCATAGGCAAAATCACGACACCATCACCTAGCACAGCTCCAGGCGAAATATTAGCAGCCGGAGAAACAATGCTTGGAATAAGGAAATGATACTCTCGCAAAAGCGCAGCATACTTCTTCCTGAGAGAATTATCACCAATGGCGATAAAAGCAAGCGGGTACTCATCCCTGAACTTGAACAAATCACTGCATTTGCCGATGATATCATCCCCCACGGCCGCATCATCTAAGAAGCTGATTCTCTTAAACACACGAAGCGAAGCAGCGATATCATATACATCCCTGCCAAGCATCCCAGCCCCGAGAATCAGCAGATTCATCTGCCCTGAAGCAGCCGCCTTGGAAGCCTCAAAGAGCTCACCAAGGATAGCATTCCTCTTCGCGATGACCTCATCACGCGACTGTGCATATACAGAGCGGTACTTTGCCCGCCCGGTTTTTTCATCCACACCTACCTTGAACCGCGCTTCCCAGCGGTTGGCGTGCTCGTAAATTCCTTTGATGTTATTCAAAATAGTTTCCTCGTAAAAAATTCTTTAATAAACTCTTTTTGTAACTAAATCATTTTTGTTACCTGATTCTTATGCCACTATTATTATTTTCCTTCATATCGCCTATCAATTTCAAGTTGAATTTCAACAGAAGTTCCATTCTTCAGTTTTACTCTTACCATATCATCATCACTTGCCCTGCTTATCTATACATTCTACAACGCTCTTCGTAAAGACTAAGTTCATCTACATTGTAAATCATTTTAGTATATGGCAGATAGGAATGTACAGATGCCTTGCCCAAATCTTTCCTTGTTATATTAGACTCAACAATGGCAGACATCATATTCTGAAACACATCTTCTCTCTAATACTTGCAGTATACCCTACCGGAATTGTAGATTTAATTACCATAATTGCATCTGGATTATATTCAATAACCAGCTTAATCACAGCTTCTACTGCTGACGTATCAAAGAAATTTTTCTTGCTGTCATAGTTTGTAGGTGCAGCAATAACAACAAAATCAGCATCCTTATACGCAGATTCCGCATCTAACGTAGCTGTCAGATTTAACTCTTTTTCCTTCAAATATTTTTCAATATATTCATCCTGAATCGGACTAATCCTTTTATTGATCTTCTCGACTTTTTCCGGGATAATATCAACTGCCATTACCTCATGATTTTGAGATAACAATGTGGCAATAGAAAGTCCTACATATCCTGTTCCTGCTACTGCTATTTTCATTATATTTTCCCCCATTTACTGATAATTTTCTTTGGTTTGTATCTTATTTAAAAAATACATATTAACTTGATTGATTGGCGTTTCAGCGTCATGATAATAACCATCATTTAGCACATACAATACATCATCAACAATCGTAATCCCTTCAATTGCATATGAATCTTTCAATACATATAATGGTTTAACTTTACTTGTTTTTAAGTCAACTGTATAAATATAGCTATCTCCATGATAGTCTGCACCTGCTGAAAAATATATCAAATCATTTTTTTCGTCTAAAAACAATTGATCTTGTCCTTTTATATGTATTTTAATTGTTTTTTGTACTACGCCATCATATGAACAATTATATAAATAATTATTCGTCAAAATCCAAAGCGTGTTACTCCTACTATCATTTGCAATGCCAGATGGTTCTTTTATATCAAAATTTCCTAATTCATTTCCTTTTTCGTCTATATGGCGAACTTTGTTTTCTCCATAAGAACATAACCAGATAGTTCCATCTGTTGACTTAGTAACTCCTTGTATATCTCTCATATTCTCAAATTTTAAATAACAAGGTATATCTCCTTTAATAGCCGAAAAATCCTTTTCAACTATTTCGATAGAAGCCTGGAAAGTCTTATCATTAGGCTTATATTTACCTGCATTCCCTATAAAAAAACTCTCTTCTTCTTTATCCCAATAAAGCCCTGTACACGTAAATCCTACATTAGCTTTTTCTTTGTCCGGCAATTTTAATATTTTATTTGCATATATTTTGTCACATTTCTCTTGTTCAATTTTTACTCTAATACGTGGTAAAATTATATATCCTACTGTAAAAAGTATTATGAGAAAAAATAACATAAAAATTAATTGTTTTTTCTTTTTCATACTTTCTTTCCTTTTCTCAGTTCTGGTATCCATTTTTTCCTTGTTGCAACCAATAATACAAACATCATTAAAGCCAACAAATATCTAGCAACTGCATTTTTATATACAGCAACCATAGACAATGCCACAATACTCGTACCTATAAGTATTGTCATTTGCAATTTTGTATTAAAATAATTTTTCATTTGTATCTCATTATCAATACATTCTTTTCTTGCTAATACAAAATATAAAATCATGACTATTAAATAGCTTACTAATGACGTATATCCACCAGCAACATATCCAAAAATCGGAATAAAAATAGCATTTAAAATTATATTACACACTGCTGCAAATACTGACGCAAACAAAATAAATTTCGTCTTTTTATAATAGAACAAGATATTTACATATTGTTGATATATATACATAACAATAACACTAATTGCTAATGGTGGCATAACCCATATTGCCTCTAAATATTTTTTCCCTCCTAAAATCAAAATTATTTCTGGAGCCATCACAATTTCCGCAATAGCGCAAAAAGCAACTATAATTGTACCGACTGTTATCAATTTACTTTTATCTTTCGACGAATCCTTTAATTTTAATTCCTTAAACAGCCATGCCTGTAAAGATAAATTCAACGCACCACTTATAACAAAGATGACCATGGCTGCACTATATGATACACTATATAAAGCAGCATCTTCATAACCATCAATTTTTTGTATCATTAAACGATCCGAATGATTTAATAATATCATCGATAAGTAATATGGCATCAATGGCAAATTATATTTCAATGCATCTATTGCATAGTCTTTTTTCCATAATGTGGACGTACCTTTATAATTTGATATAAAAAACGGAATTGCAACCCCTAACTGGATTACTGTCCTTGTAGCTATAACATAAAATATAGGATTATCTAAATTAAGGAAAACGGTTAATGCACCAACGATAGGTCCGATAAGACCATATACAATTATTGCAAATAACATTTTCTTATATTGGTTATCAACTCTTTGTCTTGATGACCACAATCCGAAACTGATAGTTCCTATAAAAGAACATATCATCAGTATACTTAACGGAGTACTTATTCCAGTAATATAATTAATGCCCTTGTGAAACATTAAATACATTAACGTCCAAATCACAATCAATACAATACTCAACGATTGCATAGTTGCTGTATATGTTGTCCTATTTTCATCGTCCCTTACTAATCCTGCAACATAACCATTGCTGTATATTCTCAATGTTATAATAATCTCAAATATTTCTAGCCAGGACATAAATATACTATATATTCCATATTCCTCAGTAGCTAAGTAATGCGTCAGTATAATCATTACCAACCAAGGCGCAATTTTTTGTATTATATTTCCCACTGCATACCAAGACGCAGCTTTCATTTCTACTGACATATCTCTATATTTTTTTATGATTTTTTTAAGAAAAAGTTTCATATCTAACTCACTTCTATTGACTGATAAATCTTGCTATTTCCAAAAAAGAAAATAGCAATAAAAATAGTTGATAAATAATGAATCCATATACTCGATCCTGTCATTCCAATGCCTATATAACATAGCAGCATAAAATACATAAATTTTTTACACTTTAAAGGTGCAATATACTTTATCGTTCTTGCACGAATCAATGTAATTCCAAGAATAATGATAGTTCCCCATATTCCGAAAAATGTCAAAAATTGCAAAACAACATTATGCGCATAATAATATTCACCCGAAGTAATATATAGCGGAATTCCAAATCCTCCTGGCAAACCGACTCTACCTCTTATATACTCTACACATGCCGTATAAATATAATCTCTGTTGGTCAAGTATATCTCATTGCTTTTTATTTGATTTATCAACAAAGTAACACTTCGAGATTGCATTCCATATTGTGCTAGTTTTTGGCTTACCCAATATAAAATATCTATTAAATTATTTAGCAAAATATATGCCGATACTACCAGTCCTACAATAATTATTAATTTCTTCCATAACTTTATTTTACCTGAATATACATATGCAAATAAAATCATGCACGCTGATATTACTGCAGACATACGTCCACCCAAAACAGCAGTCACAAGAATATTAATGGCAACATTAATATATAACCATTTTCTTTTTTCAATTCCCTGAAGTACCATGTAAGAACCAATAAATACATTTGGTACACATATACTTGTAAATATTGAATAATGCACTAGCCCTTGTTTAAGTAAGACAACTGCAACTAATACCAACGGTAAATTTAATTTAGAAAATTTCCACCATTTTTCAACAAATATTCTTAAATCAAATATATTATTTGAAACACACAAACATGGAACTGCTATGCCAACCAACGCTTGTATACCTTCTATAAATACATAATACCGATAAGGCACTACTATATAATTAATGATTATCGCAGAACAAAAGACAAACAAAAATGTAAGCACACGTTTATTCATGCTCATTGTCGTTCCTATTGCTATTATCGCAAGCATCATATAAATTATATATTCATATAACGATGAAATTTTAAAAGTGTTTTCTAAAATATTCGCAAAGTATGGAACATAAATATATATCACCAATATAATTGCAAGTATTGTACTTTTCTGTTTTATATTTCTTTGTCCATTACTCATATTGCACCTTATTTCTTACGTTTTCTTATAACTTTATTATATATTTCTTTCCAGTCATATAATGCCGTTTTAAAAAATATAAACGGATACTTTCTTTCATAACTATTCTTTTTCTTTTCATCCCATACTTCATTGTTATCAGCTAATTTTTGTGAAAATGCATCTTTAACTTCTTTCGATAACCATTCTCTACCATCTTCACATACTCTGTTACGAATATCAGCGTATGTTGGTGTTTCTAATTCTGGAACTACTCCCAAGGTTAAAAATGCATGCCCATTATAACAATATGGCTGTCTGCAATGTTTTCCCACTGGATTAAAGATTATTGGTTGTTCAGGATTTTTAAATATATTTTGATTACTAAGCTGTCCATAACATGGCTTAGCAGCCCCAGTTCCTAAATCAACGTACAAAGTCCAAGCTCCCGCATAACAAAAATCATCTATTTTTTTCTGAAAAATATCCAATTTGAAATCAAACATTGTAGAATCAAATTTTCTCCAAACAGACTCATACTCTTTTCTTGACATAGATGTCAAAAGATCTTTTTTCTCAGTCAAATCATTTCGTCCTACTGTAATTTGACATGCTGCTCCTAGTTCTGATTTACAAAGATTTATAATTTCATCAATATCATCAATCAATCCATCATAAGGCATTAACTCAACAGTAAACGAACATCCCTTTTCCCACATCTTTTTCACATTTGAAAAGTATCTATCTAGCCATCCTTTTTTCTTTAACTCTGCATAGTGGAAAGAGAATTTGAATTCCAAATGCTCTAACAAATTTCTTGGAAACTCAGCAATTTCATCAAATCGACTTGTCAATGTTCCATTTGTTACAACCTCTAAAAAATGTCCTTGTAATAATAATTGGTAAATATATTGCGGCATTTCTTTCGGAATAAGAGTTTCTCCTCCTCCCGTTAGATTTATAATACAAGTGCCTCCTAACCTCTCTTTTGAAAGACATTTGCCAACATGCTCTGGAGTATATAAAAATTTAGCTGCTCCTTTTTCATTTTCTTTCAATGCTGAAATATAACAATATTCACATTTAAGATTACAATTTTTAATTGGTACATTGATAACTAACAATCTTTTAATTTCCATACTTAATCCTTTCGTATTACGTCTGCCATTTCTTCAAAATAGTTTAGCAATTTTTCTCTATCATATTTTTTATGTTCCCATATAGTTGTTCTCTTTAATTTTTCAAGCACTTCACTTAACGAATTAGCTCTTACAATCATATTTGTATCATCAAGCCAATCTGCCACTCCAAAAACTTTACCAGTTTTATTATTTAAAACAATGCATGGAGTCCCATTTAATACAGAAAACAGCATTGCATGTAAACGATCTGTTATAGTAATTTCTGCATTTTCAAAAGTTTCCCACGACTTTTGCAACTCACTTATTCGCTTTCTTAAAACAACTGGCGATTTTATAACAGTACTAACTTTTCTAATATTATAATTTTGTTTTATTTTTTCATAGAAATCATCAATATTTTCTTGCTCGGATTCGCAATCCTCTCGAATACATACATTTATCACTTTCTCATATCCAGTACATTTTTCCTTTGTTATCATATTTTTCCCATACAAAACCATATCTGGTACTAAATATACATCCGAGTTTCCTGTAAATTCAAATTTTTGTTTTATAAAATTGTAAGACTTCCTTTCTCTTACAAAAATATGTAAATTACTATGTTTTTTTAATATTTCATTTGTTATTCTGTATTCCCTCTCTCCCAGTTCGTCTGAAGTATAATATACTGTTTGTGGAAGAATAATAATTTTATTATTGGGATAGTTCTGCACAATCTCACGTATAACACATTCATTATGTATCCATAAGTTCCCCATCCATCCACCACCCGAAATTACAACTAAATCTTCAGGTGTTACTGTATTTTTTATTATTTCTTTTTGTGTATGATACATAGGCATCAATATTTCAAAATATTCATAGTCCGGGAAAAAATCCTCAAAAAAATATTGTTCTTGGATTGCGATTGCATGATCCCCCAAATTACCATGCATAGGTGTTCCAAATAAAAAAATCTTTTTATTTTTATTTGATTTTAATTTTTTTATTGCCGAACGCCATCCAGGATAAGCTACTGACAGTTTAATTTGTTCTTTTAAAATATTCATTATATCCCTCAAAAAAGTATTTAAAATTATTTTCTTTTTTTAACATCAAATCTCTAAGTAAAACTAATAAA
>OKVP01001268.1_pt1 | contig 10344 bp, 10 predicted proteins | sample 1604821 | NCBI WGS metagenome assembly OKVP01 (sample SAMN01760946, study PRJEB22395) | human gut metagenome | reverse complement strand
CGGCGGCGCATCTCGTCGCCTCTCAGGGCGAGGCCATGAAGGCGGCGGCCGCCAACACCGGCGCCGGTCCCGCTATGGCCTTTATGGGCATGGGCGTGGCCGGACAGATGGGTGGCATGAACGCCCAGAACCTATTCCAGATGGGGCAGCAGCAGGCGGCGCAGCCCGCTCCCGCTCCCGCGGCGCAGGGCTGGACCTGCACCTGCGGTCAGGGCGGCATCACCGGCAACTTCTGTCCCAACTGCGGCAGCAAGAAGCCGGAGCCGAAGCCTGCCGGGGACAGCTGGCAGTGCGCCTGCGGCGCCACCGCCACCGGAAAATTCTGCCCGGAATGCGGCAAGCCCAAGCCCGCCGCCGCAGCGGACGGCTGGACCTGCACCTGCGGCGCGGTGAATAAGGGCAAGTTCTGCGCCGAATGCGGCAAACCGAAGCCGGCCGGCGTTCCGCAGTACAAATGCGACAAGTGCGGCTGGGAGCCGGCTGATCCGGCGCATCCGCCGAAGTTCTGCCCCGAATGCGGCGATCCGTTTGACGACGGCGATTTGAAGTGAGAAGAGCATTGAAAATTGCTCTGATCATCGTCTCTGTGATCGCATTTATCACACTGGCAGGCGTTTTACTGTACAGGTTTTTTATCGGAAGCCGGATTCAAGATGAAGGCAGAATGGAAAACCCGGATGCGTACAGAGCTGGAAAGGACCTTGTGGAATTTGAGTGGCGGCAGAACCATAGGAATTACTACAGCAGCTTTTCACTGAAATTTTATCAGGAGAACGATATGCCGCTGCTGACCGGCTGGTTCCCAAGCCAATCCGGCGGCGACGAGATAAGAGAAAGCCAGACGGATGCATTTTCCAACCCGATTCCCTGGCAGCTCACGTGGGTACAGTGGTTTGAGCTTCAGAATGTGCTGGCAGAGTCGGATCTTCCGGCGTACAGAAAACCGTCTTCTGACAGCTATGATGAAGTTGACAGCGAGATCCGGATCGTTTGGCGCACCGATGACGGGAGTAAGACCCAAAAGCTCAGCGGCAGCCATGCGGAGGCACTGGAGGCCTTGGTTCTGGGTATTGCCGAGGAAGCGTATGCTGCATCCAAGCTTGAAACAGAGCAGCGTGAGGTGCGCGAAACAGCAGAGTTGGTCGGAATTTACTGGGAGCAAAACGCCTCGTCTGCGCGTGACTGCTTCAGCTTCCTTCTCGATGAGCGGACGCTGCCATCCCGAGCGGAGAAGCAGATGCTTTTCTCCTACCGGTATCAGGATGGCGACGGTAAGCCTATTTTCAGGCAGGACATCGCCGTCGAGCCGGAGAAGGCGCAGGCGTATTTCAGCAGCATCGGACAGGAGCTTCGCGCGCTGGAGCTTCCGGTTTCCCCCGGCGTCTGCCCGGATGGTGTTGCGGACAGCTGCATTGCCGCGACATGGCAGGACGGCGGCGAGGTTTTCACGAACAACTACTGTGGCGCGGGCGCACAGAGCATCTTTAACCTTCTGGCAGCGTTTGCTGAGGAAACAGAGATCGGGATTTTTTCAAGACCTGCGCCGGACGGCGGATGGAAATGTCCGGCGTGCGGGATGCCGAATGGCAGTAGCGTATTTTGCGCAGAGTGCGGAGCCAGACGCCCTGCGGAATAAAAAAGCAAACAACAAGGAAGCGAGGAGGATTTATTATGAATGGACACAAGTTTTTGAAGGTCACTGGCATTCTGATGATCATTGCCGCTGTATTTTCCATCATAGCGGGTGTGTTTGTCGGCGGACTGGGTGCGCTGGCGGCAGGACTCGGCGCAGCATCTGGTCTGACATTTGCCTACTGGGCAGCGCTGTTTCTGACACTGATCGGAGGGATTTGCCAGCTGATCGCCGGAATCAAAGGCGTCAAGCACAGCAAGCGCAGCGAAAAAGCAGGCGGGCTCATCGTATGGGGCGCAATCGTGGCTGTATTCAGCGTCTTGAGCATCGTGATGAATCTGGTCAACGGCGGCGAGTTTAACGTCACAAGTGTTCTGACAGGCGTGGCCGTCCCGGCCTTGTACATCTACGGCGCGGTGCTCAATTCCAAGGCAGATGCACAGTACGCCGCATAATTTGAGAAGCAGATACAAAGGAGATTGGTACATATATGGGACTGTTCGATAAGAAATATTGCGATATTTGCGGGGAAAAGATCGGCTTACTTGGCAACCGCAAGCTGGAAAACGGGAATCTCTGCAAAAACTGTGCCAAAAAACTCTCCCCGTGGTTCTCCGACCGGCGCAACAGCACCGTCGAAGAAATCAGGGCACAGCTTACCTACCGGGAGGAGAATCAGGAAAAGGTCGCGGCATTCCATACGACCAGAACGCTTGGCACGGACACCAAAGTGCTTCTGGATGAGGATGCGGGGAAATTCATGGTGACACGGGCCAGAAATCTCGTGGAAGCCAACCCGGATGTTCTGGACTTTGCAGACGTGACCGGCTGCAATCTTGATATTGACGAGAGCCGTTCGGAGCTCAAGCGTGAGGATAAGGACGGCAAGGAGGTCAGCTACAATCCGCCGCGCTATGAATACTCCTATGACTTCTACATCACCATATTCGTCAACAACCCCTACTTCAACGAAATACGCTTTCAGGTCAACTCCAGCTCTATAGACATTACGCCGCCCTCGGCACGCCCGGGCATGCCGGCAAGATGCAACCCTGAAACCAACGTCGAGTACCGCAACTGCAAAAAGCTCGGCGAGGAGATCCGTCAGGCACTGACGCAGGTACGAAAAGATGTGCGTGAGAAGATCGAGCAGGCCGCCGCGCCCAAGATGGCAGTCACCTGCCCCTACTGCGGCGCAACCACCACGCCGGATGCAAGCGGCTGCTGTGAATACTGCGGCGGCGCGGTGAACGGCTGAACCATCCGTCAAACGACGATTTAGAAAGAAGGACTTAAAAATGAGAAAGTATGTAGCATTACTCCTGATTGCAGCTGCACTCCTGACGCTTGCCGCCTGCGGCAGTAAGGATGCGCTGGCCGGAACATGGTCTGCTGATCTCGGAGAAGACGGTGTGATCACATGGACGTTCAACGGAAAAGGTAAATGCACCATGGAGAATGCGTACATGAAGCAGAACGGCACCTATACCATTGACGGCGACCAGCTCACGGTAACGCTGGAGGCATGGAGTGAACCGTCTACTTACACGTTCTCCGTGGATGGCAGCAGCCTTACCATGAATGAGAACTCCGGCTACGGCATCAGCGGCACTTTTACGAAAAAATAAACCGCATAGAAGCACAATACGTATCAGCCACCCACCGGACTTTAGAAAGGAGAAAACTATGGATAACCTTACTGGCAGCATGAAAGATGTCGCATTCGCGACCAGCCCCCGTGAATTTGATCTTTCCTATTCCACCACACTGGAAGAGATCATGGAGAAGCTCAATGCCCGCAGGACGGCGTTCCAGATGCCGTTCCAGATCAAGGGCGGCATTCCCGGTCAACGCATCTCGTTCGAGAAAGAACCGAATGTGGACGTTGGTCTCTGGCTTTTCCTCAAGGACGGCACACACATCCGGATCCAGCCGGTCATTACGGAGGCCAAGATGTCGGTTGGCGGTATGCGCGTTGATAAGAACAGTGCATTGCGCAAGGGCCTCAAGGGTGCGACAGTCGGCCTTGCAACGGAGCGCGGCGGCTATATCGACACCGTGACTGAAACCGTGAAGAAGATTTTGAACGGTGAGGAAGTAGAGGACTATGTCGCGCCAGAGGTTCCGGTCGAAACGAAGGACTGGATGACAACGTTCCTGCTCTGCCTCTTCCTTGGCGGCCTCGGCGTCCACCGCTACTATGTCGGCAAGATCGGCACGGGTATTCTTTATACGCTGACGGCAGGTCTGTTCGGCATCGGGTACCTTGTTGACTTTATCAAGATTCTCTGCGGCAAGTTCACCGACAAGGATGGGAATCTTATCCAGCGTGAAAAGAAATAAGGAACGCAAAATGTCTCAGGGATGCACCGCTGTTTTTGCCGGAATGATATGTTATTTTCTGTTGATCGGCAGATTTGTGCATCCCTGAAGGATATCGGGAGGGAATTATGAAACAGACGAAGATCAAGCTTCTATGCCTGCTTCTTGCGGCGCTGATGCTGCTCAGCAGCCTCACCGCCTGCGGCAAAGATAAGGCGAAAGACTCCAATCTGATCAAGCTCGGTGACTATGAGCTGCTCTACAAGGGCGCGTGCATCATGGAAGATTCGGACGGAAATGACGCGATCGTTCTGACACTGGACTTCACAAACAACGGCAAGGAGAATGCGTCGTATCTTTGGAGCGTCGATGAAACGCTCATGCAAAACGGCGTAGAACTGGAAGCTGCAACCGTCTTTGCCGACTACGACACCTTTGAAACCGTGATAGAAGGCCAGTTTGCAGATGTCGCTCCGGGCGCAACGCTGGAAGTTCGGACAGCATATCTGCTTCAGGACACGACCAGTCCAGTCGAGGCAACCTTCGAGCAGTTCCTCGGCAAGAAAAGCGGCAAGATCACCATTGACCCATCCTCACTGAATCGTGAGACTCCCGCAGCTGATACGACCGGCGGTGAACCGCCCGTTGACAGCACGCTGACCTCCGATCCAGCCGAGACTGGCGATGCACTGCTCGACTGGTGGAACGGCGAATGGTACGGCTGGTGGAAGATGAGCGGCTGTTATGGCTACTACGAGAGCATGGAGGGAAAATGGTGGGATGTCTGCGGCGTCATTGACATCGGCACGGACTACACTGGCACGATCACGCTTTGGGACGAGGACTACACGAGGTCCGAACCCATGGCTTCCGCGCAGGTCAGTCTGAGCGAAGCCGGAACCGGCGAGCACGGCACGGTGATGTCCGAGGGCGGCTGGTTCACAAACGTGGCCCTGGAGCATGCGGACTGGATCGTTGATCCCGCGCTGTTGGACTATGACGACATGATCTGGATCAGCGGCGACTATGAAGATGGCGACGACGAGTTCCACTACGACATCTATCTGCGCCCGTGGGGACTCCACTGGGATGACATGGAGGAAGATACATATCCCTACCGCTATACCGACTGGTATCTGCCTCTGATTGACGCAGGCAAGTCCATGCCGGATGCCATCGGAGAAAATGCTTCGGAAGAAGCTGCTCCGACAGAAGGCTCCCAGCCCACCTCGCCGGACGCTGCGGCCTCCGGCGGAGACGGCATCGTGACGGAGGAGCAGGTGCAGAAGGGCTACGTCTGGATGAACGAGGTCAATAATAATATTTTTGACGCTACTTACGATGATATCGTTGCCTACTTCGGCGTGGAAGGTCAGTTCGTCAAGGAAGAGTACAGCGACCACATGAAGGCAAACTACCGCTACTACAAATGGATCTCTGAGGACGACGACTCCCATTTCATCTACGTCAATTTCAAGGAGAACGAGTCGGGCGTTTATACGGTGAGTGCGTACAACACCAGCGGCTTCTCCGGCACAGAAGCCATAGAAAAGTATCTGGACATCGTGAAGGCCGAGGCCGCCGAGGCGAACAAGGCAGCGTCTGCAAACGCCGAGATGAAGGACTTCTCCGTGGAAATCGCCCAGTTTGCAAAAGACGATGTGAAGGTCAAGATCATGACGAAGATCCCGGTATCCGGCTGGTCGTTCGATGATGGGGGGCGCTGCCTGGTGGAAAACGACGATCCCACCGCGTTCGGTGCAGGCGCCATCAGATTCGAGGTAAGAACCAATGTGGAGGACTTCGACTACTACAAGGACGACTTTGAAAACTATCAGGACATCGACGATCGCGTGATCGGCGGCATCACCTTCAAAGGCCGCACCTACAAGCACATCGGCTACAATTGGATCCAGTATGTCGCGCAGATCGACGACGGCCGCGCACTGTCCATCGGACTGACGAAATTGGACTGCGTCCCGGGAACGATGCCCGACATCATTCTCAACAACATGACGTTCCAGTAAGGGCAGCGTCCTTCTGAGAATTTGTATGAAAACCGGCTCCCGCTCCAATTTGGAGCGGGAGAATCCGGCTATTTGCGGAGAAACGGAGGGGATGCTGTGAAGCTCAAGGCGTTCCTCATCATGGCAGGTCTATGGATGGGGCTGTTCGGTCTGACCGCCTGCGGCGGTGCTGACGTGCGCACCTATCAGTACCCGGAGACAGCGGTCCTTTTTGACGACTTCCAGATCAAAAAAACCGTTTACAGCCCGGGGATCATGAAGCTCTATTACCGCGGCGGGCAGTTCAAGGACACGCCCATCCGCTGCTACGACGCGAATTTTGAAGATCTGGGAGATCAGTTTGAATATTCCTTTCAAAACGGCGTTCTGACAGTTCAGGCGGATTTTGCAGAAAAAATCAGCGGACTCGCGATTGAGGATAAAGACCACGATACGGTCTATCATCTGCGCTATCTGGACTCTCCGCAGTTTGCGTGGCTGGCGGATACGTTCTGGCTGGACTACGGTATGATGACGATGGGAGACGAGGCGCGGTATTACAGCGATGCGGAGCGGCAGGCGCAGGCAGAGCAGGAGAGCGCCGAGCATGAGCAGACACGCGATGTTTTTGCGCTGCTCGAGGGCACGTGGATCTCCGAGGATGGTCTGCAAAAATATGTGTTTTCCGAGAATGAGGACGGGACGCACTGGTACGCAGAGGAGCTGTGGTTCGACGAAACGGAGCAGAAATGGAATGGCTGGGAGCTGTGCGTCGAGTCCGCGTTTCAGACGCCGTATTTCGGCGGAGAATACAGTGAGGACGTGGCGGAGCACCTGCAGGAGATCGTGCTGGGAAACAGCGATCATGCGGCGGCGGATATGTGCGTCTTGTACGATTCGGAAGAAAACGTCATAAGAGACACAAACACGATCTATCACAAGCAGTGAGCCTGCGGGACATATCCGGAATAACACGATCATAACTGTGTTCGGCACTGCAATCTGCCCTTGTGGGCTGTAACACTGGTCTGAGAAATGAGGAACTTAGATGGCAACACAAATCACAAATTATCAATGTCCCGCCTGTACGGGACCGCTCCATTTTGTAGGAGAATCCGGCAGGCTGGAGTGCGATTACTGTGGCTCGAGCTTCGATATCGCAGAAATTGAGGCGCTCTATGCGGAAAAAGAAGCGAAAGCAGCGGAAGCGGCGCAGAAGCAGGGAGAAACGGAAGCGGCTCAAAAAACTGCTGAAGTGGAAGAACAGCAGACTGCCGCAGACGGCTCTGACTGGGATGCTTCCGGTCTGAGCGAGGACTGGGGCGCAGATGCGGTCGGCATGAAGGCCTACTGCTGCCCGTCGTGCGGCGCGGAGCTGCTCTGCGACGCGACGACCGCAGCCACGTCCTGCCCGTACTGCGGAAATCCGTCGGTACTTCCGGGGCAGTTCGCCGGCATTTTGAAGCCCGACTTTGTGCTTCCCTTCAAGCTGAGCAAGGAGGATGCCATCAAGGCATTAAAGAAACACTATCTCAAAAAGCCTCTGCTGCCATCGACCTTCTCCAAAGCCAACCATCTGGAGGAGATCAAGGGTGTGTATGTACCTTTCTGGATGTACGACGGTGAGGCCAGCGGAAGTGCGCAATTCCATGCTACGCAGGTACATACCTACACCTCAGGAGATTATGAGATCACGGAGACAAGCCACTATGATGTGCGACGCGCAGGCTCCATTGCCTTTGAAAAGATCCCGGTGGACGCGTCGAGCAAAATGCCGGACGATTATATGGACTCCATCGAACCGTATGATTACGCGGAGCTCAGGCCATTTTCCACAGCGTATCTGCCCGGATTTCTGGCGGACAAATATGATGTCAGCGTCGAAGACAGCCGGGAGCGGGCAGACACGCGCTGCGCGGGCTCGCTGCTGCGCGCACTGGAACGCACGGTTTCGGGCTACACCAGCTGCAATGAAACGAGCCGGGATATCCACTTGAAGCGCGGCAAGGTGCATTACGCACTGCTTCCCGTCTGGATCCTGAACACAAGATGGGAGGGCAAGGACTTCCTCTTTGCCATGAACGGTCAGACAGGCAAGCTTGTCGGCAACCTTCCGGTCAGCACGAAACGGGTAATTGGCCTGTTTGCGGCAATCGCGGCACCTCTTATCGCCATCAGTGTGACCGCGCTGCTGCTTTTGGCGCGATAGGGAGGGCTGAGACATGAAAAAAAGAATACGTTGTCTCCTGCTGGTGCTTATGTTCTGCCTTGTGCTCTGCGTGGGCGCAGCTGCGGCTGAGCAGACAGGCGCACAGCTTTCTTACGTGACGGACGCAGCCGGACTTCTCAGCGAAAACGAAAATATGCTGCTGGAAAAGATGGCGGAAAGCGTCTCCAAAAAGTATGGTGTCGGCGTCTACATCGTAACCGTGGAGGACTATCGGGACTTCCATTCTGAAGGCGTCTATAAGGCGACCTACACCATCTACCATGAATGCACCATGGGCGAAGGACCGAACCGCGACGGGATCATGCTCCTGCTCAGCATGGATGACCGCGACTGGGCAATGTTCTGTTTCGGCTCACGCTGCGAGTATGCGTTCAACAGCTATGGTCAGCAGAAGCTGGAAAAGGTCTTCCTCGACAATTTCGGCGAGAACGACTGGTACGGCGGCTTTGAGGATTACGTCAAAGAATGCAGCGTCTATCTGGAAAAGGCTTCCGCAGGAAAGCCCATCCGGGCGAGCTTGTTTATTCCGATCCTTATTGTGATCGGTCTTTCTATGCTGACAGCAGCCGCGGTCGTCGCTGTGATATGGCGGAAAATGGACACTGTATCAAAAAAAGCAACCGCGAACGACTACGTCTCCGCGGGACTCCGGCTTACGGAGCAAACAGATCGTTTTACCCATAAGACGACCTCCAGCCGGAAGATCGAGCGCAGCTCTTCCAGCAGCGGAAGCAGTTACAGCGAATCCGGCGGCGGCGGTTCCGGCCGAAGCGGAAAATTCTGAAAGGAGCGGCTATGAAAACAACACCCAAACAAATACTCGCGCTGTTGCTGGCACTGGTTCTGCTGCTGTCGCTTTGCGCCTGTGTACAGAAGACGCAAACAGAGCCTAACGAATCGAGAACAAGTACAGATAAGGTAAAAATGCCTACAAAACCCGACAAAAAAACGCCTGAAAAGCAGCCGGAGGAAGCTCCATTGCAAAACGATATGCGTGATCGCACATCACGCGACGAGGCGTCAGACACACAGCCGGTACAATACGGGTTTTCACAGGAGGCAGAAACCTCGCTTGGATGGCTGCGGGATAGGATCGACTTTCCAATGACCATGTTTGGCGCAGCGTATCTCGGTTATGTCGGCGGGCTGTTTGAGGAGGGCTTCGAGGCGGGCTTCCCCGCATGGCTGTGGGAAACCAATGAGGCCATGCTCCTCGAATACCCCTTCATCGCCGAGATCGACGAGGAGCATATTATCGGCGGTGCGGGGCATCTGTACTGCATCGTGCCGGTCGATGAGAACGCGACGGTTGCAATCAACCGTGTGCAGTGGAACGAAAAAACACAGACCGACGAGGTCACGGAGGTGCTCTACCGGTCAGAGAGCGGCGAACCGGTGCTGCTCTTTGCAAATCTCGACGGCGTTGCATATGAGGCCGACACCCAGGTCTTTATCACCGACAACAACGGGAACACCTGCGAATGGTATCCCTCGCTTGATGCGATGAGCTATCTTGCGCCGTGTATATCGGAAGCTGGAGACTATCTTTCGTTTGACTTTACGGAATATGCCTGGTACAACGCCCCGGCCGAGTTTTCCGCGTGGCTTGCCGACGGCTGGAGCGGCATGACCGCGCTCGGTCTTGCCGGATCGCAGCGTGACGGCATGGGCTGGATCACAGAAACCATGGTGGGGGAAACCAGCCGCTATGCCTATTTCTCGCTGCGCTTTTATCTTGAGGATGAGACGGGCGGTACGGTCGATCTGGAGTGGGTATATGAAGACAGTGACGACATTGAGGAGATGTGGAGCGGTTTCTGGACGATTCAGACCATTCTGGACGGACCGAGCTATGTGACGCTCAGCTTGTCGCTTGTGGGCGGCAATAACTACGGCGTCACGGACGGCCCGATGTATCTGTGTGAGACGTATCCCCTCCTGATCAGCCCGAGCGGCACAGAGCTGCTGGTCGGCGCGGGTGAGAGCGGCATTTGCCTGCCGTTCATGTCGCAGAGCACAACGGCATGTGTGCTGACGCAGGCCGTAGGATAGAAGGTGTGCAGGGAGCAAACTGCTTTGAGGTTTGCATTCACAAATTCTGTTTGGTAGCAATCTACCGTTCAGGTCTGTGTCCGTGACAATAATCTGTTCGG
>OKVP01001256.1_pt1 | contig 10432 bp, 10 predicted proteins | sample 1604821 | NCBI WGS metagenome assembly OKVP01 (sample SAMN01760946, study PRJEB22395) | human gut metagenome | reverse complement strand
CGGGAGAGCTGTACCGAAGACCAGCTTCAAACCGTAATAAGCTCGAATCGCTTCCATCGTGATAGTAACGACAGGATTCTTTGTGAATGTTCCGTTTGCCCCGGAGATTTCCTTCGAGACATACCCGGTTGTCAGAGCCGCTTTGCCATTTCTCGGAAGGAAGAACATCGTACCATCGGTAGGGGTGTAATTCCCGGCGAGGGTTGCGTATTCAACCTTCGGTGTGTCCGTCAGCACGTTTGCGGCATTGGAGTAGGTCTCCTCGCCGTTGGTTGCGATGGAAGCACTCGGCATGAAATTCGACCTGATTTGAACCTTGCCGTCTCGAGACTGGGTGAGAACACATCGACAGGCATTTGCGATAATCTGCAATGCTTCTTTGTATTTCACTCTCGGAATCGGGTTGTTAGAGTAGAGCTTCTTCAAACGTGGGTCGATATAATACTCTGAAATCCCAGCGTCCTTCAAAATCTCCTCTGCCAGTGCGTAGTAGCTTTTACCAGCGGCACTATACATACCCCTCACATACTCGCCGTCCATATTACGGAAAATGTCTTGGCAACGGATTGTAGCCGTGTTATCGTCACTTTCCCATTCAGAACACCACAGGTGGTTTCCTTGAATCCACTCGATAGTGTCAGAACCCGGGGTCTGATAACCGTACATAATATCCATTTCCTGTCCTGTCTCGAGGTAGTTGATAGCCGAGTTCGGGTTATCCACATTGAAGTAGTGGTCGTAGTTTTTCAGCGTTACCGAAAAATCGAACTGCGGAACATCAGCCCCGATAGGGGAAACGTAACTGTCAAGAGCAGAACTCATAACAGAATCGTTGTAATACACAAGTCCGTAACCGAACATGATAGAGTAGATACGCAAACGGCTTTGAGGGTTCTTCATCTTGTAGAACACCAACTTGATATAGGTTGTATTTTCCAATACTTCCTCGGTACTCCACTTTGATTTTGTATTCCCTCTAAACTCAATGGTCTGCCCGGTACTTCCGACAATATCGAAATCGACCGGGTAATTCTCACCGAAGTTAATCGTGAGACCCTTGAAATCCGTTGCGATTGTGTTCAAGCTGATAATCACTTCACATCGAGCTTCGGAAACCAGCTTGTCCGATACAATCCCGGTATCATAGTATCTCCCTCCCTCGGTAGCCCGAGGGAGAAAGAACATAGAGCCATCTACTTTCGTGAACTCCTCCTCGAGAGTGGCATAGACCGTATCGTCAATATGCTCTCCGAAGATATTGTCCTTGTTCGAGTAGTAGGCATAACTGCCATTATCGACCGTAGCTTTTGCCTGTGCTTCTTGGTTCACAAGTCCGAAAGAAATCATAATGTATGCTCTCTCACGGAGAGAGGACTTCATGCTTTCTTTGTATGCTTTCGATACTTTCTGCATAAGACCCCTCCTTTACTCGCCAGTGTCGATAAGATTTACCTTGCAGTTCCGATAATGCGTTGGAGTACCGTCTTCTGTCACCCAGTAGGGTTCTCCTGTACGGTCTCCGCAGTACATTCTTACGGTTTTGCGTTTGTTTGTTACTGGGTCATTAAATTCGACATAGACGAAGAAATTGCTCAAGATAGAGAGAATCCGTTCCCATTGAGCCGCAGTGAGCCACGCCCACTCAAGCCCATCTATCTTGTACTGGTCTCGCCCAACTCTTTGACCTACAACAGCACCGTTAGCGTCTCGTCCGCTGTCAACCACGGTGGTTACGACTACGCTCACACCTCGTTTACAAGGTGGTAGCTCATAACCATTTATCGCTAAATATGCCATCGCTACACACCTCCTTTACCCGGTGAAGCTGAAACCGTTCGCTTCCTTCTGCGTGGTAACAGCGTCATTGATTGTACGGTTGCCGACCTTTACGATGGTCTGTTCCTTCTTGTCTGCCTGTCTCTTGGTATCGGTAGCGATTTCCTTGAGAGTAGGCTCAACATACTCGTGGTAGAACTCACGCATATTGCGAGACCACGAATCATCGGAATATGCACCGTCATAGGATTTCTTGGAATCTTCGTACACCGTCTGTGCCAGCGAGTTATAAGGGTCATAACCGCTTGCCGAAGCCAGCACAAGGTTGTCATTGATTCCGGCGGTACTTACGACAACGGCATTGATAATACCGTTCGCACAAGTCACAATGTCTCGAGACATGGACTGCCAGTACCCGGAGAACTGTGCCATACCGCTTACGATGGAGCTGTGCATGACAGAAGCAAGCTGGAATCGGTTCAGCACTTCGGTAGTACCATTTACATGACCCACCAGCTCTGCGCCGCTCTCACCAGCAACGAACATAGAGCCATGCGCCCGGTTCGTGCCGCCAGCATATTTCGGCATTGCTTTCCACATATTCGGAGTGATGATACCGCCGGAAGCGAACATCTTCACGCCGCCGTTTGCACCAACGATACCGCCGTTCGCCAGTCCGAAGAACTTCTTAATAGAAGTCCAGCCGGATTTGAAAAGCGAGATACCGACAGATACCGAAGTACCAACGAAACTCGAGATAGAACTCCAACCGTTTTTCCATAGAGAGATACCGACACCTACGGTGTGGCTACCAATCCAGTTCTTAATCGTTGTCCACCCGGACTTGAAAAGCGAAATACCTTGAGCGATAACAGGAAGATTACCAATCCAGTTCTTTACGGTAGACCAGCCGGATTTCAGCAACGAGATTCCTTGCGAAAGCGTAGGAATGTTACCAATCCAGTTTTTAACCGTAGTCCAACCCGACTTGAGTAAGCTGATACCTTGAGAAAGAACCGGGATATTACCAATCCAATTCTTAACCGTAGTCCAACCACTCTTGATAAGGCTGATTGCTTGGGACAGAGTAGGAATGTTACCAATCCAGCCCTTTACTGTCTGCCAACCGCTCTTAATGAGATTGATTGCTTGTGACAGGGTAGGAATATTGCCGACCCAGTTTTTAACCGTTGTCCAGCCGGATTTCAGCAACGAGATTCCTTGACTGACAACCGGGATATTGCCGACCCACTCTCTTACGGAGTTCCAGCCGGACTTCGCAAGACTTACTGCTTGCGATACTCCCGGGATATTGCCAATCCAACCCTTGACCGTCTGCCAGCCGCTCTTTGCGAGTGCGACAGCTTGGTCTACGGTAGGAATGTTGCCTATCCAGTTTTTCACGGTAGACCAGCCGGATTTCAGAAGCCCGACACCCTGTTTCACAGCCGGAATATTACCAATCCAGTTCTTCACAGAAGACCAGCCATCTTTCACGAGCTTTACGCCAGTTTCAAGAGAGAGACCGTCTTTCGTTTTGTCAGACCACCAATCCTTTACGTTGTCCCACCATTCCGAAGCATTGTTCTTTACTTCGGCAAGGAATTGAACAGGTTTGCTGTTCTTAACCTTCTTTTTGAATTTGTTCCACTCGTCAGATATATTTCCGAGAGCTTCCTTAATTCCGCTCACCATCGAACCCCAGCTAACAGGTTTTCCAGTAGCGAAGTCTTTGACCCCATCTGCAATGAGAGCAAGACCGAGAGGAATACCAACACCTGTCAGACACAACATGAGACCGATAGCGAGTTTGCCGAGAGAACCAGCCATTGATTTAATCTTGGTGAAAACTCCCTTGATTTTTTCTTTGATGGTTTCCCAGTTAATAGCTACTGCTGTACCGAGAGCCGCCGCACCCGATAATATCAATCCAACACCGAGAGGAATACCAACCCCGGTGAAGCACAGGATAATACCGATTGCAAGAGCCGCCGCCCCAGCGATAGCAAGTATTTTAGTAGTTACGCCCTTTAGCTTGTTTGTCAAAGTGTCCCAGTTAAGAGCCACAGCCGTACCGAGAGCCGCCGCACCAGCGAGGATAAGACCTACGCCGAGAGGAGTTGCAACTCCTGTGAAAGCGAGAATCATACCTATGGCAATGGAAGCCGCCCCAGCAATGAGAAGAATCTTCGTAGTAACCTTTCTGATATTGTCCGGCATACTATTCCAATTCAAACCGACCGTTGCGGCAAGACCGACAGCACCAGCGGCAATCATCGCAATACCCAGCCCGGTTGCAACTCCTGTCAGAGCGAGGATTGCACCGACACCGATTAAAGCACCACTCACGATAGCCACAATGCTTAGTACGGATTCTTGAACATCACCTGTTAAGGAGTTCCAGTTCAAAGCTACTGCCGAAGCGACAGAAACAGCACCAGCGGCAATCATCGCAACACCGAGAGGAACGTTTACACCAGTCAGAGCGAGAATTGCACCGAATGTCAGTAATGCACCTCCAACAATGGTTTCGAGCATACCGATTGTCCTACGGAGAGGGTCGGACATCGAATCCCAGTTAAGACCGATTGCTGTAACCATGCCGACAGCACCAGCCGCCATCAATGCGATACCGAGAGGAACATCAACGCCAGTAAAGGCGAACAATGCACCCATAGCCAGCAACGCACCGCTCACGATTGCCGTGAGAATGGACAGAGCGTTCGACAGGTCTCCGTTGAGGAACTTCCAGTTAATTACAGCCGCAGTACCGAGAGCCGCCGCACCAGCCACCATGAGACCAGCACCGAGCGGTACATTGACACCCGAAAATACAAGGAAAGCACCGATAGCCAACAGGAAGCCGCCCAGTACCCCGGTAACGAGGGTAAGTACCTTCGCCAACCGTTCCGACATTCCGTTCCAGTTTGCCATTACCGAAGCCGCCAAACCGACAGCACCAACAGCCATAAGACCGAGACCGAGAGGAATGTTCGCACCTGTGACAACGAGGATAGTACCGATTGCCAGTAAGAATCCGCTGATAACAGCCGTGATTTCCCACATAGCGTCCTTAATCATCTGAACGATTTCGTCAACCTTGGAAGTGATTGCGTCACCGAGGAAATCGTAGGTAGGAAGGTCAATGCCTAAATCCCCACCACCGATACCAGCACCCGAGCCACTACCGCTTCCGCTGGAACTATCGTCTTTAGACAGGACGTTCAGCTCGTCAATACCGAGCAGAGCATTTTTCAGCTTCTTAGCCGCTTTCCCGGCTTTACCCAGCCCATCGGAAGCGTCCCCGGCGTTGTCAGCCAAATCGCCAACCGCAGAAGCACCAGCAGAAATGCCGGAATAATCTACCTCCGGGAGTTTGAATCCTAACAGACTTGCGATAGAGTTTGCCAGCATACGGACAATCTTCGCCAAAGCGATTGCATACGGTAATACTGCGTTCAGAGCCGGGATAAAGATATTACCCAAAGCTCTTGCACACTGCGTAACCTGTGCCTGTAAAACACGAAGCTGGTTCGCCGGAGCGTTCAGAGTACGAGCCATATCACCTTGAGCGGTAGTTACCTGTGTCATAATTGCGTAGTAACGCAACTGCGACTTTTCAGCCTGTGTCATAGCAGAGACCTTTTTCTCGATACCGAGAGCAAGAGCTTCCTCTTGCAGTCTTGCAACAGACAGGTCGTAACCCAGTCTACGAAGCGGCTCAAGCTCGCCCGAGATACCCGACTGTAACTTCTGCATTGCGTCCTCAAACGAAATGTTGAAGAACGAAGAAATGTCGTAGCCGAGCTGTGTGAGGTTCTTGGACATGAGGTACGCTTTATCGCTCGCCACGCCGAAACCGCTAATGATGGTGTTGAACACACCTTGACTTCGCATGAACTCGCCCGGGTCGATACCGAGAGCTTCGCTGACTGCTTCTGCGTAGTTCTGTGCTTCCTCTGCGTATTTACCCATAGAAGCGGTAAACAGGTTCAAATCCTCAATGTACTGGTTGGACTGTGTTATCCACGAAGCAATTACTCTCGCACCAGTACGAACAACACCCATAGCCATTTTGATTTTGGCATACAGATTCATGTAACTATTTGCCGCCTTATTGTTCTCTTGCGAGATTCTGTTCGTGACGGTAATAGCTCTCTGAATGTTCGTAGGAAGACGATTGAACGCCGCAGTTACAGCATTGAGCTGATTTGTCAGCGGAGCAAGAGCCGTAGACAACTGCTGAATTTGACTGGTGAACTTAGTCATATCCATGTTGTCGAGGGTGTCTGCCAGCTTCGGTAACTTATTGAGCGCATTGATAGTGGACTTTAGCCCGGAAGCGTTCAGATTGTTCAACGGTTGAAGTGCTGTACCCAGCTTCTCCATAGCACTGAAATCTACACCAGTGAGAGAAGCGGCGGCACTACCGATATTTTGAAGCTGATTTCCGATGGAAGACGAAATCTTGAGACTGCCGAGACCTTTCAGCTTTTCCAAACTGGAAGCGAGCTTGTCAATCTTATCTGCCCCGGAACTATCCATGCTTTTAAGGGCGGTATCGAGATTGCGTACTTGATTTGCAACGCTTGTTAATCCGACACCGCCCCTAACTGCATTTTTGAGTTTGGACAAAGAAGCGGAAAGAGCGTCTATACCAGCGACAGCCGAGGTGGAACTCGACTGAACTTCCAATTCGAGTTGTTCGATTGTAGTAGGCATAAAACTCACTTCCTTTCTTGTAACTGCTTATTTGCCTGTACCATATACGCTTGCATATAGCGCAGACCCTTTTCAGACTTAGCCTTTTCCTTCTTGAGTTCTGCTTCCTCCACCGTCTTTTTATTGATGGGATATGCTTCCTCAACATAAGGTTGGGCTTTCGTTCCCTTTTTGGCGAAAGCACGAAGAATCGGAGACAGACGAGAAATAGCGTCATAGATATACATACCCTGTAACCACATTTCTTGATTGACCCTCTCTTTGCGAAGCTCCTCCGCTTTGCGGTAGGACTTCACGAGAGTAGAATCTCTATCCCAGTATTGTTCTTCCGTCATGCCTATTGATAAGTAATAGGGGAACTTTGCGAGAAAAATCTCCGAATAAGAAGGGGGAGCAGAGCGATTCTCACGCTCGCTCCCCTTGTTAGCGGATTCATCTGTCAACAGCGAATCACTTACCAACTCGCTGTCCAGCTTACGTTTCCCTCGGATTCCTCGGGTTCTTCGACCAGTGCCATAATCGGCTCGTTGTACATTTCTGCCAGCTTACCGATAAGCTCCTCCTTGTTCGTCATGTGGGAGAAGATTTCGTTGATAACTTCCTTCTTCTCGAAACGATGATGTGCGAGGAACGCACCTTCAAACAGTGCCGGGAGAGTGGACATAGGCTTGTTCTCGACCTCTGCCGCAACGAAGCCCTTCTTCTCCATTTCCGTAACCGTTCTGCGAGTGAACTCAAGGACATATTCTTTATCCTTGAAAGTGAATTTCAACTGCTTTGCCATGATGATTTATCCTCCTTATTTTTCCTTACTCTGCGTCCATGCTGATAACAGTAGACGGAGCGATAGTGATAGTCATTTCGACAACCTCATTCGTGCCGCCGCCGTTAGCATAAACAGACAGAGAGCCTTTGAACTTGAACTTACCGCTGTCACCAGTAGGAGTGACGGTATCGCCAGTTTCCGTACCACCGAACCAAACGGCGAACTCCTTCTCCGTACCTTCCAGTGCTTTCAGCTTCTTGTACTCCTCGAGAGTATAGTTCGCAGTGAACTCAAGAGAATCGAGGGACTGAATACCCGGAATGTAAGTCTGCATTTTGTCAGACAGAGTGGTAGTTTCCAGCATTTCCGGCGCACCGCCGAGGTCGGGAAACTCCTTAATGTCAATCAGCTTCTCCCATGCGGAAGTGTTCTTCTGCATGAGAAAAATCTTGTAAGTGCTAATAGCCATGCTTGTTTACCTCCTATAAATAGTTTTGTTTTTAGAGACGATAGCCCTGTATCGAGCCACCATTCTGTAAACCGTTGCGTCTTCCTCGTTGGGAACAGGGTTCATAAGGGTTCGTGTGAAACCGAGTGCTTCCATCTTGGAATCAATGAGAGCGATGATTGCTTTACATTCAGTCTTCTTACCACTCGTTTTGTTAGAGTAGACATTGACCTCGTAAAGCACCTGTGCGTGGTTTTCGATACACCCGGAATCTCGAGTGTTTCGATAAACTTGATTGTCTGTCTCAATGAGAGAGACACAAGGGAAAGAAGGTGGAGACTTGACATATTCGCCAGTCATATAGATTTTCGGGTATTTCTTTCGCACCTCTGCGGACACGATACTGAATACCTCTGTCTCAATGTCAATCACCCGAACACCTCCTTTGCGATAGACTGAATATCATTGCAAACGGTGGTGATTGCAAGAGCCATCGGCATACGAGCCGGAGTACCACGAGACAGCTTCAATTCGCCATTTTCGTAGAATCCCCAAACCTCTTTCTTGCCGTTACCCTTACCGAATCCACCGATTGTCATTCCCAGTTCCGCACCGTGAGGGTGAGGGGACGAACCGGGAGAGCCATTATGATAGACACCAGCACCAAACTCAACCCACACAGCGTCTTCACCACTTGCGACAACGACAGTAACCGACCCTCGATTGTCAACCGACACATCGACTTGTGCGTATCGTGGAGAAGTTTGCCCTCCTTTGAGAATAAGCTCGTCAACGATTGCACCGCTGAATCCGCTTTTCGCTTCATCAGCCAGCCGTTCGGCTACTTTCTCTCGGAGGAGTTCTGTTTTTCTAAGGATTTCTTGTTTGTAATCAGCCAGCTCTTTCATAGCTCGGTTGATTTCACTCGTTGACAATCCGAATGAGATAATTTTCCTACCCACTGACAGTCACCTTGCTTATCGCAACCGATACGCTGTTCAAGCTCTTGGCTACCTTCTTGACGATATAATCGTGAGGAGTAATGACCTCACCATCATCGTTCGTAACCAAAGCCCCGGTTTCATCAACCTGTGGCGTTTTATCGACCCATAGCACTGTGTACTCGTCAATAGAGGGAGCGTCCGTCCCCATGACAATTACCTTGTCATAGCTCTCGCTTTCTCCAAACTGTCGGGTGCTTGTTTCACCCTTGGCGGCAGAGATATTAGCGGAGAACTCTACCGGGTTGTCTCGAATGATTTCATATTCCCCTGTAACATTTCCGTATTCGTCCGTCTTAGGGACTTTCTCTTTGTACAGAGCGTAGAAGAATTTGCTCTTGTTTCGTTCCATCATTCTCATTTAATCACCCCCACATGAGGAGTAACCACCTTGAGCATTGAGGACGGAATATCAGCATTTTCATAACTTCGGGAGATACCGTTCTCGGAATGAGAGGTCTGACCCTCCGCACCACGCTTGTTCAGCATATAAGCGGCAATCTCGCATTGGAGAGTGTCATACTGTGCCGGAACTTCCGTTACGCTGGAATCATACGGATATGCGCGATTGATGATTTTACGACCAGCCAGTTTGAGATAGGTGGACAGCACTTCGTCACTGTCCGAACCACCGACCATAGCTTTCAAAGCCGCCAGTTTTTCAATATCGGTCATGTTGTCCACCTCCTTTTACCCAATATCGCTTGTGTTTTCGGGTGCTTCCTCGATTTCTTCAATGAACACCACGCCATACGGGTTCTTGCCCTTTGCCAACTCAAGAATCCGAATCTTAGTCGGCTTCGGAGCGTCAGCGGCGGGGTACTCATCACCGATTTCGTAAAGGCGATTGTTGTCCTTTGCGTCTCTAAAGTTACTTACAACCTTGTACATATCGCTGTCCTCCATTTCTCACGATTATACGGTCGGGGTGACAGTAATCTTCACTGCCTTGGTCGCGTCAGTCAGAGCGGCAAGGTAATACTTACGAGACCAAATGCTGTTCTCGCGGGTATCAGCGTCACGCTCCTGCTCGATTTCAGTACCCTTTTTGTTAAAGAGGGTAACAGCTTCACGAGTACCAACAATGATAGTACCCGTAACCGCGTCTTTCTTAGTGTACAGGTTCACACCCGCAACCGTACCAACATAGCCAGTACGCGCGAAAGACTCAACATACTTGAGGTCTTCTTTCAGAGCCTTACGCAGTTCTGCCATATCTGCGGCGTTGACAAAGCCAAAGATAGACACACCCTCGATTTTCTCAAGGTTCAGCTTCGCAACAGCGTCTGCGAAAGCACCAAAATCATACGCCTTGGCACTGACCGCAAGGGTAGCCTTGTTGAACTCCGCGAAAATGTCCGCATTGACCGTGTTGAACATATCCGTACCCATGTGACGAACACCAACGGGAACGAGCATGGGGTCGGTCATTTCCTGCTCGTCATAATACTTGAAGCGGTTCTGAGCAAGCAGAATCCTGTATTCCTCCGGCGTATAGGAAACCCCGATGGACTTGGTATTGCCCTTACCCATCTCAAGTTTCTCCGTGCCGTTGGTAGCCTTGTAGACATTGATTTTGCGGAGCATACCCGCCGTACCCACCAGTGAATTATCAACCGTGCAGAACTGTTGCAGGTCAAGGTGGGAGTTATACTGGTCTTCGACCTCATTGGAGAGGTAGAAATTATCGTAAATCGTATGAGCCATTATTCTTTACCT
>OKVP01001253.1_pt1 | contig 10442 bp, 8 predicted proteins | sample 1604821 | NCBI WGS metagenome assembly OKVP01 (sample SAMN01760946, study PRJEB22395) | human gut metagenome | reverse complement strand
CAAAGGCTCCTGCAAACAGTGCACGGTTCATTGCTACGCTCCGGCACAGCGGGAAAAGATTCGGGCCGTGATGCGCTATGCCGGGCCCCGGATGCTGCTGTATCATCCCCTCGAAGCCCTGCGGCATCTGCTGCGGTAAGTGATCCGATCCGTCGTCGAAAGGCGATCGCCCGGATCACGTGTTCAAGGCGGGGTTCAGCCGCTCCTTGAGTTTGGTATTGCGTTTCAGCACGGCCTGATTCCGGATGGCGCAGGCAAGGGCTTTCGTCGCACCGATCAGCACGCAGATCTTTTTGGCGCGCGTGATACCCGTATAGATCAGGTTGCGCTGGAGCATCACGAAGTGGGTCATCAGCACCGGCATGACTACAATCGGGTATTCCGACCCCTGCGCCTTATGAATCGTCGTGGCATAGGCCAGCGTCAGTTCGTCGAGCTCCGTGACATCGTACTCGACCCATTTGCCGTCGAAATCGACTTTCAACGTCCTCTCCTCCGTATCCACCTCCCGGATATAACCCAGATCGCCGTTGAACACATCCTTAGCATAGTTGTTGCAGCACTTCTGCAGCTCCTTGCCGTTGTTGTCGATCAGCTCGCAGCTCAGGATGACCAGACCCTTATCGGCAGCGCCGTTGAAGGCCTTGTAGCGCTCGAACAGCACGCGGGTCAGCTTTGCGGGGAAGCTGTTGGGGGGAACCTGATCGAACTGGCTGTCGCCCTTGGTGTAGGCAATGCCGGCCTCGGTGGTGTTGGATACAACAGTCTCCAGATCCTCAGAGCGAGCCAGAGCCAGAACCTCGTCCCACTTGCCATCGATGTAGGGGCACACACAGTCAGACACGCAGGAGATCACCCGCTTTGCGTCCACCTTCTGGCCCTTCTCGCTGCCGCGCAGATACAGGGTGTACAGACCCTCCTGCTCGTTGATCCAGTCTGCCATCTGGGGGAAGTTGCCGATGGGCTGCACCAGCTTGACCTTGCCGTTATAGCCGGCCTTCTCGTTTGCAATATCGTAGAAATAATCCACGAAAGCGCGCAGGAAGTTGCCCTCGCCGAACTGCATCACCTTAACGGGAGCATCCTTCAGGATGTAGCCGTTGTAGCCAGTGCCTTCCAGAACCTTGTAGTTCAAAGTTTCCATCTTATTGATCTCCTTTATAAACTTGCTTTGCATGGCAGGCTCTCGTTTTCCCTGCCATCTTCTGCTCCTATTTTATGCTGTTGTATACAAAGAAGTCAAGTGTTTTGTGCAATGTTTTTAGTCCAAAAATGGCCATTCAGCGCATTTCCAGCGGTTTGTACAATTCCAAGGGTGAAATTTTGGCAGTTTTTCAGTTGTATACATCGGCATTTTCCGGTATACTAAGAATAAGGCAGCCTGCCCGTTCCAAGCAGGTGCAATTTCATGCCCGTTTTTGTCTAAATTTTAACAAATTCATCAGAGAAAAGGAGTTAAAATCCCATGAAAGCATTTATGGATAAGGACTTCATGCTCCAGTCTGCTACCGCACAGCATCTGTATCACGACTATGCAGCTGCTATGCCCATCTGCGACTATCACTGCCATATTCCTCCCCGCGAGATCTACGAGAACCGCCGCTTTGAGAACATCGCTCAGGTGTGGCTGGGCGGCCGCAACCCGGACGGCAGCTACTTCGGCGACCACTACAAGTGGCGCGTGATGCGTTCCAACGGCGTGCCCGAGGAGTACATCACCGGCACCAAGCCCGACCGTGAGCGTTTCCAGAAGTTTGCCGAGGCTCTGCCCATGTGCGTTGGCAACCCCATGTACCACTGGTGCCACCTGGAGCTGCGCAAGTACTTCGGCTATCAGGGTGTGCTGAACGGCGATACCGCTGAGGAAGTCTGGAACCTGTGCAACGACAAGCTGCAGCACGATGACAGCATGACTGTCCGCGGCCTGATCGAGCAGTCCAATGTTGCTTTCATCGGCACCACCGACGACCCCATCGATGATCTGGCATGGCACAAGAAGATCAAGGAAGATCCGTCCATCAAGTTCACCGTTGCTCCCTCTTTCCGTCCCGACAAGGCCATCAACATCCAGAAGCCCGGCTTCGCGGAGTACATGGGCAAGCTGGCTCAGGCCGTTGGCAAGGAAAAGCTGGAGTGCATCAACTGCGTCACCGACGCTCTGACCCAGCGCATCGAGTTCTTTGCCGAGATGGGCTGCCGTGCATCTGACCACGGCCTGGACTATGTGCCCTACCGTGAAGCCACCAAGGAAGAGGTCAACGCCATCTACCAGAAGGCTATGGCCGGTGAGGCTGTGACCGCTGAAGAGGCTGAGAAGTACCAGACCTACATCCTGATCCACCTGGGCAAGCAGTATCACCGCCTGAACATCGCCATGCAGCTGCACTACAACTGCCTGCGCGGTGTCAACCGTAAGATGAACGCCCTGCTGGGACCCGATACCGGTTTCGACATGATCAACACTGCCAAGTGCGGCGGCGAGATCGCTGCTCTGCTGAGCGCCCTGAACGACACTGATGAGTGCCCCAAGACCATCATCTACAGCCTGAACCCCGCTGACAACGAGCAGATTGGCACCATTCTGGGCTGCTTCCAGAATGATGAGATCCCCGGCAAGATCCAGCACGGCTCCGGCTGGTGGTTCAACGATCAGAAGATCGGCATGGAGAACCAGATGAAGAGTCTGGCAAACCTGGGCCTGCTGGGCAACTTTGTTGGTATGCTGACCGACAGCCGCAGCTTCCTGAGCTACACCCGCCACGACTACTTCCGCCGCATCCTGTGCAACCTGATCGGCCAGTGGGTCGAGGATGGCGAGTATCCCAACGATGAGAAGGCTCTGGAGAAGATCGTCAAGGGCATCTGCTTCGACAACGCAAAGCGTTACTTCGCTCTGTAAGCAGCGTCTCTGCATCCCCTTTCTATAACTTGTAAAAGCGCTCTGCCGGTTTGCCCCGGCAGGGCGCTTTTTTCTTGTGCAGCCGTATTCATAAAAATGTAACTTGCATTCTGTCGTCAAATCGGGTAGGATAACGTTGAATCAAAACCGAAGGGGAACGTGAAGATGCTGAAACGTTTTGTAAAGCGACTGCTCAGCTGCCTGCTGCTGGCGGCGCTGTTTGTATTGGTGGTCATTGGCGGAACACTGGGCGTGCAGGGCTGGCGGCTCTACCGCGCCACAGCAGCGCAAAAGCCCATTGCCGGCCTCTATGATGAGATCAGCTCCCGGCCCGGCTTTGCCAGCTGTGACCAGCTGCCCCAGACCTATATCGACGCAGTCATTTCCGTGGAGGACAGCCGGTTTGAAAAGCACCACGGCATCGACCCGGCGGCCATTGTCCGGGCGCTCTGGGCCGACCTGCGCACCCGCTCTCTGGCCGAGGGCGGCAGCACCCTGACCCAGCAGCTGGCCAAGAACGAGCTGTTCACCCAGGAAAAGCAGATGGCCCGCAAGGCAGCGGAGATGTTTGCCGCCAGGGACATCGAGGATTACTACTCCAAGCAGCAGATCTTTGAGATGTACGCAGGCAGCTGCTACTTCGGCAACCAGTGGTCCGGCGTGGCGCAGGCTGCGCAGGGCTACTTTGGCAAACCCACCCGGGAGCTGACCCGCGCCGAATGTGTGGTGCTGGCCGGCCTGCCCAACGCGCCCTCGGTCTACGCCGCCAACGGGGAGCTGGCCCGCAGACGCGCCCTTGTGGTGGTGGAGCGGATGGAGCGCGCCAAAAAGCTGACCCACACCCAGGCACTGGAGCTCCGGGATGAAGTCAGTGCCCTGCCCCTTTGGTGAGAAAAAACAGAATTTATCCGGGTTTTCCATAAAATAATGCTAACACCGGAGGCGGCTGCCGTGGTATCTTAATAGCAGATCAAACCCGGAGGGAGCATGTAAAACTTATGGAAGAAACCAAAAAGGGTTCCGGCACCACCGACCTCACGGTGGGCAGGCCGCTGCCCCAGATCCTGAAATTTGCCCTGCCGCTGGTGCTGGGCACCCTGTTCCAGCAGTTGTACAGCTTTGTGGACACCGTCATTGTGGGGCGCTGTCTGGGCACCGATGCACTGGGCGCGGTGGGCACCACCTACTCTCTGAATTTTCTCATTTTAGGCTTTGTGCTGGGTTCCTGCACGGGCTTTGGCATCCCGGTGGCCCAGAGCTTTGGTGCAAGGGACAGCGAGGATATGCACAAGTATCTGTTCAACGGCGCGGTGCTCTGCGTGGTCCTGAGCGTGGTGTTCACCATCGTCACCACCCTCACTGCTGCCCCGCTGCTGCAGCTCATCCACACACCGGCCGAGCTGTTCCCGGACGCGGTGGCCTACATCCGCATCATCTTCCTCGGCATTCCGGCCACGGTGCTGTTCAACTACACCTCCACCGTCCTGCACAGTCTGGGCGATTCCCAGCACCCATTCTATTTCCTGCTAATCTCCAGTTTCCTGAACATCGGGCTGGACTGGCTGTTCATCGTACCGCTGGGTATGGGCGTGGAGGGCGCAGCCATCGCCACCGTTGTCAGCCAGCTGTTCAGCGGCCTGCTTTGCACCTGGTGGTTCTTCACCCGGGTGGAGGGCATCCATTTCACCCGGGAAAACTGTGTCCTCTCGGCGGGGCACTGCGGGCGGCTGGCCTATATCGGCCTTCCGATGGGCTTTGAGTATTCCGTTTCTGCCATCGGTGCCTTCATCATGCAGGATGCCATCAACCTGCTGGGCAGCACCGCCGTGGCCGCCCAGACCGCCGGTGAGAAGATTCGCCAGATGTTCACCGTGCCCATGGCAAGCGTGGGCACGGCTATGGCAACTTATGTCGGCCAGAACCACGGTGCCCACCGCACTGACCGCGTCAGGCAGGGCATCCGGGATGGCTGCATCCTCCAGCTGTGCTACTGCGCGGCTGCCTGGGTGGTGCTCTTCTTCGTCAAGGGCTGGGCCGTGGGCCTTGTTCTGGGCGATGCCGACCCTGCCGTGACTTCCGGTGCTGTGGAATACCTGACCGTGATCAGCGTGCTGTTCTGCATCAACGGCCTGCTGATGGTCTTCCGCAACACCCTGCAGGGTCTGGGATACAGTGTGCAGGCCGTTATCTCCGGTGTGGGCGAGCTCATCGGCCGCGCGCTCTGCGGCTGGCTGGCCGTTCATAGTCTGGGCTACTTCGGCATCTGCATTGCCAACCCCATTGCCTGGGGTCTGGCACTGCTCTACTGTGTGTTCATGGTGACCAGAGTTCTGAAAAAAGAGAACGCATAAAAATACCCCTCTCCGCTGTGCTGATGCACGGATGGAGAGGGGTGTTTTTATGCAATCAATCAATAAGGTTCACGAACACCGGGCAGAGCACTGCGGTCAGCACACCGGCCACGGCGATGGACAGGCCGCTCATGGCACCTTCCACCTCACCCATCTGCAGGGCCTTGCTGGTGCCCACGGCATGGGCCGAGGTGCCAATGCCCACACCCTTGGCAATGGGGTCGGTGATGTGAAACGCCTTGCAGACCGTCTCGGCCAGCAGGTTGCCCACGATGCCCGTCAGGATGACGATGGCACCGGTCAGGGCTGCAATGCCGCCCAGCTCTGCAGCTACATCCATGCTGATGGCAGTGGTCACGGATTTGGGCAGCAGGGTGGCGTACTGCTCCTGGGTCAGGTGCAGCGCCAGTGCCAGTGCCAGCGCGCTGCCCAGGCTGACCAGCGTGCCCACCGAGATGCCCGCAATGATGGCGGCGGCGTTTGCCTTGAGCAGGTCGAGCTTTTCATACAGCGGGATGGCCAGCGCCACGGTGGCGGGCAGCAGCAGATAGTTCACCGGGGCGGCGCTGACCTTGTAGTCGGCATAGGGGATACCGCATACCGACAGGAAAATGATCACAAAGATCGCACCCAGCAGCAGCGGGTTAAAAAATGCCTTTCCGGTCACTCTGTTCACAAGGGCTCCCAGTGCAAAGGCGGCCAGTGTCAGCAGCACACCCCAGGCAACAGAGCCCGAAAGGAACTCATTCAGCAATTCCATCATTGGCAGCAGTCTCCTTGTTCTTTTTGCGGCTGGTCAGAGCCTGGGTGGTCTTTCCGGCGGTCACCATGACCAGAACCGTGACCGGGATGATGGCGATGATGATGGGCAGCAGCATCTCCCCCATCTCCGCCCAAAGCTCCATCACGCCTGCGGCGGCGGGCACAAAGAGCAGCGGGAAGATACCGGTGAGGAACACGCCCACCTCTTTTACATCCTCCAGACGGATCAGCCGGAAGTTCAGGGCCAGCAGCAGCAGCACAAGCCCGTACACACTGGCCGGAACCGGCAGCGGCAGTACGGCATGACATACTTCCCCCAGAAAGCAAAACGCGAGGATACGCGCAAATTGAAACAGATAATTCGTAAAAAATCCCCCTTGTCTAACAGCTAAGTCAAAATTATAGTCCAAAACCTCCGGGGGCGCAACAGCAATATCTGACAAGGATTGTTATATTTTGCCGGAAAAACTGTGGAAAAGAAAAGGGCCCGGCAGAAAGCGCACACCCACGTGCCGCGATCTGCCGGGCCGATGCACCGCAAAGCGGTGTTTTTCTGTGTTTCCCGCACGCTCCCTCAGTTCCGCAAAACAGCTTCGATCCGTTCCTTGTCCAGCCCTTCGCCGATGACGATGAGCACCTCCTGCCCTGCCGGAATGGGGGCCGCGGTCAGGCCGTCGGCGGTGGCATTCAGCTCCACCCAACCGGCGGCATCCTGCACAAAACCCTTGACCCGCAGCACCCGGCCGCAGGCGGCATCCGTGAACAGGCTGGGAATGCGTGCTTCCAGCTGCTGCCGGGACAGGCCCAGCTCGAGGAAATACGCCGAACCGAATGCATCGTGCGCATCAAAGCAGAGCTTTTCGCAGTCGGCATGCTGATAGCCGCAGGCATCCAGCGCCGCAAGATCCGCATCCTCCAGGTCGGCCCAGTCCTTGATCAGAAAATCTTCTTCCGTCAGGGTACGGCTGCACTTGCAGGCCGCAAGGGCACGCTTCAGGTGGTCGATGGCGCTTTCCCGCTGGGCCTGGGTGGCCAGCTGACTGCGGGAGAGCAGGATGCGTCCGGCGCTGGCGGCTTCCGATGCCAGAATGTACTCTGCCTGCGGGGAAAGCGTCTCGGGCAGCAGGGCATCCACAACGGCAAACACATTGCCCAGTGTATACCACCGATCCAGCGGCTCATCCCGCAGAACGTCAAAGAACTCGTCCACATCAAAAATGCCGCTGGGCTCCACCACCACCCGGTCGAACCCGCGCATGGCCATTGAGATGAGCTTGGTGCGCATCCGGCGCTGGTGGGTATCACAATCACACCCGCCGCTGATGGTCTCGATCTCGCAGCGTTCCCCCAGCAGATCCTGCACCAGCATGGCATCCACGTTCACAGCGCCAAAGTCATTTTCCAGAATGCAGACATGATGCCCCTGCGCGGTCAGATACGCAGCATATCTGCGCAGGAACGTCGTCTTGCCCGCACCCAGAAAACCGGTGATGAGATCAACCTGTACCATACGTTCCTCCTTATGCGTGGTTGAAGCCCTTGCCGAACACCTCGGTGGTGCTCAGCATGGACATGAAGGCGTTCAGGTGCTGTTTGTGGATAAAATCCTGCAGCTGGTCGGCCTCGCGGCGGGTCAGGGTGGTGTAGATGATGTAGTGGGGCTTGTCGGTATACGCGCCGAAGCAGGGCGTATAGGTTGCGCCGCGCACCAGCTTGCGCATGACAAAATCACAGATTGGCTTCCTGTCGTCGCAGACGATGAGGATGGCCTTGCACATCTTGATCTTTTCCAACACGGCATCAATGACCAGCGATTTCACGGTCAGACCCACGAAGGAATAGAGGGCGGTGTACAGGTCGAACACAAAGCAGGCCGCAATGACCATGAACAGGTCAGTCAGGAACAGCGCCACCGCCATGTTGTGGATGTGGGTATACTTTTCCACAATGAGGGCAATAACATCCGTGCCGCCGGAGGAAGCGCCCACATTGAACAGCAGAGCCGACGCAATGGCCGGCAGGGCAATGGCAAACAGCAGGTCGAGCATGGGCTGGTCGCTCAAGGGGCCGCGCAGGGGGCAGATCTTTTCCAGCGCCATCAGCTCCAGCGACATGACCACAGTGGCATAGCCGGTGGTCATGGCAAACTTTTTGCCCAGAAAGATCAGGCCCACCCCCAGCAGGATCATGTTGGCCGCCGAGGAAAAGGCCGAAGCCGACAGCGGGGTGAGCTTGGCCGCCAGCGCCGCCATACCGGTCACGCCGCCAAAAACGAAGTTGTTGGGGAATTTGAAAAAGTACACACCCACCGACATGATGGAAATGCTCAGCGTGATCATTGCATACTGCTTGACATATTCAATGACCTTGTTCTGCATGGGAGATTCCGCATTCGTATCCATAAAATTTACCGTTCAATACTCCTTTTTTGTGTTCCGCAGCCCAAACAGACAGGCTGTACCGGAAATATTGTAACACGGAACGCCCCGGGGTCAAGGGCAAATTCCACACACGCCGTCTTTTGCGGGTGAAAACTGTCAACTCCACCAAAATTCTCCCTCAAATTTCAGCGGTTCTCCCATCGGGAACTGTTCTCTCACCGGTCTCAGCTGAAACGGCTTGCCAACAAGCTGCGCAATACCTTTGGCTGACATACAAACGCGGCCCCGGAGAGTTTTCCTTCTCTCCGGGGCCGCGTTCTGTTCCGGCTCAGCCGAACAGCTTTTTCGTATTGTGGGTATAGACCGAGAGCACCAGGCCCACACAGATGTACAGCATCAGCACCGAGCTGCCGCCCGCCGAATAGAACGGCAGGGTGACACCGATCACGGGCAGAACGCGCAGGTTCATGCCCACGTTCACGGCGATCTGGGCCATCAGAGCGCCGCCGATGCCCGCGCAGATGAAGGCACCCAGCAGATCCTCGCTGCGGGCACCGGTGAGGAAAGTCTTGATGACCAGTGCGAACAGCACGCCCAGCACCACACAGCAGCCCACAAAGCCCGCCGCGTTGCCGATCCAGCTCAGGATGAAATCGTTGTGGGCGTTGGGCACGCTGTAATAACTGCCGCCAAACAGCCCATTGCCAAAGATGCCGCCCGAGCCCAGCGCGATCTCGCCGCGCTGCTGCTGGTAGATGATGTTCTTCCAGATGGTCTCGCTGGGGGCCCAGCCGGTTTTGTTATCGGGATCGATGACAGCAAGGATACGGTACCACTGGTATCCCTTGCCGATCTTATCGCTGAAAAAGGCGAACGCCGTCGCCATAGCCACTGCCGCCGCCGAGACCGCCCCCAGGATATACTTCCAGCTCAGGCCCGCCGCAAACATCATGCAGCAGCCGATGATGGCATAGATGATGGCGGTGCCGTCGTCGCCCTGAACATGGATGATGAGGATGGGCACTGCCAGATGCAGCAGCAGCTTGCCCAGCTCCTTTGGCTCGTTGAGCCGGGTGCGCACATTGTTCAGGTGCATGGCAAAAGTCAGGATAAAGCTGATCTTGGCCAGCTCTGTGGGCTGCAGGGTAAAGCCCCCCAGCTTGTACCAGGAATAATTGTCGGTATCACCCGCGTTGTAGCCGATGGTCAGCGGGCCGATGCTCACATTGCGCAGCACCAGCGTGGGCAGCACCATGCCCCAGGTCAGGGCCACGTGCACCGGCCACACCTTCACCAGGCTGCGGTAATCGATATTGGACAGCAGCACCGCAATGACCAGCCCGATGAGGGCTGCACCCGCCTGCACCGCCGCCCGGCGGTAATCGCCCAGACCGGTGATCTGGCCGGTGATCTCATCCACGGCAAAGCCATTGCCCTGCTTGGCTGCCCAGCTCGAAAGCGCTGTCACAGCCATCACGCTGCTGAAGATGCACAGCAGCAGGTAAGTTTTATCGGTGCGCTTGAAGTAGCGCCGAATGTTTTCCAAACGAAAACACCTCTTTCTTTCATTGGATCGCCCGCTCAGGTCTGCTTCGCTCGTCCGCAATGCCAGAGAGGGCGTATACTGCTCCATTATGTAATATAAGTATACCGCACCGCCCTTTTTTGCGCAAGATTGCGGAAGTTTTTTCCACAGATCTTTTCATCCTGTGACAACTCTGCAAAATATTTGCCGCAGCCTTGACAAAGCCCCCTCCACCTTCTAAAATGGAAGCTGGAGACCTGCTTTTTCGGCAGGATTTTTCCGGAGGAACTTCCAAGATGAAAACAAACTCTCATCGCTTTCTGTGCGCGCTCTGCGCACTGACTGTTTTTATTTCCGCGCTCTTCCCTGCTTCTGCTTTTGCCGCACAGACAGCCGACACCGTGGCCCAGACCACGCTGACCACTGCCGATGCTCAGGAGATGCAGCAGGCCGACAGCGCCGTGACCGCCCTGACCGGCAGCGACGCTTACGCTGAGATGACCCGTGCCCAGCGGCTGGATGCC
>OKVP01001249.1_pt1 | contig 10453 bp, 6 predicted proteins | sample 1604821 | NCBI WGS metagenome assembly OKVP01 (sample SAMN01760946, study PRJEB22395) | human gut metagenome | reverse complement strand
TACATCAAGGCGCGCGACGAGAAACAAGCACTCGAAATGGCGCTGATGAAGGAAAAAGAGATCGCCTTGCAGTCGCAACTCAACTCGCTGAAACTGCAAATCAACCCGCACTTCATGTTCAACAACTTCAACAACCTGCTGGAACTGATTGAGGAAGATACCGAGCTTGCCGGAAAATTCCTGAGTAACCTATCGAAAGTGTACCGATACATCATCACCAATCTGGACCGCAATCTGATACCCGTTGCCGACGAAATCAAGTTTCTTGATTCATACTTGTATTTGATGAAAGTACGCCACAACGAAGGGGTCATTGCAAAAGTAAGTCCGGGCGTCAGACAATGCAAAGGTTTTCTTCCTCCGGCTGTATTGCAGCGTCTTGTAGAAAACGCAATAAAACACAACAGCTTTTCATCTGAACATCCGTTGGTTATCAACATAAAGTTGTCCGATGATTACATAACCGTCTGCAACCTGAAACGACCTTTGATGTCCCCAATCGAATCAACCGGTTTAGGACTTAAAAATATCATAGAACGATATGCTTTACTTTGTGATAAAAAGGTCAAGATAGAGAATGCCGAAAACTTCTATTCGGTAAGTCTGCCCATCATAAAAAACATCAACCCTTATGAAAATACTGATTCTTGAAGACGAACAGCGCAATGCCAAACGCCTCATAAGGCTGCTGAACGATATTGACAGAACATTTATTGTTGAAGGTCCGCTTGCCAGCATCAAAGAAACAGTCGAATTCTTTCAATCTGGCAAAACCACAGACCTCATCCTTGCTGATATCCGGCTAACTGACGGTTTGAGTTTCAAGTATCTCCTCAAAAATACCCTCATAGCTAAACTGAATCAGCCTGTTTCCATCATCAACCACATCTATTACTTCACCTGTTAAAAGTCCGTCACCGAATATAATTTTCGTGCCCGGCTTTGCCTTTTTACCGGGCTTTACAAGAGTCTCCCATACGTCATTTTGTCTGCGCTTTAGAAGAAGTATCTCTATCTTTGCCATAGTTCCTTCCTTCACGCCAAACAGACGTGCAGGAATGACCTTTGTATTATTGAGCACAAGGCAGTCGCCCGGTCTTAAATATTTAACAATCTCCTTGAACACATGATGGCTGACTTCTCCTGTCTTCTTGTCAAGCACCATGAGTCTTGAGCTGGAGCGGTCCTCCAGAGGATCCTGTGCTATTAGCTCCTCCGGAAGATCATAATCAAAATCTTTTACGTCCATAATTTTCCTATTCCTAACACTATACTAACGTCTAACCACGAAGTGTGATACCTGCAGTCTCTTTAAGATGAGCAAGTATATCCTTTACAAAGCCCTCGACCTTCTTAGTCTTAAGCTCCTCATCCTTTGGTGTAAATACTACACTGTACGCCATGCTCTTCTTATTCGGAGGAAGCTGTACACCCTCGTAAACATCAAACAGTGTAACATCTGAGACATAATCACAGGCTTCCCTGATACCGTTTTCAATCTGCTCACATGTGATATCCTTGTCCACAACAAAGGCAAAATCTCTCTTCTCATCATCAAATTTTGAGATTGGAGTAAATACTCTATCCTTTCCATACCACTGTGAAAGTACTCTTAAGTCAAGTTCCATCACATATGCCGGTACTCTCATGTCAAGCTCATCGCATATCTCATATCTTACCTGACCGAGATATCCGACCTTTTGACCGTCACAGAATACCTCTGCGGTCTGATACGGATGAAGGAATGGCTTTTGAGCCGGCTTGTATGTAAACTTCACATCAAGCGCATCTGCTACAGTCTCAGCCAGTCCCTTTATAGTAAAGAACGATTCATCCTCACCGAATACGCCTGCACAAAGTGTCTCTCTCTCATCCGGATACTCTGTAAGCGGAAGCTCCTTTGCGATAAAGATATTTCCCAGCTCAAAGATTCTTCCCTCCAGGATACCCTTCTTCTGATTTCTTGCTATGGCATAAAGCATCTCAGAAGCAAGTGTTGTTCTCATAAGCGAGAGGTCAACATTGATTGGGTTTATAAGCCTGATAGCATGTCTTTCAGGTGCATCCTCCGGGAATCTGAGCAAATCAAGATCAGCAGGTGAGAAGAATGAGTAATGTATTCCCTCATACGCGCCTGCTGCACAGAGCACCTCTTTTATCTTGCGTTCTGTCTGCTGTCTAAGGTTGAGTCCTCCGAGTGTAACCTGTGCCGTAGGCATGAATGCAGGAATGACATGATCATAGCCATACATACGGATAACCTCCTCGGCCACATCCGGATAATCCTCCATATCCTCACGATATGCAGGAATCATGAGTGTCAGCTCATCACCGCTTACAACCGGTGCAAAGCCTAAATTTGTGAGTATTCTCACGATATCCTCTGTAGGAACCTCTATTCCAAGCACACCATTAACCTTTGCAATAGAAACCTTCATCTCTTTTGGCTCAAGCGAATTTCCTGTAGTCACCTCAACGTGAGTTGAAGAAACCTTACCACAGCCAAGCTCCTCCATCAGGTGAAGCGCTCTCTTCATGGCTATGGCTGTTGTGTACTCGTTTACACCCTTTGAGTAAAGTGCACTCGAATCAGATGACTGTCCCAACGCACGTGAGCTCTTTCTGATATTGTCTCTTGCAAATTTTGCAGACTCAAACATTACCTCTGTGGTTCCGTCGTTAATCTCAGAGTTTAAGCCGCCCATGATACCGGCGAGCGCAACTGGCTTCTTTCCATCACAGATAACCAGGTTATTGCTGTTTAACTCAAATTCCTTCTCATCAAGTGTAACAATTTTCTCTCCATCGTTTGCACGTCTTACTACAATCTCATCTCCCTCAAGGTATGAGTAATCAAAAGCATGCATTGGCTGTCCGAGCTCTTTTAAAACAAAGTTAGTGATGTCTACCACATTTGAAATAGAGCTTATTCCGACAAGTGCAAGACGCTTTCTCATCCATGCCGGTGACTCAGAGATTTTTACATCATGCACATAGTGAGCTGTGTAGCGAGGGCAGATGTCCTGTGCCAGGACAGATACCTTGAAATTTTCCTTCTTCACATCATCTGCAGTATAGTCAGTTGCAGGCTCCTTAAGCTCTTTTCCCAAAACAGCAGCAACCTCTCTTGCCATGCCATATATACACTGGCAGTCAGGTCTGTTTGCTGTGATTGCAATATCAAAAATCCAGTCATCAAGGCCGAGGATAGGTTTTACATCATCTCCCGCCTTAGCATCCTCAGGTAAAACCAAAAGTCCGTTGTAGCCTGCACCCGGATAGAGGTCTTCATTTAAGCCAAGCTCTACGCCTGAACATAACATTCCATATGAATCATATCCACGCAGCTTGCCCTGCTTTATCTCCATCACGCCCTCTATTGTAACGTGATCCTTTGCTGTGGCATATACTGTGGCACCGATAAGTGCGAGAGGATATTTGCCCCCTGCCTTTACATTGTCCGCTCCACAGCAGATCTGGAATGTGCCATGTGCTCCGGCATTTACCTGACACAGGCTCAGGTGTGTCTCAGGAATCGGCTCACATTTTTCTACAAGGCCGACTACTACGTTTGAGATATCCTTTCCCACCTCATATGATTCCTCAACCTCGAAACCACATGAGAATAATTTTTCCTCTAACTCCTTTGGTGTTACATCTATATCTACATAATCTTTTAACCAGCTAAGTGGTGTTAACATAATTTTTGCCTCCTGTTATATATTCAAGAAAAATGAATCTAGTTGTCATCAATCTGGTCTAATACCCTAAGGTCTGACTCGAATAAAAGCTTGATGTTGTTAATTCCGTATTTGAGCATTGCAATACGCTCAAGACCGATACCAAATGCAAAACCACTGTACTCATTTGTGTCTATGCCACAGCCCTCAAGCACCTTTTTATTTACTACGCCTGCACCAAGCACCTCAATCCAGCCTGTGCCCTTGCATAAAGAGCAGCCCTTGCCGTGGCACTGGAAGCAGCTTACATCAACCTCTACAGACGGCTCTGTAAATGGGAAGTATGAAGGACGAAGACGTGTTGTGACATTCTTTCCGAACATCTTCTTTACAAGCTGGTCAAGCATACCCTTTAAATCGCAGAGTGTGATGCCCTTATCTACCACAAGTCCCTCCATCTGTGTGAACATAGGAGAATGTGTCGCATCATCATCCGAACGGAAAACCTTACCCGGTGAAACAACCTTGATAGGCGGCTTCTTTGCTTCCATAACGTGAATCTGTCCTGCTGAGGTCTGTGTACGAAGTAAGAACTCAGGTGATAAGTAGAATGTATCCTGCATATCACGCGCCGGATGATCCTTTGGAGTATTTAAAGCTGTAAAATTATAGTAATCATTCTCGATTTCAGTTCCCTCGTAAACCTCAAAGCCCATAGATGTGAAAATCTCCGAGAGCTGGTCCTTTACCTGTGTTACAGGATGAAGATTACCCTTTTTGCTTCTCTTTGCAGGCATAGTGACATCTATTTTCTCGCTCTCATACTTGCGCTTAAGTGCCTCTGCCTCAAATTTCTTAACCTTCTCATTAAGAAGCTTCTCAACTGCCTCACGTGTCTCATTGACCCACTGGCCTACCTTTGGTCTCTCATCAGGAGCAACATCCTTCATGCCCTTTAAGACTGCTGTGAGCTCACCCTTCTTTCCAAGAATTGCAGCACGCACATCATTTAATTTTTCAAGACCGTCAGCCTTATCAATTTCAGCAAGTGCTTTTTCTCTGATCTGTTGAATTTTGTCTCTCATCGAATTTCACCTCATAATATTTTTCTTAATTTGCATAAACTCGTAAATCCAAGCTTGAATTCGCCGTTTATGCGATAAAAAACGCCCCTGCATGGCTATTAAACCATGCAGGGACGAAAATTCCGCGATACCACCCTGATTTCCATTGAAGAAATATCCAATGGACTCTCATTGATATGTGTAACGTACATAACACGTCATGAACTACTGTGCTTCATCCATGCAGCTTCAGTGTGAACTTCAATCAATAGCCTTTTTGTAAGACTGCTTTCAGCCGATGACAATCTCTCTCTGGTCAAAGTACTATAATCTACTATGCACCTTCATTGCTTTTATTATATATAGCTGCGACATATATATCGCAAATACTTATGTCTTAATAACACATAAGTCATTTTAGCACAATCTCTATATTTTGCAAGTAGAAAATTTTATATTTGATTTATATTTTATTTCTAAGCCCCTTAGGATAATGGTTTTTAACCTGTGCGCCATTCACCTTGCCCCAGCCGGCCGTGTATCCGTCCACACATACAAGTGCCCAGCCCTTTTTGCATTCAGCCGCCTGCTCATCAGATAACATAACTGACTGACCATTGAAAAAGCCTGTTGTCTGCGGATCATCCCAGGTAAGCTTTACTACGTTTTTAGCCTCACTTAGCTTAAGTGCAAGTGCCAGCGAATGTGACGGCTCAAAGCGCTGTTTTTTAAACTCTCCTATATGTAGCCCTGCTCGCTGCACCTTAAGCCCTTTAATATCAACTTCCATATCAGGCAGCCTGTAGAGCTGCTCCCCAAACATGACAAGCCTTGAGTTTTTTATCCATGCTGCCACATCCTCTGATATGGTCTCATCAAGAAACTCTGAGAGAAGCTTCATATTTTCTTTTGTGAGAGCCGGCTTCGTTTCATTTTTCCTGTTCTTACTATTTTTGTTCTTTTTGGTTTTCCTGTCAGCTTTAAGGTCTGTGTCCACACAGCCTCTTCTCACAAGCTTTGCCACAAAATGCCCCTCTCCGTCCACCTTATGCGGCCAGAAGCGCTCCATTTCTTCAAGTGTAAAATCAGGATGTCTCTCCAAAAAATACTCAATTACATCCTCATTTTCTTCCTTCGAGAAGGTGCATGTGCTGTACACTATCGTACCTCCCGGCTTAAGCATCACCGCAGCATTATCCAGTATTTCCTTCTGCCTTTCCGCACAGATTGCCACATTTTCCATGCTCCACTGCTCTATTGCCTCAGGCAGCTTTCGAAACATTCCCTCTCCTGAGCAAGGTGCATCCACCTGTATAGCATTAAAAAAGCCTGGGAAATGTGAAGCAAGCACAAAGCTGTCCTCATTTGTCACAATCGCATTTTTGATTCCCATACGCTCTATATTCTGCGACAAAATCCGGCTTCTTTGTGTGTTAATCTCATTTGATACCAAAAGTCCGCTGTCTCCTAAATATGTGGCAAGCTGTGTGCTCTTTCCACCGGGTGCCGCACACAGGTCAAGCACTCTCATACCCGGCTTTGGAGCTAAAAGTGCAGCCGCCGACATGGCACTTGGCTCCTGTATGTAGTAAAGCCCCATCTCATGATACGGATGCTTTCCCGGACGCACATTCTCATCAAAGTAATATGCCTCATTTGCCCACGAAACCTTTTTATCTGAGGATATTTTAAGTGTTTTCAATATCCGCATTCTTTCTTCCGGACTTTGTACTTTTAATGTATTAAATCTGAGGGCCTGAAATCTGTTATTGTCATAGCTGTATAAGAAATCATCCCACTCATCACCCAGAAAGGCCTTCATCTTTTTTTCAAACTCTATCGGTAAATTCATTGTCAAATCCTCTTGTTTTCTTACGAAATAATTACAATGTATCTTACTATCACACACATAGTCATGTATCTAAGCACTTCGATATTACCACATTTCTACTATCCATGCTATCAATTTTTTGTAGACATATCACTGCTCACTACGTACACTGCTTATATCCACCACTGTCACATCCTTATAATAATATCCGATTATATCCTTATAGCCGCTTCCTGCCTTTGCCAGCTTGTCTGCCCCATACTGGCTGAAGCCTATTCCATGGCCGAAGCCTCCTCCGGACAGTGTATAGTGACCATTTGCACCGGCACTCACACTAAAGCAGGCGCTTGGTATCATCGACATATTCTCCCTCGCAGAGCCATCGTTTAATGTAACTTTTTTCTGATAATGCCCTAACGCCTTTCTTATATCATTCTCCGCCGTAAAGGTCTGCGATTTGTTTCCATAATTTATTGTGAGCGAAAGTACATAACCGGCATCCGACGTCTTATCGACAGAAATACCTGTTGCTGTGCCGTACTGAGGATCATTGTATGCCGATAAATCAAGCTCCGAGGTCCATCTGTAGTATGGCGAATTGTCATCCACCGACTCCACCTTGTGTATGAAATCCGGTGTACTCGAAGACCATACCTCCATATCCTCGGTTTTTCCGGCAGACGTAGAAAAATAATAGCATGTTATTAAGCTTCCTCCACATGAGACAACCTGTCCTGCCGTAGCTTTTACAGCCTCATCGGTCGACTGCTTTGTTTCTGAAGCGTTATATACCTGAAAAGCCGTGGTATTATCAATATTTGCTCCATATAGCGCATACTGTGTATTTTTCATCTGTGAATATACAAAGGTTCTTGCGCAAACAGCCTGAGCCTTAAGCGCCTCTGCATCAAATGTAGACGGCATCTCCGACGGCAGCACATAGCGCACATATGTCTCCACATCGACTGTATTCACCGCCACAATACCTTCTTCTGTCCCGATAAACTCAAATGAGCCCGGATAGCTCTTACCGTTTATGCTGACATAATTGTCTGCTGAGCTCACCTTTATCCGGCTTTTTTGTGCATTTGCCATATATGCACCCACATCGTCAATAGCATTGCTTCCACAGTCAGCATCATCCACATAAAGGTTAGCTGCGGCAGCTGCCGCAATTGTTGGAAATGCATCCTTTCCATCGTTTTTTATAAGCACTCTTATGTATGTAAGGTCAGGTACCTGTCTTCTGACAATGGCACATATCCTGCCGGAATCAAGTATGTAAGAAAGTGTTTCACTTCCGATTATCAGGTCAGAAACCGCTATTTCCTTAGGCGCTGCTCCTGTCTCATCATACACAGGCAGCTCGCTTGACTGCATTGGAATGTCACCCTGCCCTGCAATCTGCATGGTACCGTCTCCGTACGACAGCATCACACCTGATATATCATCAGGCTTTACCTGTATCTTTTTCACCTTCGAGCCACTGATTTCAATATCACAGACACCTGTAAAGTTCTCCTCCATGATACCCTTTGCCCTGTATAGATCTCCATCACATATGAAAATCAGCCTTCCATCGTCATTTGACACAATATATGCATTCTCATACACCATATCCTTCGTCACAGCCTTCGCCTGTTTTACAAGTGTCCCTTTTTCCTTTTGCGCCATAACAATTGCAAAAACAATAACCACGCATACCATGGTTATCGCAAGCATTATCCAGACCATCTGATTCGGCTTTTGCCGTCTTCGTCTTCTATTTGCCAAATTTCTGTTCTCCTTAACACCCAAATAGTGGTTACTGCTCAAAAAATGGGAGCTGCAAAAACAGCTCCCTTTATCATCTGTACTTAAGAATCCTTTGTGCTTTAAAAATCTTTTGTATCTCATAAATCTTTTGTGCGTCCGGAGTTCTTTGGTACATTATTATTCTTTTGTAAGAACCCAAAATGCCGGTCCTGTAATTTAGACTCCTAGCGCTCTTGCTAGGTGGGTAACCGCAGTCTGCCTTCTGCCTTCCGCTGCATAATGACGGCCTGACATCCAACAGCTCATATAGGAATCCCGTTTAAAGTAAATGTAGGTTCTAAATACACAGGGTTGTCGAACATCTCAGGTATCTTTGTAAATTCATTATACTTTATTATGTCTCATGTTGCAATGCAAAATTCATGTTAGAATTTAACAAATTTTTCTCTGGCATTTCGTAACATATTTGAAAACCAGATAATTACTGCGACGAATATAATCATCTCCACATATGACCAGTACGGTATTTTTTTGAGGCAATCCGAAACTATCGCAACTATACTGATAACAAAAATCACAATGCCGAATACAAGCGACTTTGGATAAATATAAGCTATATATCCGGCCGTATCCTTTATCTTTTTCATCTCATCCTCAGCCACAAAGGTGCTTTCAATTTTGCCGCTTTTCTTCATTCGTAGTGACACAAATATTATGTAAATTCCTAATATCAGCGTGACCGCATCTATTATAATAAAATAGTTCATGCTTCTTTCTCCTGTATCTTTATTTATTATTCCTAAATAGTTACCACGGATTTTATGATTAAAGGGTCAAAATACCTTTTGACCCTCATATCATTTTATTTATACAAAAAAATATGTAAAATCATTAAAACTAGTATAACCTCATGTAAGGAAAAAATAAATAGTAAATAAGTCCCACCTGTTTCTTAAATTTCTTTTATTAGAAGTGGCAAAATGTTGTTATGCCTGCAACATGAATTACATAGATGTGCGGGTCTATGACTCGGTATGACAATCAGTCGAGTTTGAGGACGGCGAGGAATGCTTTCTGGGGCACTTCGACGCGGCCAATCTGCTTCATGCGCTTTTTGCCTGCTTTCTGCTTCTCGAGGAGCTTGCGCTTACGGCTGACATCGCCGCCGTAGCACTTAGCGGTGACATCCTTGCGGACGGCCTTGATTGTCTCGCGGGCGATGATTTTTGCTCCGATGGCTGCCTGAATGGCGATGTCGAACTGCTGACGCGGTATGAGCTCTTTCAGTTTCTCGCACATGCGGCGTCCGAAAGTAACGGCGTTGTCGACATGGGTCAGTGTGGAGAGGGCGTCGACACTCTCGCCGTTGAGGAGTACGTCGAGTTTCACTAGCCGCGATGGACGGAAGTCATGCAGATGGTAGTCGAACGATGCGTAGCCCTTAGAGATGCTCTTGAGCTTGTCGTAGAAGTCGATGACGATCTCGCCCAGAGGAATGTCGAACGTCAGTTCCACGCGGTTGCCGGAGATGAATTCCTGTTTGAGCAGCTCGCCGCGCTTGCCCAGGCAGAGCGTCATGATCGGGCCGATGAAGTCGGTGGTGGTTATGATCTGCGAGCGGATGTATGGCTCGTCGATATGATCGATGAGGGTTATTTCAGGAAGTCCCGAGGGGTTGTGCACCTCGGATTCGTTGCCTTTCTTGTCGTAGACTTTGTAGCTTACGTTGGGCACAGTGGTTATCACCTCCATGCCGAACTCGCGGCTCAGGCGTTCCTGCACGATTTCCATGTGGAGCAGGCCCAGGAAACCGCAGCGGAAGCCGAAGCCCAGCGCCATCGACGATTCGGGCTGAAACGTCAGTGATGCGTCGTTGAGCTGAAGTTTTTCGAGCGAAGAGCGGAGATTCTCGAAGTCCTCGGCCTCGATGGGGTAGACTCCGGCGAACACCATCGGTTTCACTTCCTCGAATCCGGCTATTGCGGGGGCCGGACGGTCGACGTGGGTGATGGTATCGCCCACTTTAACCTCCTTGGATGTCTTGATGCCGGAAATTATGTAGCCTACGTTGCCGGCCGATAGTTCGGGCCGCGGGTCGAGGTCGAGCTTGAGCACTCCTATCT
>OKVP01001233.1_pt1 | contig 10548 bp, 6 predicted proteins | sample 1604821 | NCBI WGS metagenome assembly OKVP01 (sample SAMN01760946, study PRJEB22395) | human gut metagenome | reverse complement strand
CTTTATAATTGTTTTATAAACTTTTTTTATATAGAACTTTATGTCTTGTTGTGATAAAATATGGCAAAAAGCATAATCATCGAAGGAGATGCAACAGCTTATGAAAGGAGCCGGAAAATGCACTTTCGACCATGTATAGATATCCACAACGGAAGAGTGAAGCAGATAGTTGGAGGAAGCCTTAAGGATGAGGGCAATTCCGCAAGAGAGAATTTCGTGTCGGGCTATGACGGAGACTATTATGCCGATATGTATAGAACTGACGGTCTTAAGGGTGGACATATCATTATCTTAAATCCTAAGGAAAGTGAATATTATAAGGCAGACCTGAAACAGGCAGAGCTGGCACTTACAGCCTATAAAGGTGGGCTGCAGATCGGCGGCGGAGTTACTCAGGACAATGCTGAGAGGTTCATAGACATGGGGGCTTCCCATGTGATAGTTACCTCCTGTGTGTTTAAAAACGGGGAGATAAATATGGACAATCTTAAGGCATTGGTGTCTGCGGTGTCAAAGGAACATCTGGTGTTGGATCTGAGCTGCAGGCGCAGGGCTGACGGATATTATATTGTGACAGACCGCTGGCAGAAGTTCACCAATGTACCGGTGAACAGGGAAACAATGGATTTCCTTTCGGAGTATTGTGACGAATACCTTATCCATGCTGTAGATGTTGAGGGACATGCTTCCGGTATCGAGGAGGATGTGGCAGCATTGTTAGGGGACTGGGGCAGGCTTCCCATGACCTATGCAGGCGGCGTTGCAGGCTTTGAGGATATAGAGAAGCTTAACACCCTGGGCAGAGGCAGGATAGATGTGACCATAGGAAGTGCTCTTGATATATTCGGGGGCAGTATGAGTTACAGGGATGTAGTAAATTATGTGAAGAGTTTATAGGAGTGGTATCAAAAAAAGCACGACATAATTTTTAAGGGCGTGCCAGAAGTTATTAAGGAGGAGAAAGATGAGAAGGTTTAAGAAGGTAGTGGCGGTTGCCCTGGCAGCCACCATGGCAACAGGTCTTATGGCAGGATGCGGAAGTAAGACAGCTGCCACAACATCGGCGTCCACAGAGGCAGCTGAGGTGGCAACAGAGGAGCAGGAGACAACGGAAGCAGCAACAGAGGAAGACACAGAAGAGGGTCTCGGAGTTGCAACGGGAGACAAGGCAGTGGATATTCAGTTTGACAGTGATACAGGAAATTTCCTGACCTATACAAATGGTGGACAGGAAGAGATATCAAATGTAGACGGACAGTTATGTGTAACTATTCAGAAGTTAGGAAAGCTTGATTATGCAAATCAGATCTACTATGACGGCTTCAGACTTTACGAGGGCTGCGTATATAAGTATTCCTTTGAAGTGAGCTGTGATGTGGAGAGAACTATTGAGTGGAGACTCCAGATAAATGGCGGAGACTATCATCCGTATATATCGGGAAAGGACGTTATAGGACCTGAGAAGAAGACCATAGAGGCAGAGTTCACAATGAATGAGGCGTCAGATCCTGCACCGAGACTGGTATTCAACATGGGTAAATTCGACGATATAGATGAGGCTGCCGGAGAGCACAACATATATTTCGACAATATTCTCCTTGAGGCAACAGACGCTTCAAATGCCCAGAAGATAGAGGCTGTTCCTACACCTCTTGAGGTAAAGGTAAACCAGATAGGCTATAGGCCTGATTCAGTTAAGACAGTTACGGTAAACAGCAAGGAGGCAGAGAGCTTTGACGTGGTAGATGCTGCAAACGGAGAGACTGTATACTCAGGAAAGCTGGGGGATGTTATCTTTGATTCCTCTGCATCTGAGATGGCAAGGATCGGAGATTTCACAGAGCTTAAGACACCGGGCACATATAAGGTGGTAGCTGATGACGGAGAAGAGTCCTACGAGTTCAAGATAGAAGATGGCGTATATGATGACATTTACAAGGATATTGTCCTGATGCTTTATAAGCAGAGATGCGGAAGCGATCTTGATGAGAGCATTGCCGGAGATTTTGCCCATGCGGCATGTCATACAGGTGAGGCTGTGGTATACGGAACAGATACAAAGGTTGATGTAAGCGGCGGCTGGCATGATGCCGGTGACTATGGAAGATATGTGGTACCAGGTGCCAAGACAGTTGCGGATCTTATTCTTTCATATGAGGATACAGACGGAGCTGCCCTTGATGATCTGGGAATACCTGAAAGCGGAAACGGAGTGTCGGATCTGTTAGACGAGGCAAGATATGAGCTTGAGTGGATGCTCAAAATGCAGGATGCATCAACAGGGGGTGTATACCACAAGGTTACATGCGCTAACTTCCCTGAAACAGTAAATGCAGTTGATGAGACAGACCAGCTTATCCTTTCACCGATTTCAAATACGGCAACCGGTGATTTTGCAGCTGTTATGGCTAAGGCATCAATTATCTACGGAGATACAGATAAGGAATTTGCAGATAGGTGTCTTGCGGCAGCAGAAAAGGCATGGGAGTATTTAAGTGCTCACCAGGGCGATCCGGGATTTAAGAATCCTGAGGACATCGTTACAGGTGAGTATGATGATTCAAGCGATATAGACGAGTATCTCTGGGCAGCAGTTGAGCTGTATGCCGCAACAGGGGATACACAGTATAAGACAGTTGCGGACGAGATCATCACAGGGTCATCTCCTGTAGGCTATGATCTGGGATGGGCATCAGTTGGCGTATATGCACTTTATGACTATGCAAGATGTGATGATCCTTCAGAGGAGGCCAAGGAGAAGCTTATTTCAAAGGCGAACGCACTTGAAAGCATAATAAATAAGAGTGGCGTAGGCGTTGCCATTAAAGATTTCCCTTGGGGAAGTAACATGAATGTTGCCGATGCAGGTATGCTCCTTCTCATGGCAAATAAACTTTCACCGGATGAGAAGTACACAACATACGCCCAGTATCAGCTTGACTACCTTTTAGGTAGAAATGCCGTAAGCTACTGTTTTGTGACAGGCTATGGTGCAGTATCACCAACCCAGACACACCACAGACCTTCACAGGTACTTGAGGAGACAATGCCTGGTATGCTGGTAGGCGGACCGAACAGCGGACTTGACGAGTCCTACTCAAAGGCCGTTCTTACAGGATATGCTCCTGCCAGGTGCTATGTAGATAACTCGCAGGCATATTCATTAAATGAAGTTACAATATATTGGAACTCACCGCTTGTTTATCTTATGGGTTCCCTTAAATAACAGGAAGTAAATATGGACACTATTAAAGGATTGCTAAAAAAAGAAATAGTAAGATATGTGATAGTGGGAGGTTGTACTACAGCAGTGAATCTGGTGACATTTTCACTGCTGAGACTTCTTACAGACATGTCAAGAAGCATGGCAAATGTCATAGCCATCATCTGTGCTATGATCTTTGCCTTCTTTGCAAATAAATTTTGCGTGTTTACCGGAGGAAGCCATGCACCGTTACTTATGCTCAGGGAGTTTATATCCCATGTAGGAACCAGACTTTTAGCTATGATAATCGAGGTTATAGGAACTAACCTTTTGTGCGATTCCTTCAACCTCAATGAATTGTTTTCAAAGATTCTGGTTCAGTTTGCGGTAGTGGTGGTGAACTATATACTGGGCAAGTGTTTTGTATTCAAGAAAGATAAGAAGCCATTTGCCGAGATCTGGCGCGATGACTATATACTAATATTGAGCTTTGTGATTCCGGCGTTGTTTATGCTTGGCGTGTGGATTGCTGAGAAGATAGGAATATTCGGAGGAAACAGCCTTACCATGGTTGACAGTCTTCATCAGTATCTTCCGTTTTTTGCGGATTATCATGATAAGCTTACCGGAGAAAAGAGTATATTCTATAGCTGGAATGTTGGCCTGGGAAGCAACTTTCTGGCTATAATATCTTATTATCTGTCATGTCCGCTTAATTTTATAATCGTTTTATTCAAAAGGGAAAATCTTTATGCGGCAATGTCCCTTCTTATCAGCTTTAAGATTGCAATGTCAGGATTCACATTTGCATACTATTTAGGTGACCGGTTTAAGGATAAGAAGAACTGCCTCATACTCGTATTCTCAACGGCATATGCTCTTTCGAATTATGTGATAGGATACTCCTGGAATGTAATGTGGATGGATTGTATCATGATACTTCCGCTGGTTATGGCAGGATATCACAGACTTATGGAGGAGGGAGATTATAAGCTCTATACCTTCTCACTTTTCTATGCACTCCTGTGTAACTATTACATTGCTTTTATGATATGTATCTTTCTTGTGATGTATTTCTTCCTGACAGGTCATAAGAATGTAAAGAAATTCTTCCTGGATGGATTAAAATTTGCCGGATGCTCCCTTCTCGGAGCGGGGCTCAGTGCTTTTATACTGGTCCCTGCATATGTGAGCATAAACACTACGGCGTCTGCCGCCAGGGTATTTCCGAAATTCTCATGGTACGGAAGTATATGGGAAATGATAAAGCAGATGTTCGTATTTACCAAGCCTATAAAGAGTCAGCCCTTTGACGGCGGTGTCAATCTGTATTGCGGAACCATCTGCTTCGTGCTGGTATTTCTGTACATATTAAATGGCAATGTAAAGCTATATGACAAGATAAGGAATGTTCTGTTGCTGGTATTTCTCATGGTGAGCTTCAATAACGAGCTCCTTAATTACATATGGCACGGCTTCCATAACCAGTACGGAATACCTAACAGATTTTCATTCCTGTTCATATTCGTGCTCCTTGACATGGGATACGAGGCTTTGAAAAAGCTTGACAGGATGAAGATGCCATGGGTCATTGCCGGTTCTGTCATGGGATATGGCTTCTTTTATCTGGCAAATTCCAACGCTATGCTTGATAGGAAGACGGTATTTGTAACTTCCATGTTTCTTGTGATCTACATCATGATCATATTTGCCGTGAAGCTCACAAATGAAAAAGTACGGAAGATTCTTGTCTGGGTGGTGTTAGTGGTATGCTTAAGTGAGACCATTTTGAATGCTGCATACGGATACGATAACAACGGATATGTGGATATAAGCCATTATTTCTCAGACGAGGCAGCCATGCAGGATGCCATAGATTTAATAGATCCTGATGATGAAGGCTATAGAGTTGAACTGATGGGAAGGACCGTGGTGGATGAGCCGACATACTACAGCATAAAAAATATGACATTGTTCGGTTCTACGGTATCGGCTGACCTTGTGGATGCTATGCATAGTCTCGGATATTATACCGGGGCAAATGAATACCTCTTTGATGGATCAAATCCTGTGAACAGTGCCATACTTAACCTGCGTTATCTTATTAAGAGACCGGATGACTATAATTCATTTGACGTGAAACCTGTGACCACCGTGTCGGGAATAGAGATATATGAAAATCCATACAGGTTAAGCACCGGCTTTATGGTGAACAGGGGGCTTCACAGCTGGGACGGCAGCGGGGCAAATATGTTCTACAGCCTTAACGACTTCGTTACAAAGGCAACAGGTGTGGACAATGTATTCGAGTATTACGACTCAGATGTATACTCTGATGGAGGAAACTGCGAGGTTACAAGACGTTCAAAGAACGATATAAATTACAACTATACAAGGCTTGAGGGAACAACAAATGATGTAAGACTGTCCTTTGAGGTTAAGGAGGAGACCGTAGATCTCTATATGATGGCAAATGCCAACGGAATATCAAAGATCAGGATATTCATTGATGACCAGGAGGTGAATTACGACAGGCTCCAGTACCAGATATACCATCTGGGACATCTGAACCGTGGAACCAAGGTCACCATCCAGTACTGCTTCAGGGATGACGCAGCCTCTGGCGGCACGGTAAAGCTGATCTTAAGACAGTTCGACCGGGAGGCATGGCAGAAGGCATATGGCATACTCTCATCAGAAATGCTTGATGTGTCGGTATTTGAAGAGGATTATGTGAAGGGAACCATCACAACGGATGAGGACGGACTTATGTTCACTTCAATACCATATGACGCAGGCTGGAAGGCATATGTAGACGGAGAAGAGTATGCTGTACAGACTGTCCGTGGAGCATTTATTGCAATAGATGTTCCGGAGGGAACCCATACGGTGGAATTTAGGTATTTCCCGCCGGGGCTTAAGACAGGCCTTATGATAAGTGCGCTGGCACTTGTGATCCTTGGCGTATTATTGTGGCTTCCGGGCAGAAAGAAAATGCCCGAAAAAGGCGATAATTAAAATATGCTGTCATTGACCTTGATGATGGATTATATTATAATAAAAGCAGTATGTGTCGTGGTTTTACGACGGGGGCTAAAATATATTATGACAGAGGTGTAGCAATGGATAAGATTAAGGAATTGGGATGGAAACCGGTAGCCGGTGTTTCCGCGGTTCTTGCGTTACTTGCAGGAATTTTAGGCGTTGCAGGAAAGGGTGTTCCTGCCATCATCTTTGGTGTGCTGGCTGCTGTGGCAGTGTTTGGTGGATTTTTCGTGTTATGCGGTGAGCCTAAGGGAACAAGAACCAGTGGTGACAAGTATAAGAAGCTGTTCATGAATCTTCCTATAGGATTTGCACAGGCTAAGATAATCGAGAGTTCATCGGGAACAAGCTTTCAGATCGTTGATGCAAATGAAATCTTCGGCGAGTACTTCAAGCTTGATGTGTCGGATTACGCAGACAAGAACTTAAGTGAAAGTAAGATAGAGGTGCTTCAGGATATAAATGCATGGTTTAATGCATACAACACTTCAGGTACAAAAGAGGGAGATCTCATGGATGTTGAGATTACAATGGAATCTCTCCAGAAGGTATTTAATACCGTTATGTATAAGTCTGAGGCAGATTACATCAATATGGTTGTAATAGATGTGACAGAGCAGAAGGAGACAGAGAACAAGCTCAGTAAGGCTATTGTGGACGCTAACGCCGCATACAAGACCCAGGCTGAATTCCTTGCGAATATGAGCCATGAGATAAGAACTCCTATAAACGGAATACTTGGTATGCTCCAGCTTACACTTATGGCTGAGGATCTTCAGGCTGATTACAGGGATAACCTTATTACAGCCAAGAACTGTGCAGACACATTGCTGAGACTTATTAACGATATCCTTGATATAAGTAAGCTTGAAGCAGGAAAGTACAAGATCAAGGAGGAGATATTTGACATTAAGCAGGCTGTTGAGGAAACCGTTGCAGCACAAGTTCCTATTGCAACAAACAAGGGACTTCAGCTTGACTGTTCATTCTCCAACAACATTCCTAAGCTTGTTAAGGGTGATGGACAGAGAATACAGCAGGTGCTTAATTGTCTTATTTCAAATGCTATCAAGTTCACTGCCGACGGAAGTGTAAGAGTAAAGATCACATCCATGGACATGGGTGATACAGATAAGGTTAAGATCCGTATGGCTGTTGCCGACACAGGTATCGGTATATCAGAGGCTAACATGAGTAAGCTCTTCATAAGATTCAGCCAGGTGGATTCATCGGATACAAGAAGATACGGCGGATCAGGTCTCGGACTTGTCATTACAAAGCAGATCGTAGAGCTTATGGGTGGTGAGATCCAGGTACAGAGTAAGGAAGATATAGGTTCAACATTCATAGTAGAAGTTCCTATGAAGATAGTTAAGCCGGCAGATGATGCAGTTGATGAGTTCCTGAAGAAGGAAGAGTCACCGGCGGTATTCTCAATAAATGCCCACAGCAAGGCAAGGATTCTTGTGGCAGAGGATGAGCCTGTTAATCAGCAGGTTATAGGTAAGCTCCTTGGAATGGCAGGCTTCTCATATGATATAGCAGATAACGGTAAGAAGGCTGTTGAGCTCTTCAAGCAGAAGGTATACGATGCAGCATTGTTTGACGTTCAGATGCCTGTAATGGATGGTATCGCAGCTACTCAGGAGATTCGTGAGATCGAGCTTAAGGAGAAGAGAAAGAGACTTCCTATCATTGCAGTCACAGCAAGGGCAATGTTCGGTGATAAGGAGAGGATCCTTGAGAACAAGCTTGATGACTACATCGCGAAGCCATATAACTTAAATGATGTTGTAGAGACCCTCAACAAGTATATAGAGGATTAATACAGACCATACATAGAAAAAAATCACAATATCCATGGTGGATCGGTGAAAAGACCACCATGGATATTGTTATATTAAATGCTATTGATTTTATAAGGAGGAAAATAAAATGGGATTTTTTGAAAGCGCAAAGATGTTCGCAAATCAGGCAGTAGACAGTACAAGATATGCTGCCCAGAAGACTAAGCTTAAGAGTAATATTAAGTCAGAGGAGAATAATATCGAGAGACAGTATACAGAGATCGGTAGATATTATTTCAATAAATATGTAAATAATCCTGATCCTGAGGTGGTACAGTTCTACGACAATGCCAAGAGATCCATGGACGCCATATACAGACATAACCAGGAGATTGCAAGGATTGAGTCCATGGAAGCTGCCATGAACCAGGGCGGAAATCATCAGTATGGCCAGCCAAACATGCAGCCGAATATGCAGCAGGGCTTCAACCAGAACAATATGGGAGGCATGCAGCCAAACCCACAGAGCTTCAACCAGAACAATATGGGAGGCATGCAGCCAAACCCGCAGGGCTTCAATCAGAGCAATATGGGAGGCATGCAGCCAAACCCGCAGGGCTTCAATCAGAACAATATGGGAGGCATGCAGGGCTTCAACCAAAACAACGTGGGAGGTATGCAGCCAAACCCACAGGGCTTTAATCAGGATATACAGGGCGGTGTAACACCTGCAGAGCCTCAGAATATTGCCCCGGCAGCTTCGCAGGCTGATAACAACTCTGAGCAGTAAGAAATACAGGAAACAGGAGATTCTTAGAATTGGAAGAACAGCATAAGCGGAGAGTCAGATATAAGGGCACTCATCCAAGAAAATTTGAAGAAAAATACAAGGAGCTTAATCCTGAAAAGTATGCGGATACCGTGGCGAAGGTTATAAGCAAGGGCAGTACTCCTGCCGGTATGCATATATCTATAATGGTAAAGGAGATCCTGGATATCCTTAAGATACAGCCGGGCGAGCAGGGGGTGGACGCAACCTTAGGCTATGGCGGACACACCAGAAAGATGCTGGATGAGCTTAAGGGCAGGGGACACATATACGGCCTTGACGTGGATCCCATAGAGATCGTTAAGACCACCGAAAGGTTAAGGAAGGCAGGTTACGGAGAGGATATATTTACCCCTGTATCAGAAAACTTTGCAAATGTGGCAAAGATAGCAGAGAAGTATGGCTGCTTTGATTTCTGCCTGGCAGACCTGGGTGTTTCATCAATGCAGATAGATAATCCGGAGAGGGGATTTTCATATAAGCTTGACGGTCCGCTGGATCTTAGACTTAACCCTCAGGCGGGTATCTCCGCAGCGGACAGACTGCTTGAGTTAAGCCAGAAGGAGATAGAGGGCATGCTGGTGGAAAATTCTGACGAGCCATATGCTTCTGAGATAGCTGCAGAGATCGTAAAGAAGATAAGAAAGGATAAAAGGATATCAACTACAACAGAACTCAGGGAAACCATAGAAAAGGCTCTGGAGTTTCTTCCTGATAATAGGGAGAAGAAGGATATACTTAAGAAGACCTGCCAGAGAGTATTTCAGGCACTTCGTATAGATGTGAACAGTGAATTTGAGGTGCTTGAGTCATTCCTTAACAGTCTTCCGGATATTATGAATCCCGGCGGAAGGATTGCAATACTCACATTTCATTCCGGGGAGGACAGACTGGTGAAGAAGGCCTTCAAGGCATACAAGCAGCTTGGCCTGTTCAGCGATATCGCAACGGATGTGATAAGACCCGGTGCTGAGGAGTGCAGGAACAACGGAAGAGCCAGATCCACTAAGCTTCGCTGGGCGGTCAAAGCATAAAAAGAATATTTGACCTATAATCATTATATAAAAAGACCGGCTGAAAAGCCGGTCTTTTGATGTTATGGCATAATGTATATATTATTGAATGCTTAATTGTTTATTTCCGTTCCGGCTGACTTAAAGTGTACGGTTATGCACACAACCTCTGCGTCGGTGCCGATTCTGAAGGCAGGACCATATACACCTACTCCGGAGGTTACGATACTGTATCTGCCGGGGGTGACTTCCTTTACGCCGAAGGGATTTTCCCATACAAGATTTATGCCAAGGGAAAGGGGGAGAAACTGGCCGTTGTGGGTGTGACCGCTTAAGTGAAGATCCACACCTGCATTTGCAGTTCTCATAAGCTCTCTTGGCTCGTGATTCAGGTCGATTATAGGAAGGGATTGATCCAGGTATTCCGTCAGATCCTCTATGGAGGCACGGTTTCTGGTCCCATCTCCCGGCTTCTCGTAATCCTTCTGTCCTATCAGATAGAAGGAATCATCAATAAGATATGTTTCATCCTGGAGCACAGTCACACCACAATCCTCAAGAAACTTGACAAATCTCGGATCCTGCAGAGCGTGGGTATAGGAGTAAGCAGAAAAGCCTGACAGCAGACGCTCATCTACATATGATTTTTCTTCCATCTGTTTCAAAGCT
>OKVP01001232.1_pt1 | contig 10553 bp, 9 predicted proteins | sample 1604821 | NCBI WGS metagenome assembly OKVP01 (sample SAMN01760946, study PRJEB22395) | human gut metagenome | reverse complement strand
CCGCGGCCAGCAGCGCCAGAACGGCCACCACAACAAGCAAACCGGGCATCGTCGTGCAATATGCGTTAACGAAGCCCAGGTAAGGGACACAAAGAGAGACGACACCGATCACGCGTGAAAAAGGCGTCTGCTCGGCGTCGTGCACGATGGTTCCATCTGCATTTTTGTTTGCGATTCCCTGCGTGCCGATCGTTTGCGCCACAGGGTCGACCTCGTACACCTGGTGAGTCACCACAGCGCCGTCCGATCGGTAAAAAGTTGCATTGTCGCCCACGGCAATATTCGTTGGGTCAACCTGGTGGACAAACACCATGGAGCCGACGGGAAGCTCGGGTTCCATAGAGCCCGAAAGCACTGCAAAAGGCATGTATCCAAATGCGCGAGGAGCAAAAGAAACAACGGCAAGGGCTATGACAAGCGCGAGCGCCATGCTACTAAGAAGCGAAATAAATCGTCTGAATCCGCGCGCTGCCAACGTGATTATTTCATCCCCATCGAGGCTATATTCGATCCCATCAAGGATTAGCCGCTTTTCTAAGACGTTTAATAGATGAGTTCGAAAAAGCCAATCTGAAATCTATTTCTAACAATCACCGTAGCTACTTCCGCGTTTTTATCAACGTCTTTCCGCCAAATGCTACTATTTTTGCCGTAAGTGGTTATTTGTCCCCGCACTTGTCTGCTTTATCCAACGCCTGCGGCTAACCCCTACACAACTTTTCAATAGAGGTCTGATATTTTGTACAGCCAAGATATCGTACCCCCCCTCCCCACATTAAAATTATACTGCATTTAGTATCGTATATTTTCAACCCCCTTATTCATGCCTCTACGGCTACCCCATGCAGCCCCCAGCCCATACCTTCTGGAAACCGTGTCCATCCGGAAAGCCCGTCCCACGCTCAATACATCCATCGGATGCATTGAGCGTATCGTCCAGGACGGTCTCATCATCGGAGTGACGGAAATGTCACCCCAAACGCTTGCCACCGTTGCGCCCACGCGTGTCAAGAAAAAAGCCTCGAGAATTTCGAGGCTTTCACATTTGTATTGTTTTGCACGAAGGACCGCGAGCAGCGAGCTACTCGCCCAGCACGGCCTTCTTGGCAGCTGCGACCATGTTGTCCAGATCCTCCTTGGTGGGATGGTTCTTTGCGGCAACCCAGTTGTCGAGCAGCAACTTAGCGCGGGCGTTATCGGGATCTTGCTCGAGCATAGCCTCGTAGCGCTGCTTGACCGCAGGGCCCATCTTGCCCTGGCACATCGCCCAGCCTACAAGCTCGGCATCATTGGCCAAATTGGAGGTCACGCGATCGATAATCTGCCTAAAGTACTCCTCGCTAGCGCCAAAACCGCAGGTGCCAAACAGGAAGACGCGCTTGCCGTGCAAGGCTGAGAGCAACGTCGCGACCGAAGGCGTGCACGCGCCCTTGTCGCACCAAAAACCGACAAGCACCGTGTCGGCCGCGCAGGCGCCCTGCGCCTCGAGCGCAACCTGATCTGCATCCGCATCGTCGCTCAACGCCGCGGCATGGACAAACTCAACACCCGCAGCCTGCAGCGTGCGCTTGATCGCACCCGAAACCATCCTGGTATTACCGCTCTTGCTGTTAACCACCAAAGAGCACGTCATAGTCACGTTGCCTCGTATCCCCCAAAACTAAAGCCACTAATGCAATTTATTAGATGAATATCTTAGTACTAACGTGACAGATGTAAACCACCGTCTGTCGATTGATTAATTTGCCCCACGGGCTTGCTCACTGGGCAAACTGACTGCGGTAGAGCTCGGCATAGAAGCCATCTGCCGCCAGCAGCTCGTCGTGCGTGCCACGCTCGATAATCTGGCCGTCGCGCATGACCAGAATGCAGTCGGCATTGCGGATCGTCGACAGGCGGTGCGCCACCACAAAGCTTGTGCGACCGGCCATGAGCTCGTCGAATGCCGCCTGAACCTGCAGCTCGGTGCGGGTATCGATGCTGGATGTGGCTTCATCCAAAATCAGCACTGGCGGATCGGCTACGGCGGCGCGGGCAATGGCCAGCAGGTTGTCGTTGAAGGTGGTGTTCAGCAGGTCGGCGCTGCGCACCAGAATGCCATCGGGGACATCGGTGTCCACCGAAACATCAAACAGGTTCTTGTTCAGCTTTGCCAGGCCCACCGGGCTGATGGCGTTCAGGGTCTTGATCGTAAACATACTTTCCTATCTCCTATACACAAATCAGGCATTTGCCTTGCGGAATTTCTCCATGAAGTCCACCAGCTTCTCTACGCCTTCGGTGGGCATTGCATTATAAATGGAAGCGCGCATACCGCCCACCAGACGGTGGCCCTTCAGGTTGACAAAACCGGCTTCGGCGGCTTCGGCGCAGAACTTCTTGTCCATGTCAGGGTCGGGGCTGGTAAAGGTGACATTCATCGTGCTGCGGTAGCGGTGCTCCACAGGGTTGTGGAAGAACTCCTGACCGTCCAGATAATCGTACAGGATCCTGGCCTTGGCTTCGTTGATCTTCTGCATGTTTTCCAGACCGCCGATGTCGTTTTCCAGATACTTGAGCACCAGACCGGTCATGTAGATGCACCAGCAGGGGGGCGTGTTGTACATGCTGTCCTTGGCCAGCAGGGTGGTGTAGTTCATCATGGTGGGCACGGTGTCGGCGGCGTGGCCCAGCAGGTCGTCCCGGACAATGGCAATGGCCATGCCGGCGGGGGCTACGTTCTTCTGCACGCCAAAGTAGATGCAGCCATACTTGCTCACGTTCACAGGTTTGGAGAGGATCATCGAGCTCATGTCCGCCACCAGCGGCACACCCTCCACCTGAGGTACCTCAACGTACTGGGTGCCGAAGATGGTGTTGTTCTGGCAGATGTGGATGTAGCTTGCGTCCTTGTCGTAGTCGATGGCGTTGACATCGGGGATGTAGGTGAAGTTCTTGTCCTTGCTGGAAGCAACGATCTTCACCTCGCCGAACTTGGCGGCCTCCTTGGCAGCCAGGTTCGAGAAATTGCCGGTGACCAGATAATCGGCCTTGCCGGTGGTCATAAAGTTCAGGGGCACCATGGCAAACTGCTGGGTGGCACCGCCCTGGAAGAAACCGACCTTGTAGTCGTCAGGGATGTTCATCACCCGGCGCAGGGTGGCCTCGGTTTCAGTGATGATGGCATCGAACCACTTGCTGCGGTGGCTCATCTCCATCACGCTCTGGCCGGAATCGCCGTATTCCAGCAGCTCTGCCTGTGCCTGACGGAGCACCTTTTCCGGTAACATGCTGGGGCCTGCGCTGAAGTTGTATACTCGTGCCATATGGAACTCTCCCTTTCCTATCCGTACCGCCGCTCTCATCTGCGGCAGGTGTGTGCTTGATTTGTCCGTAGTATACCGGTTCCGGGGGTGCAAAAACAAGAGCATCTTTGCACAAAGATGGGACTGCTCTGCCTGCCTTGAGCGCACAAAACACACAACTGTCCTTGGACAAAGAACACTTTTTAAGACAAATGTAAAAATATGCTGGTTTTACCGCATGGCTCCTCACTTTTACTGCTTGCCTGTTTGTGCCGGGTATGGTATAATCGTGTTGAAATAAGACAAATGTAAAAGCAAAAAATCGGAGGTGAAACCGGTGTATGGACTTTCAGACAGACTGAAACCACTCTCTGCCGCCGAGGAGCAGGTGCTGCTGGCGGTCTGGGACTGCCCCGCCCCGGCCACCCGGCGGGACATCAGCGAAAAGCTGACCGCCACCGGCTGGGCTCCGGCCACGGTGCTCAACTTTTTGTACCGTCTGGAGGAAAAGGGCTGGGTCAAGGGCGGCAAGGCGGGGAGCCAGAACACCTATCTGCCCACGGTCACCCGCCGGGCCTATTGCGTTGCGGCCATGCGCCAGCGGATGGACACCCTGTTCGGCGGCAGCCTGCCCGAAGCGGTCCGCGCCCTTGCCAGCGAGAGCGGCGCTTCCCCAAGCCAGCTGGAACGGGCCATCCGGGTGCTGGAGGAGCAGCATCAAGAGGCAGAAGAATATGACCTGTACGATCCCTATGGGTAACGGAAAAACGAAAAAGCTCCCATCACGGGAGCTTTTTCGTTGCATTCGGTCGAGAGATGTGTTAAAATTAAATGCGAAAAGGTACTGCACATAACGGCAGGCGGTTAGCCCACACTTCCGGAAGGAGGTGAGAGCGATGCCTATTACTTTGACGTTCCATATTTTTGGACTGGTATTTACCATCAAGGTGAAAAGCGAAAACCGCCACCCTGCACGGTGACGGTTTTCTAACCAAAACTTAAACCACTAGGGCTAACCGCTTGTCGCAGTGCCTTTTCTATTTGTAGTATAGTGATTTTTTCTTGTTTTGTCAAGAGGCGGAAGGATATACGATGGAGTGCAGATTGAAAGCAAAAAAATGCGGCGGCTGTCCGATGCTGGGGCTGGATTATGCCGAGCAGCTCAAACAAAAAGAAGCCGCTGTCCGTAAGCTGGTGGGGAAATACGGCCCGGTGGCTCCCATCCGGGGCGCGGAAAACCCCTGCCATTACCGCAATAAGGTGATCTCTACCTTTGCAGCGGGCCCCGGCGGGAAACTGGTGTCCGGCATCTATGCGGCAGGCACGCATAAAGTGCTGCCTGTGGAAAGCTGCCTGCTGCAGGACGAAGTGCTGGACACCGTGATGCAGGCGGTGCGGGCGGCGGCCAGCACCTGCCGTTACCAGCCTTACAATGAGGACAAGGGCACCGGCCTGCTCCGCCACTGCCTGCTGCGGCGCGGCGTGGTGTCCGGGCAGGTGATGGTGGTATTGGTGACCGCCCAGCCGGTTCTGCCCGGGGCAAAAAACTTTGTCCGTGCTCTGCTGGCCGAAGCCGAAAAGCGCCATGTCCCCGTGACCACCGTGGTGCAGAACTACAACCCCCGCCGCACCAGCGTGGTGCTGGGCGAAGAGGAAAAGGTGCTCTACGGCAAGGGCTTCATTCTGGATACCCTCTGCGGCAAGACCTATGCCCTGAGCCCCCGGAGTTTCTACCAGATCAACCATGACCAGACCGAGGTGCTGTATGGTCTGGCTGTGGAAGCCGCCCGCCTGACCGGCAAAGAGGTGGTGCTGGATGCCTACTGCGGCATTGGCACCATCGGTCTGACCGCCAGCGGCAGGGTAAAGCAGGTGGTGGGCGTGGAGCTGAACCGGGACGCTGTCCGGGATGCCATCGGCAACGCAAGGCACAACGACGTGAAAAACGCCCGCTTCTTTGCCGCCGATGCCACCCAGTGGATCACAGAAGCGGCGGCCGCCGGGCAGAGAGCAGATGTCATTTTCATGGACCCGCCCCGCGAAGGCTCCACCCCCCAGTTCATCGAGAGCGTGGCCCGCATGGCCCCCAAACGGGTGGTCTATGTCAGCTGCAACCCCGAGACCATGGCCCGTGATCTTGCCCTCCTGACCGCCAAAGGCTACCGCGCCGAGGGCTTTACCCCTGTTGATCTCTTCCCCCAGACCGCCCATTGTGAGGTGGTCTGCGCGCTGACCAGATCACAGAAGTCCAAAGGGTGAAACAAGCCACAATGAATGGATATTTTTACGTATTAACGGCCATTGACCTTTTTGTACTGAGCTTCATGTGCATCCTCACAAAGCTCAGCGAGTCCCTGAACAAAAAGCAGAAGCAGGGATTTTTCTTTGCCTTTGCGCTGATCGCGGGGATCTCGGTGCTGGAGGTGGTGACACTGGCGGTGGATGGCACCCCGGCGGGCTACCGCTGGCTGAACATCCTGTCCAACTATCTGGGGTTCGGCCTGTCCCCGGGAGTGTGTCTCTGCCTTGTGTATGTCATGGACCGGAAAAAGAGGATGAACCGCTGGTTCAGGGCGGCGGTGTGCTGCGAGGCGTGCTACCTGCTGTTCCTTGCTCTGTCCATCCCCGCCGGACTGGTGTTCTCCGTCAGCGCCGACAACGTTTATTCCCGCGGGCAATACTTCTATCTTTATATCATCATGTACTTTGCGGCCATCGTGTATCTTTCGGTGTCCACCTTCGTCACGGCGCGGGAATTCCAGAACCGCAGCCGGGCGCTGATCTATCCTCTGATGTTCTTCCTGCTCATTGAGACCATCATTCAGGTGACACTGCCGGAGCTTCACGTTACATGGCTGTGCGTTACCCTGTTGTCGGTGCTGTACTTTATCTACTGCAGCGAGATGTGGAACCAATTGGATGCCCTTACCGGGCTGCTGAATGAACAGCTACCTGAACCGCACTGCTGAGATGCGCCGCCGCGGCGGGGTGCTGGTGGTGTTCGATGTGGACGACTTCAAGCAGATCAACGACCGCTACGGCCACCTGCAGGGAGATGTCTGTCTGGCCGAGATCGGCCGCTGCATCAAAAAAGCCTATGCCCGCAGCGGCTACTGCTACCGCATCGGCGGCGACGAGTTTTGTGTGCTGATGGAAAACGCGGACCGGGAGGCCCAGTGCGCGCAGGAGTTTGTACGCCAGCTGGAACAGCGGCGAAAAGCCGTGGACTTTCTGCCCACGGTGTCCTTTGGTTCAGCTCCCTTTTTGGGGGAGGACGTGCTGGCTGTGAAGAACCGGGCCGACCGGGAGATGTACCGCTACAAAAAGGCCCGGAAGCCCGATGCCGCTCATTGTTCTCCGAATCATTACCTCCTATGAAAAGGGACTGCTGCACTGGGATCTCCCCCTGTGCGGCAGTCCCTTTCCTTGTTCTGGCAGGGCACAGTGCGCAATGGCGTGATTTGAACTGGCTTTTTTGCATTTCCTGTACTATAATAAAGAACTGTGAAGTTTACACCCGCTATCACTGGGAAAGGAGAATCACCCCTTGAATAAAATGCTTACCCACCTGAACGGCTACAAGCGCGAGGCTGTGCTTGCACCGCTGTTCAAGATGCTGGAAGCCACGTTCGACCTGTTTGTGCCGCTGGTCATGGCAGACATCGTCAACGTGGGCATTACAGCACATGATTTCCACTATATCCTTGTGCGGTGCGGCATCCTGCTGCTGCTGGCCGTTGTGGGCCTTGCCTGCAGCCTGACGGCCCAGTATTTCTCGGCCAAGGCGGCGGTGGGCTATTCCACCTCCCTGCGCCATGCCCTGTTTGAGCACATCCAGAGGCTTGGCTTTACCGAGATGGACACCATGGGCACCAGCACCCTCATCACCCGTATGACCAGTGACATCAATCAGGTGCAGAGCGGTCTGAACCTCTTCCTGCGCCTGTTCCTGCGCAGCCCGTTCGTGGTGGTTGGTGCCATGGTCATGGCGTTCACCGTGAATGTGCGGGCCGCCTGGATCTTTGTGGTCGCCATCCCGCTGCTGAGCGTGGTGGTGTTTGGGGTCATGGTCATCACCAACCCGCTGTACAAAACGGCCCAGGCCCGGCTGGACCGTGTGCTGGGCCTGACCCGCGAGAACCTGACCGGTGTGCGCGTGGTCCGCGCCTTTGATAAGGAGCAGAGCGAGATCGACCGCTTTGAGTCGGCCAACGACCTGCTGACCCGGATGCAGCTCCATGTGGGCCACATCTCCTCCCTGATGAGCCCGCTGACCTACGTCATCATCAATCTGGCCATCGTGGCTCTGCTCTATGTGGGCAGCATCGAGATCAATGTGGGCGGCATGGCCTCCGGCGATGTGATCGCGCTGGTGAACTACATGAACCAGATCCTGGTGGAGCTGGTCAAACTGGCAAACCTCATCGTGCAGGTGAGCAAGGCGCTGGCCTGTGCCGGCCGTGTGCAGGCTGTGCTGGACACCGAGCCCGGCATGGAGTTCCCCGCGGCCCTCAAGGGCGAGGCACCTGCGGACAAGGCCGGGGACGCTGTGCGGTTCGACCATGTCAGCCTGACCTACGCCGGTGCCGGTGCCCCCAGCCTGACCGATATCAGTTTTACCGCAAAGCGCGGCCAGACCATTGGTGTCATCGGCGGCACGGGCAGCGGCAAATCCAGCCTCATCAACCTGATCCCCCGCTTCTATGATGCCACGGAGGGCACCGTGGAGATCCTGGGCCGTCCGGCGCAGGAGTACCCCCGCGCGGCTCTGCGCGGCAGTGTGGCGGTCGTAATGCAGAAAGCCCAGCTGTTTGGCGGCACCATCCGCTCCAACCTGCTGTGGGGCAACAAGAACGCGGCGGACGCTGACCTGTGGGCCGCACTGGAGACTGCGCAGGCTGCGGATTTTGTCAGGGCAAAGCCCCTTGGGCTGGACGAGCCTGTGGAGCAGGGCGGCCGGAACCTGTCCGGCGGCCAGAAGCAGCGCCTGACCATTGCCCGTGCGCTGGTGGGCAAGCCCGAGATCCTGATCCTGGACGACAGCGCCAGCGCGCTGGACTACGCCACCGATGCGGCCCTGCGCAAGGCACTGGCCGCTCTGCCCGGTGACCTGACCGTGTTCATCGTGAGCCAGCGTGCCGCCAGCCTGCAGCACGCCGACCAGATCATTGTGCTGGATGACGGCAGGATGGTGGGTCTGGGCAGGCACGCCGATCTGCTGAAGACCTGCCCCGTTTACGAGGAGATCTACGCCAGCCAGTTCAAGAAAGGGGATGCGCAGAAATGAGTGCAAAAGCAAAGAGTAAGCTGACCCCGGAACAGCGCAACGCAACGCTTCGGCGGGTGCTGGAAAAGATCCGCCCTTACGGCTTTTTTGTGGTGTGCAGTCTGATCGTGGCCGCTGTGAGCGTGGCTGCCCAGCTGTATATCCCCATCCTCTGCGGCAGCGCCATTGATATGATGCTGGGCAAGGGGAATGTGGACTTCAACGGTGTTCTGCGCATCGTGGTGGAGATCGTGATCGTGGCCGTGGTGGCTGCATTGGCCCAGTGGCTGCTGAGTGTCTGCAACAACCGCATTACCTTCTCGGTCAGCCGGGACCTGCGCAACGCCGCGCTCCGTAAGATACAGACCCTGCCGCTCTCTTATCTGGACAGCCACCCCTCCGGCGATATCGTCAGCCGCATGGTCGCCGATGTGGACACCTTTGCGGACGGCCTGCTCATGGGCTTTACCCAGCTGTTCAGCGGCGTGCTGACCATCCTTGGCACCCTGCTGTTCATGCTCAGTGAGAATGTGCCCATCACGCTGGTGGTGGTCTGCATCACCCCGCTGAGCCTGGTGGTGGCAAGCTTCCTTGCCAAGCGCAGCTACAAGTATTTCCAGGGCCAGAGCACCGTGCGCGGCGAGCAGACTGCCCTGGTCAACGAGATGATCGAGGGCCAGAAGGTCGTGCAGGCCTTTGGCCATGAGGCCGAGAGCCTTGCCGCCTTTGACGAGGTGAATGGCCGCCTGCAGAGCGTGAGCCTGAAGGCCATCTTTTTCTCCAGCATGACCAACCCCGCCACCCGCTTTGTGAACAACATCGTTTATGCAGGTGTCGGTCTGGTGGGTGCCGTTTACGCTGTGGCGGGCGGCATCACCATCGGCCAGCTGAGCATCTTCCTGAACTATGCCAACCAGTACACCAAGCCCTTCAACGAGATCTCCGGCGTGGTCACCGAGCTGCAGAACGCACTGGCCTGCGCGGCCCGTGTGTTCGAGCTGCTGGATGCCGAGGACCAGGTGCCTGAGGCAGAGAACGCCAAGGTGCTGGAGACCGACGGCCATGTGGAGCTGAAGGACGTTTCCTTCCGCTACCTGCCGGACCGCCCCCTCATCGAGGGCCTGAATCTGGATGTGAAGCCCGGTCAGCGCATCGCCATCGTCGGCCCCACCGGCTGCGGCAAGACCACCCTCATCAACCTGCTCATGCGGTTCTACGATGTCAACGGCGGCTCCATTGAGGTGGCCGGAAACGATATCCGCAGCCTGACCCGCGCCTCCCTGCGCGGAAGCTACGGCATGGTGCTGCAGGAGACCTGGCTGCGTGCCGGTACCGTGCGGGAGAACATTGCCTACGGCAAGCCCGATGCCACTGAGGAAGAGATCATTGCCGCCGCCAAAGCGGCCCACGCTGACAGCTTCATCCGCCGCCTGCCCAAGGGTTATGATACCGTCATTGCTGAGGACGGCGGCAACATCAGTCAGGGCCAGAAGCAGCTGCTCTGCATCGCCCGCGTGATGCTCTGCCTGCCCCCCATGCTGATTCTGGACGAGGCGACCTCCTCCATTGATACCCGCACCGAGGTGCGCATCCAGGCTGCCTTTGCCCGGATGATGCAGGGCCGCACCAGCTTTATCGTGGCCCACCGCCTGTCCACCATCCGTGAGGCCGATGTCATCCTTGTGATGAAGGATGGCCACATCGTGGAGCAGGGCGACCACGACACCCTGCTGGCGCAGGGCGGCTTCTATGCCAAGCTCTATAACAGCCAGTTCGAGGGCGTGGAGACCTGAAAAAACCAAAATGGGAGATGTCGGTAGAGCAGAGTTCCCATAAAACAGTATTTGCAAAAGTTCCCGCAATGGGGCAGATTTGGCGTGACTCCGGTCACGCCTTTTCTTTTGCTTCCAGTTCATCCAGAGGGATATACCCCAGCCCATCATACTTAATATGGATGTGCTGCACCCGCTTTCCGCTGGACTTATCCGGGGCATCCACATAGA
>OKVP01001230.1_pt1 | contig 10563 bp, 9 predicted proteins | sample 1604821 | NCBI WGS metagenome assembly OKVP01 (sample SAMN01760946, study PRJEB22395) | human gut metagenome | reverse complement strand
AGATTATAAACAGTATATAACAGTTGACGACAGTGCTATGCTGTTATATACTGTTTATCAAGGAGGGATGGATATGAACCTGATCATCAATCATACTTCCATGGAACCAATTTATGAGCAGATTATTGCACAGATCAAGGCTGGAATAATCAATGGAACGCTTGTTTCGGGAGAAGCACTTCCGTCAGTGCGGGCACTGTCCAGAGACTTAAAGATCAGTGCACTTACGGTAAAAAAAGCATATGACAGTCTGGAGTCGGAAGGAATGGTGGTAACCGTCCATGGAAAAGGCAGTTTTATTGCAGCTACGAATCAGGAACTGCTGATGGAAGAGTGGCGAAGGGAACTGGAAAAAGAACTGGAAGCAGCAGTGCGCAAAGCGCGGATCGGAGGACTGACCGCACAGGAAATCTGCGAAACATTTCAGATTATAATGGAGGATGGGGAATGTTAATACAGTTGGATCATGTGAAAAAAGAATATGAGGATTTTACACTTGAACTGGATATGCATATACCGGAAAACAGAGTGACTGGTCTGATCGGTGCAAATGGAGCCGGTAAAAGTACGACATTTAAACTGATGCTGGGATTAATCCGGCCGGACGCAGGAGACGTGAAAGTGTTTGGGAAAAAAGCGGGAGAGCTGAGTGCAGAAGACAGGCAAAAGCTTGGAACTGTTTTTTCGGACAGCGGTTTTTCAGAATACCTGACAGTGCAGCAGGTGGGCAGAATTATGCAGGAATTTTACCCGGACTTTGAGCCGGAACAGTTTCTTATGATACATCAGATCACGGGATGCAATTTCTTTTGACACTGCCTGTGACACGCAGAGAATACGTGAAGGAAAAATATCTTTTCTGTATCGGCCTGACTGCAGTGCTTGGAGTAATCTCTTTGTTGATCAGTATGCTGGTCTATAGGAAGGTTAATATGGAATTACTGGTAAGTGCGGGCGCTGTTTTTTACTGTGCAATATTGTGTCTGGCATTGATGCTGCCGTTGAGACTGAAATACGGAGACAGAGTAAGAATTCTTATGGGAGGTCTTGCCGTTGCTGTTTTTGCAGTCATTGCTTTGTGTAATGAAATACTGCAGAAGCTTCATATAAACGGAAATGTGGAGGATTTTTCCTTCGCCCGGAATAGAGCCTGGATTGCAGTTGGGATGGTGATTGTATGCGTTGGCTGCCTGGGGATTTCTATAAAAAGCAGTGAACATATTATGGAGAAGATGGAAGAATTTTAATTTAAATATAATAGAAATTTTTATATAAGTGCAGATGCTTATAGTAGAACAACTTCGGTAGAGAATGTCAGGAGGTATTGCCATAGGTAATTCTTTGATGTTTTTTTGTCGGAGTTGTTTTTGGTTAAAATAAAAAAATTTAATTATGTCATTTGAAAATTAATTTAGTCAAAATAAATAGAAATGACTAAATTAAAACCATTGACGACGAAATTGAATTATTGTAGTATGAATATAATTAAGTAAGCAATATAGAATAGAAATGACTAAAATAAAAATGGTGGAGCAATCGGATGAGGGATTATAATTACAAAGAAAAATGGAAGAAATTATTGACACCGGAAATAGTCAAAAAACTTACTCTTATTCATGAATATAAGGGTGAACAGAGGTTGTTTATTGAAGCTCACAAGGATGAACTCAATGAGCTGGTAGAAATTGCAAAAGTTCAAAGTACAGAAGCGTCCAACCGGATTGAAGGCATTTCGACAGCGAATGACAGATTAAAGAATCTGGTACAGGCGAAAACAACTCCACGAAATCGTGATGAATCTGAAATAGCCGGATATAGGGATGTATTGAATACAATTCATGAGAGTTATGACTATATTCCGATAAACGCAAATTATCTTCTTCAATTACACAGAGATTTATATAAATTTCTTGGAAATGTAGATGGGGGAACATTTAAGACTGCAGATAATATTATTCGAGAGATGGATATGGAGGGAAATGAATATATTCGTTTCAGACCAGTAGCAGCATGGGAAACTCCGGCTTCAATAGATAAGTTGTGTAAATCATTTCGTGAGGCAAAGGCAGAAGTGGATCCATTGCTTTTGGATATTATGTTTGTTTTGGACTTTTTATGTATTCATCCATTCAATGACGGAAATGGAAGAATGAGTCGGCTGATTACGCTGCTTTTATTATATCAGTCGGGTTTTATTGTGGGTAAATACATCAGTATTGAAAAAATCATTGAAGAGTCGAAGGAAACTTATTACGAAGTACTTCAGGACAGTTCTATAAATTGGCATGAAAATCAAAATGATTACAAGCCTTTTGTGAATTACATGCTTGGAGTTATTATAAATGCTTATAGAGAATTTGAGACTAGGGTAAAACTAGTGACAGATTCCGATTTATCAAAACCAGATCGTATCCGTGAAATAATGAAAAATCATATAGGTATGATCACAAAATCGGAATTAATGGAAATGAATCCGGATATAAGCGATACAACAATACAGAGAACTCTGGCAGATTTATTGAAGAATGGGGAAATACAAAAAATCGGCGGGGGACGTTATACAAAGTACATGTGGAAAGAGGAAACGAAATGATTACAGGTGAATTAAAAAATAAAATTGACAGTTTATGGGATATTTTTGCTTCCGGTGGTCTGGTAAATCCACTTGAGGTAATTGAGCAGATTACTTATCTGATGTTTATTCATGATCTGGATGATTCAGATAATACAAGAGCAAAAGAAAGTGCAATGCTCGGACTTCCATATCAGAGTATTTTTGCGGATGAAGTAAAAATTGGAGAAAGAACGATTGATGGCGCACAGCTTAAGTGGTCGGTATTTCACGATTTTCCTGCTGACAGAATGTATTCTGTAATTCAGGAATGGGTATTTCCTTTTATAAAAAAATTACACAGTGATAAGAACAGTGCGTATTCCAAATATATGGATGATGCAATTTTTAAACTGCCAACACCACTTGTTTTATCGAAGGTAGTGGATTCATTAGACGAAATATATATAATGATGAATGAAATTCAGACGGCAGATGTAAGAGGAGATGTCTATGAATATCTTTTATCCAAAATTGCACAGTCTGGCCTGAATGGTCAGTTCAGAACTCCAAGACATATCATTCGTATGATGGTAGAAATGATGGATCCATCAAGTGATGAGGTGATTTGCGATCCGGCCTGCGGAACATCAGGATTTCTTGTTGCAGCAGGAGAATACCTGAAAGAAAAGAGAAAAGAAGAAATTTTCTTTGATAAACAGAAAAAAGATCATTATATGAATCATATGTTTCATGGATATGACATGGACAGAACAATGCTTCGCATTGGAGCCATGAATATGATGACACATGGGATTGACAATCCGTTTATTGAATACAGAGACAGTTTATCAGACCAGAATCAGGATAAAGATAAGTATTCATTAATACTTGCCAACCCGCCATTTAAGGGAAGCCTTGATGCTGAGTCGGTATCGGGAGATTTACTTAAAGTCTGCAAGACAAAGAAAACGGAATTGCTATTCCTGGCACTATTTCTCCGTATGCTGAAGATAGGCGGAAGATGTGCATGCATCGTTCCAGATGGCGTGCTGTTCGGTTCATCCAAAGCCCATAAAAGTATTCGAAAAGAAATTGTGGAAAACCAGAGACTAGAGGCAGTTATTTCAATGCCTTCCGGTGTGTTTAAACCATATGCAGGGGTGTCGACTGCTATTCTTATATTTACAAAAACTGAACATGGTGGAACTGATAATGTGTGGTTCTATGATATGACAGCAGATGGACTCAGTCTGGATGATAAACGAGTTCCGACTGCAGAAAATGATATTCCGGATATTATCGAAAGATTCCGAAATTTGGATAAAGAAGTAGACAGAAAGCGCACAGACAAATCATTCATGGTTCCGAAACAGGACATCGTTGAGAAAGATTATGATCTGAGTATCAATAAATACAAAGAAATTGAATATGTACCGGTCGAATATCCACCGACATCGGAAATTATGGCTAATATCCGTGAGATCGAAATGGAGATTGGGAAAGAGATGGATGAGTTGGAAAAATTATTAAATCTTTGATTGAGAAGAGAATATAGTGACAATTAATAATTTGCGGTAAAGATTAACAAAAAAATAGCCAACCCCAGGCGCAAAAGATTCTAAGCAATTAAAATGCCTACTCCCATTCGGGAACCCAGCTTTAATCCGTCACAAGTTGACTATTGTTAATGGTAACATAATTAAATTGGTGTGTCAAAGCTATAAGAGTATTAAAAATGAATAAAAGGAAAGGAAATGCAAATTCGGATTTGTAAGGCTGCGTGCAGCCCGTGAAGGGATGATGTAGATGGAAAAAATATGGATTAATATACCAGATGTTCTCTTTTTTCAAGAGGGTCCAGGTGTGAGAAACACACAGTATACAACAGAAGGTGTAAAGCTTCTAAATGTAGCTAATTTAGTGGATGGTAAGGTAGATTTATCAAAATCGGATAGATACATATCAGAGGATGAAGCATATGGAAAGTACAAGCACTTTCTGTGTGATGCAGGTGATTTTGTAATTGCTAGTTCAGGAATTAAAGTTGAGTACATTGATAAAAAGATGGGATTTGTAGATGAGTCTATGCTTCCTCTTTGTATGAATACAAGTACCATAAGATTTAAGGTGTTGGATGATAATAAGTTAAGAATTAGATATTTTATGTATTATTTAAAATCTCAACATTTTAAAGACCAGTTATTTAAGCAAATAACTGGTTCGGCACAATTAAATTATGGACCAAGTCATTTGAAGAAAATGATTATGCCGTTAATTAGTTTGAGTAAACAGGATGAGATTATTGCTTGTATGGACAAAGTTCAAAGTGTTATTGAAATGAGACGGCAAGAATTAGTTAAATTGGATGACCTTATCAAAGCCCGATTTGTCGAGATGTTTGGGGATGAAAATAATTCGAAGAACTGGGATGTTGTAAATGTTGAAGAAGTAGCAGATGTCCAAGTTGGTGTTGTTATAAAGCCATCTCAGTATTATACAGATAAAAGTGAAGGAGTAAGGACTTTTCGATCTCTTAATATAGGTGCAGGATTTATTAAAGATATTGATTGGGTATATTTTACTAAAGAAGGACATCAGAAGAATTCAAAATCTATTCTTAAAAAGGATGATTTGTTAATAGTAAGATCTGGTGCACCGGGTACCGCATGTGTTGTTACAGAAGAATATGCGGGATGTAATGCAGTTGATATTATAATTGCTCACCCAGATTGTAAAAAAGTAAATCCTTATTATCTATGTACTTTTACAAATATGCCACATGGAAAAAAACAGATAGACGAAGGGATTGGCGGGGCAGCTCAACAGCATTTTAATGTTGGAAAATATAATAAATTACAATTGATGCTACCGCCAAAGGCGTTACAAGATGAGTTCGTTGGTTTTGTCAAACAAGTCAACAAATCAAAAGTTGTAGTATCAAATACACTCTATTATAATTAAGAATGTTACTAATGAAGAGAAGGTAGGAATGGGATGTCACAAAAAGACAATGTTATAGAAGCGATGCGTAGAAATGGTGGCTATGCTACATTTCAGCAATTGAATCAAATGGTAGATTTTAGCACATGGAAAACAAAAACGCCACAGGCGAGTATCAGGCAGATTGTGCAGATACATGATGAATTTTTCAGAATTCGACCAGGGTTATGGGCATTAACAGAATGCAAAGATGATGTATTGGGTCGTTTTGATATAGAGGAAAATAATAACAGGAGTGATGAAATATTTACTCATTCTTATTATCAGGGAATCATTGTGGAACTTGGAAATATGCATAATTATACGACCTATGTTCCGAATCAGGATAAAAATAAAAAGTTTCTTGAGAGAAAACTTAGTGAACTTACTACAGAACCAGAACTTCCAAATTTTACATATGAATCTATAGCTAACAGAGCAAAAACAGTCGATGTGATTTGGTTCAATGAAAGAAGAATGCCATTCAGATTTTATGAGGTAGAACATTCTACGAATATTACCAATTCATTGGATAAGTTTTATGAACTTCAGGATTTTAGGGCAGATTTTTATATTATTGCAGATGAAAGTCGGCGAAATCAATTTAATAGTTTATTGGAAAGAAATATTTACAATAGTATTCGTAGGTATGTTAAGTTTTTTAATTATGATAATTTAATTAATCAATATTCAAGAGAGAGTGCACTAATGCAGATGGATAGGCTGTAAGAACTCTTTACGGGAGGTGTTCTATGATAACCAATTTTGATTACCTGAAAAATGATCCTAAATTTTCAAGTTTCGCAAGTGTTGCTATATCAGCAGAAAAGATTATTCTCATGGATCCGGAGGCGAGTATTCTCAACAGCCGCAAGGCAATGGAGTTTGCAATAAAGTGGATGTATTCTGTGGATTCTGAACTTGAAATGCCGTATCAGGATAATTTACAGAGCCTGATGAATGCGGAAGAGTATCGACAGATTGTTGGTCCGGATTTATGGAAACGTATGGATTATATTCGCAGAAGTGGAAATAATGCTGCTCATAGCAATAAAAAACTGGGAAGAGATGAAGCAATGCTTTGTCTGGAAAATTTGTTTATTTATTTAGATTACATCGCATATTGTTATTCGGATCAATACGAAGAACATTCTTTTGATAAAACACTCATTACCTTTCGAATTAAGAAAGCAAAGGAATCAAAAGAGACAGCCAATGCCATAAAAGCAGAATTGACAAAAGCACAGGAACTGTTTGCGAAGCAGGAACTTGATTTGCAGAAATTAATTGCAGAAAATGCATCACTCAAGGAAGAACTTTCAGCCAGAAGGCAGGAACAACAGCAGACCTATGTTCCGAAACCGATTGATCTGTCAGAATATAAAACAAGAAAGTTGTACATTGATTCCATGCTTATAGATGCCGGATGGACAGAGGGAAAAGACTGGATCAATGAAGTAGAACTTTCTGGAATGCCCAATAAATCAGAAGTTGGTTTTGCAGATTATGTTCTTTATGACGATATGCATCGTCCATTGGCCGTTATAGAAGCCAAGAGAACCTGTGTGGATGTTTCGAAGGGACGGCAGCAGGCGAAGCTTTACGCGGATTTATTGGAAGAAAAGTATAAAAGAAGACCGGTTATTTTCCTGACAAATGGATTTGAAACACATATTATTGATGGGAAATATCCTGAAAGAAAATGTGCAGTGATTTATTCAAAGAGAGATCTGGAGAAATGGTTTAATTTATTAGCGATGAGAACCAGTCTGAAGCATGTAACAGTGGATAAAAATATTGCCGGACGTTATTATCAGGAAGCGGCAGTTAAATCAGTATGTAACAGCCTTGATGAAAAGAATCGAAGAAAAGCATTACTTGTTATGGCTACCGGATCTGGGAAAACAAGAACTGTCATTGCATTATGCAAATGTTTATTAAAGGCAGGCTGGGTAAAAAATATTCTGTTTCTTGCCGACAGAAATTCACTTGTCACGCAGGCAAAAAGAAGTTTTGTAAATATGTTGCCGGATCTGTCGTGTACAAATCTGGTTGAAGAAAAAGACAATTATAATGCGCATTGTGTTTTTTCGACTTATCAGACAATGATGAATTGTATTGACACGGTAAATGATGGTGAAGGAAAACTCTTTACATGTGGACATTTTGATCTTGTGATATGTGATGAGGCACATAGATCTATTTATAATAAGTACAGAGATATTTTTTCATATTTTGATGCACCGCTGGTTGGTCTTACAGCAACACCGAAAGATGAAATTGATAAAAACACATATGAGATATTTGAATTGGAAAACGGTGTTCCGACATATGGATATGATCTGGCGCAGGCTGTAAAAGATGGATATCTTGTTGATTATGTTTCTGTCGAGTCGAAGCTTAAGTTCATAGAACAGGGAATTATATATGATGAATTATCAGAAGAAGACAAGGAAGCATATGAAGAAACATTTGAAGATGAGCACGGAGACTTGCCGAAAACAATAAATTCATCGGCGCTTAATACATGGGTATTTAATGAAGACACCATAAGACAGGTTTTAAACATCTTAATGACAAATGGTATTAAGATTGATTATGGACAGAAAATTGGCAAGACTATTATTTTTGCAAAGAATCATGACCATGCTGAGAAAATACTGGAAATTTTTAATAAGGAGTATTCGAATCTTACTAATTACGCAAAAGTAATAGATAATTACATGACTTATGCACAGAGTGCAATTGATGAGTTCTCTGATCCAAAGAAAATGCCTCAGATTGCAATTTCTGTTGATATGCTGGATACAGGTATTGACGTGCCGGAAGTGCTGAATCTGGTATTTTTTAAAAAAGTAATGAGCAAAGCAAAATTCTGGCAGATGATAGGAAGAGGTACACGGATTTGTCCTGGTTTGCTTGATGGAGAAGATAAGCAGAAATTTTATATTTTTGATTTCTGTGGAAATTTTGAATTTTTCCGGATGAATAAAGGAAAAGCAACAGCTAACATGATTGCACTTCAGGGAGCAATTTTTAATCTTAAATTTGAGATATCATATAAACTTCAGGATATCGAATATCAGATTGATAAGTTGATTGAATATCGTAAGAATCTGGTCAGGCAGATGAGTGAGAAAGTGCGGGAATTGCAAAGAGATAATTTTGCGGTTCGTCAGCATTTAAAATATGTGGATTTATATTCGGAGGAATTGAATTATAATGCGCTTACATATGAAGATACTTTGATTGTCAGGACAGAAATAGCACCGCTGATAGCACCAGATGGAGATGAAGTAAATGCAGTTCGCTTTGATGCGCTTATGTACGGAATTGAGCTGGCTTATTTAATTGGAAAGAAGTATACAAGAGCCCGTACTGATCTGCGCAAGAAAGTAGAAGGAATTGCAAATGTGGCAAACATTCCTGAAATTCAGGCACAGTCAGAATTAATTAATAAGATTCTTAATACAGATTATATCGATAATGCAGGAATTCATGAGTTCGAAGAAATCAGAGAAAAACTTCGCGATTTGATGAAATATATTCCGAAAGGAACAATTAAATATGTGACTAATTTTGATGATGAGTTGCTTTCAATGGAGTGGAATGAAGCTGAGCTTGAAAACGATGAGCTGAAAAATTACAAAGCGAAAGCAGAATATTATATCAGACAGCATCAGGATAATATTGCAATTGCCAAATTAAAAACGAATCAGCCTTTGACATCCGGGGATATCGCATTATTAGAGGAAATACTGTGGCGTGAAGTTGGAACAAAGCAAGATTATGAACATGAATTTGGAAGCAAGCCACTTGGTGAATTTGTCCGTGAAATTGTAGGACTTGACATGAATGCGGCTAAAGAAGCATTTTCTGAATATCTTACAGGTGCAAATCTTGACAGCAGACAGATTTACTTTGTGAATCAGATTGTAGAATATATTGTTCATAACGGAGTATTGAAAGATCTTTCTGTTCTTCAGGAATCACCATTTACGGATCGTGGAAGTGTGGTAGAAATATTTACTGATTTAAATGTGTGGATGGGAATCAGGAAAGTAATAGACACAATAAATGCGAATGCAGCAGCATAAAAGAGCAATATCAAAAACAGGAGAATCATTTTATGAATAAAAATCAGATTTTTATAAAGAGCGGTACAGAATACAAAAAGATAACAAAGGAATTGCTTACAGCAAGTAATCTTGCAGAGCTGATCGGTGACCGGAATAAAATGGTCGGGATCAAACCGAATCTGGTGTCGCCGTCCGATCCGTCCGAGGGCGGCACCACACATCCGGAAATCGTAGCCGGGATTCTGGAATATCTGAAAGAACATGATGACAGTTTTTATCGTGTTGAAAAGACATACCATGATTTTTCGGCAACGGGAGATTCGCTTCTGCAGAATTATGCACCGGTAAGCATGTACTGTTCAACTATGAGCGGAAGCCTTAAGACATTTTATGAAAAAATGTATCCGACAGAAGAATACCGGTATATTAAACATGACCTGGACGGTGCGCTTTATGATGATGCATTTGCAATCACCAATACAAAATACATTCTTTCATGGACAAAGCTTGACTGGGATTATCTTGAAGAAATATATGAATATGACGGGACATATGTATATCGCAATCTGCATGCAGGCTCAATTGCAAGTCTGGTCTACAACGAGTGAATCCGGTATCTACTACCATCGACAAAAACGGTACACTGGAACTGCTCACCAAATACTTCCAACGGGGTATCCACAGCCAGCTGGACCTTTTCACGGAAATCAACCTGCACACTTTCGACAGCCTTTTTACAAGGACACTTGCCATGCACGGAATCATCTACCTGCCTCACCGCATCGAAATAGTGAATTTACGTCAAGACAGCACGGTCGTACAAGGACTCAGCTCACCTCAAAAATACAGGCCGGGCAAAGAAGCAGTGAGCTACTATTACAATTATGACTTGTACAACAAAATGGCTTTCGTTTGATGATGTGATAAAGATTAAGCGCGTCGAGGATATGC
>OKVP01001228.1_pt1 | contig 10571 bp, 4 predicted proteins | sample 1604821 | NCBI WGS metagenome assembly OKVP01 (sample SAMN01760946, study PRJEB22395) | human gut metagenome | reverse complement strand
TTTTCCGAAGAGAAGTTTTTTAGTATCTGCACTGTATTTTGCATCTTTTCCAATCAAAGCTGAATATAAAGCCCCTGCTGGCTGCGCCATGAGATGGATATTTTCAGAAGTAATCTGTAGATTAATATTTACCCATGGTTTATTTCCTTTTTTTAAAGAAAAGTTAAATGGTTTTGTCAATGATTCTTTCATTGCAGAGGAGTCTGCTTTAAGGTAAGAAGCCGGAAGTCCTGTTTCCAAGAAAATAGGACGTTTATCTTCTTTCTCTCTTGACATAATAGCGAGCCCAATCGCTGCCTTGCATAAGATCTGAAACTTTGGATTCCAATATCTTTTTCGATCATAAGTCTCAGAGTCTGTTTCGTTCGTATCTCCACTTTCAACCATTTCCTGTGCAGTGTAACCCAGCATATATGTTTTTCCAGTATCATTGTCCCGGTACAGGATATCCTTTTCATCAAACAGGTTCAGGCTTTCATCTGTCAGTTCTTTTACAAATGATGGAAAACAGAAATACCCTCTTTCATACCATACCTTCATCCCGGAATAGCCTGCATCCAGACCAACGATAAATTTAGGGGCTTTCGGAAGCTGCATTGGGATATTAAAAAATTCGTGACGAGTTCTATAAAGATTTGTAGGTACCATAATTGCTCCTTTCTTTTCTTGCAATAATTTCCTTTATTAATATGTAGAAGTTGTGTGTCTGAAAAACACACATATATCTGTGGACTTTCTTCATAGATATATAAGTGATATTTCTTCACATAACAAACCTAAGTTGTGTGAAAAATTATCACAGGTATATGTGTGTTCCAGATACACTCAAATCATAGCAAGTCATCTTGTGAGAAGAATTTTTGTAAGAAAAAAGAAAGCCTGAAAACAGACTTTCTTATAAGGCGATAAAAAGAATTCGATTCCAAAAGAGAGGTTGTGTGTTACCTCTATTTTGTTTTCCTCCTTACTGGCTAACATATTCGACTGGAATATTTAACGTCTGGCAGACTACCCTTAATGTATCAATATCGAGTTTTCCTTCTTCTTTTCTGTCGAGGATTCTTTTCAAGCGTGTCTGGGAAATTCCAATATTCCTAGCTGCCTGTTCCAGATTTTGTGTAGCAGCGATTTCTTTTGCACTCTCAGCCTTGATTCTGTCTTCCAAAACCAACAATAAATGTGCAAATATTTCATGGTTTTTTCTGCATATCAATAATGCTTTGTTATGAGTTTCACTGATACCAGAACGTCCATTTTTAAACGGCAAAGTTCGGTCATACTCGCATACAGCGCCAAATAGTACAGACATCAGATTGAACATCCCACTGATAACGCTTTGATAAAAGACCAGTTGTCCTTTTTTCATCTGATAGAAATCTTCTTCTTCTTTTGCGAAAACAGCAAGCTGTTCTTCAAGCCGCTTCATTTCATCTACAATATACTTTTCCATATTAGAGATGACACTCCTTCCTTATTTTAGTTCATTGGTTTTTTGTGATATCATTAATATGTATACTTTTTTAAAACAAGGAGGATTCAAAGATGATTTATTTGACAGAAAAATTTCCACCCATTGCTGACCTGCATTGGACTCCAGATGGTTCAAGTTATCAGTACACTTTTCACTATAGAAAATGGGAATTAGCACACTGTATATTTCAGTTATCGGCTGACGAAAAAATACTATATATTGAAAGTCTAGCAAGGGCTATAAGTTATCCGCCAGAATTCAAACAAGAGCATTTGTGTACAGAACTTTTAAATGCGATGCTATATGATATTTTATGCAAATGGGATATTATTCCAGAAAAAATAACGGGTACATTAGCCTATACAGACTCTTTTAATGGAAATTGGAAAAAATCAATTCCATTTTATCGTAACTTTCCAAAATACTTAGAAGCAAGGCTTCCATATACATTGACTTTTGGTATAACAGATAAAGATGGCTATGTTATTCCATCGGATAAATATGAAGATATAGATGAGTTTATGAAGGAATATACTGGAGAGGATTTGAAATTCTTTTATGTTGTTACGAAAAAATAGCCTCCTTCGTACCATATTTTTCAAAATAAAAACCCCGGTACAAGACCGGGGCTTTAAGAAAGGATTAAAAAAATGAGGGAACAAAAATATTTTTTGTTCCTTATTTAATATGTATTTTTTAATTTTTATAAGAAAGCTATCGTTCTGGATATTCTGGCTGTTGTTGCCTTACCTGCAATTCTTTGTATTCTTCAAGTTGTTTCATTAGTTTTTTATTCTTTTTTTCAAGAAAAGTGTGTTTTTCATTTATTTGTCCTGCTTTCCGCTTTTTTATCTTTAATATGAAAAAACACCTGCGGTTGCCCGCAGGTGCTAAAAATAAATCTAAATGTTAGATTCTTTTTCTCTTCTTAATGACATATACAACGCCGCTGACACAAAATACAACCGCTGCTCCAATCAATACCATAAAGATGATATCGCTTGTCTTAACAGTCTTTGATGTGCCATTGCTTCCACCATTGGAGGAAGTTCCGCTGCCACTGTTTCCACTGTTCTTTCCGGAAGATTTCTTTGGTGTGGATTTCTTCGGAGTAGCTTTTGTAACTTTGACAGTCTTCGTGGATTTTCCTGGCTTTGTATTATCGGAAGTTGCCGTTGCCACGTTCTTTACATTCTTTCCAGCAAGGGATGCATCTTTGAAAGTTACTTTATAAGTTACTTTCATGGATTTTTCACCCTCTAAGTTGGATTTTGTCTTAACGGTAAATCCGTTCTTTGTCATCTTGATCGTAGCTTTTTTGATTTCTTTTCCATCTGGACCAGTAACCTTAATGCTCTTTTCATCAATGACAGTTCCCGTTGTCTGTAAGGCATCTTTGATGACTACATTCTTTGCAACAGTACCTTTACGGTCGTTTGTTACAGTGATAGTGTACTGTCCCTGCCCGCCTACTTTGTAAGAATCTTTATCAGATGTCTTTTTCACTACTAAACGAGGGTCCGTACCCTTATCAACGTCAACTTCATGGTCAGTTGTTACTTCACCAGTATCAGCTTTACCAATTGCGATATTTTTCACTTTCTTGCCTACAAGGGACTTGGAAGTGAACTTAACGTCGTAATTAACAGTAAAGGATTCATCTTTTGCAAGATTCATACCAGTTTTAATAGTGTATGATGTTTTTGTAGTTGCGATCTGGACAGATTTTGTGATGTCTGTACCCTTTGTATCCAATACTTTGATCGTATCAGAAAGGATTTCAGCACCTTCTGTCTGTAAGGCATCTTCAATGATGACGTTCTTTGCTTCAGCATTTTCTTTTGTCTGGCTGAGTTTTACAGTATAGTGACCTGTTTCGCCAACACCATAAACGTTTTTATCAGATGTTTTTTCGATAGCCATTTCCGGACCATCTACTGTAACTTCTTTTTCTGTCTCTACCCAATCAGATGTTGGGTGTTTTACTTCGTTTGTTGGTACGAAGCTATCAGGTGTCCATGAAGAAGGATCTTTTGGATTCTCCTTATCTGCTTTCTTTACAAGTGCAACATTTGTGATTACATCATCATCTGTTACAGTATCAGCTACCTTTACTTTAAAGGAAACGCTCTCTGACGCTCCAGCTGCTACGCTTGGAACAGTGAAAGATACATAAGATTTTCCGCTGATCTCGACTAATTTACCGCCAGAACCTTCAACATAAGTTGTTTTGTCTGGTACAGCATCCAGAACGAGGACGTTTTTCTTTTCCTCATTAGAAGTATTTGTTACTTCAATATTGTATGTGATCTCGTCTCCGGCTTTAACCTGTGTACCGGAAGCTGGCTCGGCACTCTTTAATGCAGTGAGTCCGTCTTCTACAGTAACCGGTGTCACATCGTTGTCTGTTTTTGCAGATGCGTTGTCCGCTTTTGCTTTTGCGATGTTCTTTACAGCCTGTCCTGCTAAAGAGCCATCTTTGAACAATACATCATATGTCACAGTAAATGTCTCGCCAAAGGCAAGGTCTCTTCCTGTCTCGATTGTGTAACCAGATGTATCCTTTGTGATGTTATCTACTTTATTTGTGATGTCTTTTCCGTTTGTATCTACAATCTTGATTGTAGCTGTCTGGATCTCAGCACCTTTTACCTGTAAAGCATCTTTGATAACAACATTTTTTGCAACTGCATTTTCTGTATCCTGTCCTACTGTTACTGTATAATGTCCAACTTCGCCTACCTGATAAACATCTTTATCAGATGCTTTCTGGATAGTTAAGCTTGGAGCGATCACAGTAACTTCGTTATCATCCTCTACCCATGATGGCAGTGGATGGGTTACCTCATTTGTCTCCTGATAGGAGCTTAAATCAGTATCATCGTCTTTGTCAGTTACTTTTACTAACGCTTTGTTTGCAACCTGCTTGTCAGCACTTTCATTAACAGTTACCGTAAAGGATACGGTCTTTTCTTCTTCTGCTTTTAAAGTATCGATCGTAAATGCAACATAAGATACACCGTTGATATCTTTTACATCCCCGCCATCTTTGTATGTTGTGCCGGTTGGTACAGCGTCAAGGATATGGATGTTTGAGATGTCTTTTTCGGATGTGTTCTTTACTTTGATAGAGTATTTGATATCATCCCCCACATTGACAGTGCTGCCATTTGCTGGGTCAGAATCTTTTACAATCTCAAAGAGTGCATTTCCGTTTTCATCCTTATAAGTTCCCGGAGTTACATCCTTTGTTGTCGTTGTTGTTAAGTTTCCGGCAGTAGCTTTTGCTACATTTCGTACTTTCTCATTAGCAACAGACGCTTTTGTAAACTTCACATCATAAGTTACGGTAAATGCCTTACCATAGCTTAAATCTTTGCCAGTCTTAATAGTATAGCCGCTCTTTGTAGATTTGATTTCTACTTCTTTTGTGATATCTTTTCCATCAGGATCTGTGATCTTGATTGTATCTGTTAAGATATCTGCTGCATTATTTTCAATCGCATCTTTGATGATGACATCTTTTGCAGCCGCATCTTTTTCTGTCTCACTTACCTTTACAGTATAGTGTCCAGTATCGCCTACGCTGTATGTCTCTTTATCAGATGATTTTTCGATTGAAAGAGCAGGAACAACTTCTGTTACGATATATGGGATGGTGTGGATAACTTTATTGGTATCAACAAAATCATCATCTTCCCAATGCTTATCTGGCTCATCAGATGTTTTTACCTGTGCTACGTTTTTGATCGTTGCAAGTCCTGTTCCTGTTACTTTTACCTTAAAGGATTCTGTCTTAGACTCTCCTGCCTTTAAAGTATCAACTAAGAAAGTAACATAAGATTTGCCACTGATAGTCTTAAGAGTTCCACCAGATACATATTCCGTAAGTTCTGGAACCATATCACGGATCATTACATTCTTCTTATCTTCTTTCGAAGTATTTGTGACAGTGATGTTATAAGTGATTTCATTACCTGTATTTACAACAGATCCACTTTCTGGATTTGCCGTTTTGATAGCTGTAAGTCCGTCTTCAATATCAACTGGTGTAACGGTATTATCTGTTTCTGCTTTTGCATTGTCTGCAACAGCTTCAGCTACGTTAGGGATATCTTTATTTGCTAAAGATGCATCCTTAAATACCACATCATAAGTTACAGTGAAAGATTCACCATACGCTAAGTTTCTGCCAGTGTTGATAGAGTAGCTATCATCTTTTGTCTCAATCTTGACATCTTTTGTGATGTCTTTTCCAGTAGTATCAGCAATCTTAACAGAATCTTTTACAATGCTTACGCCCTTAACCTGCAGTGCATCATTGATCCTTACATTGATTGCTTCTGCATCTTTCTTATCCTGTGTTACCTTTACAGTATAATGTCCAGTCTCGGAAAGATTGTAAACCTTCTTATCAGAAGATTTTGTGATAGTAAGGTTTGGTGCATGAAGGGTTACTTCATTATCAGCCTTTACCTCATCTGCATTATCCGCTTTCGCATCGGCAATATTCTTCACTTTCTTTCCATCTAAGGAATCAGATTCAAATAATGCGTCATATGTGATTGTGAATGTTTCATCTTTTGCAAGGTTTTCATTTGTATTGATGGAATAGCTTCCATCTTTCACAGAAATCTCTGCTTTTTCAGTAATGTCTTTCTCACCTTTCATGATCTTAACATTGCTGATCTTTGTTCCGGCTACCTGCATGGCATCAGCAATAACAACATTTTCTGCTGTCGCATTCTTCTTTGTCTGTCTGACTACTACAGTGTAGTGTCCAGTCTCTCCAATAGAATAAACGCTTTTATCGGATTTCTTTGTGATAGAAAGTTCCGGTGTAACAGGTTCTGTCTTTACTCTGTTTGTAGCAAGTACCTGTGGTGCATTGCTTCCCCAGATAAGAACAGAGTTTGTTGTCTCTTTTCCAACGGATGCTGCCTGTGGGGTCGCACGATATGTTACTTTGATCGTATCTGCTTCTGTAAGGTCTTTTCCAGTTTCGATAGTAAATCCATCTTTTGCTTCATTTAATGTGATCTTAACATCTTTTGTGATATCATTACCATTAAATGTTACATGGAAAGAACCTTCTTTAATAAGGAAGTTATCTTTCTGGTCGAACTGGTCTTTGATGATAACCTTTTCAGCAGTTACATTTTCACGGCTCTGTCTGGCTGTGATCGTATATTGTGCTTCTTCGCCTAAGTAATACGTTGCTTTATCTGAGTCTTTATTCGGTGTGATAGATGGGCCGTTTGGTGTAACAGTTGCATCTGTCGTTACTTTTAAAGCTTCATCAGATACGGCATTGGCTACATTCTTGATCTCTTTACCAGCAAGCTTGTTATCTGTGATGACCATCTGGTATTCAATCTGCAGCTTTGTTTCTTTTGTCACTTCGACTGGGTTCCATGTCTTCTGTGTTTCCGGTTTCTTTCCAGCTTCAAGATCCCAGAGGCTATAATTTCCTTCTTTTACAAGGTGTCTCTTTGTCTTTAATGCGAAGGTGTTGTTCTTAACGGCTTCGTCATAAGATTCTTTCTTAATAACATTACCCTCTGCATCCATCAGCACAATGCTGGCTTTCTGCAGTTCGACACCTTCTGTCTGGATATCATCATCAATTACAAGGTTTCTTGCGACTGTACCGATCTGGGAGTTTGTAACATCGATTTTGTAAGTAACCGTATCACCGATCGCATATTTTTCCTTATCCGCTTTCTTTGTGATAACAAGGCGAGGACTGTTGATATATACAAGAGCATCCGCTTTTACTGTTTTTGCTTTGCCATCTGTTTTTTCAAGATTGGAAGCGGTTGCCTTTGCTGTATTTCTTACTTCTGTACCATTAACGATCTCTGTTGCTTTACCAGTATAAGTAATCGTCAGTTTGCTGCCGGAGGCAAGATAAGTATCTTTCAACTTCCATCCGTTACCGCTCTTTTCCAGAGTGATTTCAGGAGTACGGTCTTCGGTTTCGTTATATTTATCTGGATTTAACTTATTTGTTTCATCCGCTGTTCCTGCAACATGATATTTGATGGTTGTTCCCTTGCCGCCTGCGGCTTTAAAGGTTACTGTTTTTCCATCTTTTGTGGTCTCTACAATCTGGATATCATCATAGTTTACGATGAGTCCATCTGGTAAACTGATATCAGAGATGTCTACATCTTTTGCTACTGTGCCATCTGCACCGTTTGATGTTACATCTACCTGATATTTTACTAACTCATTTCCTGTCTCTTCTTCATAAACACGGAATTCGTTGTCTGCTCGGTTATCCTTTTTCTTCGCTTTATACTCATTGATGTATTTCTTTGCGATAGAAAGGTCTGCTGTATTGATGTAAAGTTCTGCATCGTCTTTTACTTCATCGGCATTATCTGCTTTTGCAGAAGCAATATTGACGATTTCTTTACCATTTCCAGCTTTTGTTGTCTTAGCAGAAAATGTGATCGTTACTTCCGCATCTTTTGGCAGAGCGGAGATAGTTGCTTTGTATCCGTTTCCGTCTGCTGCAATATTGGACGTAACTTTTGATGTTGCTGTCTCATTACGAAGTTCTGGATTCAATTTATTGGTTGGGTCTGCTGTTCCGGCAACATGTTCTGTCACGGAATCAGGCACTCCACTCATCTTTAAAGAACCAGAAACAAGTTCTAATCCTTCAGGAAGTGTATCTGCGATTGTAACATTTTTGGCAATACCTTTATTGTTTTTTACCTTTACGGTAAAGTTTGCAGTGTCACCTACTTCATACTCATACTTATCTACGACTTTATCAATCGATAATTCGCCGCCGTTTGTATAAGCTTCGGCATCAGCCTGTGCAGCCTCCATAGCGTTTGTTGCTGTGGCTTTTGCAGTATTGTAATTTTCTTTTGCGTTTCCGCTCTCTAATGCAGTACAAGTGACGATTGTCTTAAATTCTTTTCCTGCTGGAAGGGAAGCGGCTGTTACCTTAACATTTTGTCCAGAAAAAGAACTGGTAGCTTCAATACCTTCTGTTTTTACGCTGGTGATCTTATACTCAGAAGGAATGGTGTCTGTTACATTTACATTTGCTGCATTTGTAGTTTTTCCTGTTTCCTTTGTTGTGATCGTAAAGACTACGTTATCGCCAACTTTATGTTCGTATTTGTCTACGACTTTATCCACAGCGAGTTTTGCCATCTTCATACGGACATTGACAGTATTAGATGTGTTAGTTTTTGTTCCGCTATCCTGTTTTGTTGTTAACGTACCCTTGTTAGGGATAACAACTTCTGTTTTATCAGCATTAAGATATTTGGAAAGGTTAGCCCCCGCTTTTACTTTTGCATGGAAATGAAGTGTAAATTTACCACGCATTTCATCATCAGTGAGTTTATTTGCAGTAGCTGTTAACACCTGTCCATTTGTTTTAACGGTAAAATCTCCCGTCACATTTTCAGTTTTTCCATCCCTCTCTCTAATTACAGTAGGATTTCCTGTAAATTCAAGAACGCTTTCCAATGTATCATTCCAAACAAAACTTTTTATTTGACTTCCAACCGCATTACCACACATTGTAGATAAGGTATATTCGAATGAATCAGACGAATTAGCTAACGTAACATCTGATTTTCCATTAACGGTTTTAGTTAACGGAAAATTAATAATCGTAGGACTATTGCCAGATCTATTACGGGCATCAAAAGATAAAAAGACCCCATTTGGTTGTTTACCGTCTTTTCCACCTGTAAAAAAACGGATTTTCATTTTGTTATTAGCTGGCGTTAATTGAGTTTGAAGATACAAAGCATGTTGCTGCGCATGTGTTCCTATAGCTCCATCTGTTGCATCATGTCCATTATTGGAATAAACGGTGTTATCTTTTACGCTAGCTGATGGTAATCTACTATCTGGGATATTAAAACCTAAATGAGAATCATCTGAAAGTCCAGCCCAAGTAACACGACCTGGAGTACGAATCTCTAATCCCTGATAAGAGTCAATGTCCCAGAATGTCATATTACCTTTCCATGTAGATGCTAAAGTAGATTTTCCTGCATCTGTTAATGTATAAGTAACAACAATCCACTGATACCCACTATATCGGATACTTGTTGGGGATTTTTTGTGAAATGCAATGTATGGTCCATCTGCTCCACTAATAGCTCCATGAGCTTCTTCTACAGATACTTTTAAATCGTATTTTTCTCCTTTTTCTGCTCCATTAAGAGTTATACCGGAATATTTGATCCAATATCCATTATTAGAGTCATTGATTTTATTGGCATTTAACTTACCCGCAATCGGGGTACCAAGTTTAGGTTTTTCGCTGTCTTTCATCTCTTTCTTAGCCCATTTAGCTGCTGCATTATCAGTAGCAAGACTAGAAGAATAAGTAACAGTTGCATTTTCTGTATTGATACTTAATTTGTTCATATCTGCCGCATTAATTGTATTCTGCTTCTTATCCGAATTCTTTACACGAGTCTTTATTGTCGTTGTTTCAGCATTAGCAACAATCGCTGTTCCAGGCACAGCTGTCGTCACAGCCATTGCCGTTGCCATTACAACAGAAGCGATTTTTTTTAAACTAAACATAAATGACCTCCTGTTATTTTTTATATAATTTTCAAGGTACGGTACCATAGTGCTATATAAAGCACCCAAGCTTGTTTGCTTTATAAGTCTATGGATTTGGTCTGTCTCGGCATTTCATAAGACATCCTCCTTTCTGACTGCTCCATCACAGTCCCACCTAATATGTAAAATTGATTTTTTGAAAGGAAGATGGAAAAAAGAATCGAATTCCTTTTTATGATAGAAATAAAAAAAGAAGCCATAATGACTTCTTTTTTAAAGACACGAACTGCTTTACTTATGTATGGAATCCTGTTATATTACTATTAATTTGATAAAATAAGAAAAGGTGAGGGCAACATGATAAAATATTTAGATTTGTTTGAAAAAGACATGAAAAAGCATAATGCAGATTATTTTGTAGAACAGATACAATTATACAAAAATATGTATACACACTATAAGAATACTTCTTGTCCAAGTCCAATTTATACAAGACTACAACCAACACTATTGAGTTAGGAAAGAACGGAAAGCATGTCGAAAG
>OKVP01001227.1_pt1 | contig 10598 bp, 9 predicted proteins | sample 1604821 | NCBI WGS metagenome assembly OKVP01 (sample SAMN01760946, study PRJEB22395) | human gut metagenome | reverse complement strand
GGGCCCCCGTCAATTCCTTTGAGTTTCAACCTTGCGGTCGTACTCCCCAGGTGGATTACTTATTGTGTTAACTGCGGCACTGAAGGGGTCAATCCTCCAACACCTAGTAATCATCGTTTACGGTGTGGACTACCAGGGTATCTAATCCTGTTTGCTACCCACACTTTCGAGCCTCAGCGTCAGTTGGTGCCCAGTAGGCCGCCTTCGCCACTGGTGTTCCTCCCGATATCTACGCATTCCACCGCTACACCGGGAATTCCGCCTACCTCTGCACTACTCAAGAAAAACAGTTTTGAAAGCAGTTTATGGGTTGAGCCCATAGATTTCACTTCCAACTTGTCTTCCCGCCTGCGCTCCCTTTACACCCAGTAATTCCGGACAACGCTTGTGACCTACGTTTTACCGCGGCTGCTGGCACGTAGTTAGCCGTCACTTCCTTGTTGAGTACCGTCATTATCTTCCTCAACAACAGGAGTTTACAATCCGAAGACCTTCTTCCTCCACGCGGCGTCGCTGCATCAGGGTTTCCCCCATTGTGCAATATTCCCCACTGCTGCCTCCCGTAGGAGTCTGGGCCGTGTCTCAGTCCCAATGTGGCCGTTCAACCTCTCAGTCCGGCTACCGATCGTCGCCTTGGTGGGCCATTACCTCACCAACTAGCTAATCGGACGCGAGGCCATCTCAAAGCGGATTGCTCCTTTTCCCTCTGCTCGATGCCGAGCCGTGGGCTTATGCGGTATTAGCAGTCGTTTCCAACTGTTGTCCCCCTCTTTGAGGCAGGTTCCTCACGCGTTACTCACCCGTTCGCCACTCGCTCGAGAAAGCAAGCTCTCTCTCGCTCGTTCGACTTGCATGTGTTAGGCGCGCCGCCAGCGTTCGTCCTGAGCCAGGATCAAACTCTTTATAAATGATATTTATCACTTAAAAGTGTTAAATCTTGTTTCGCTCAGCACGCAATCGCTTGCGTCCTGTGTGAATTACTTTGTTTGGAATTGTTTAACGTGTTTTTCCAACACGAAAATAGGTTCCGTTACAAGTTTTTCGATATTGTTCAATTTTCAAGGTCCTGTGTGCCTCAGCCTTAACGGCTGATAGCCTATACATTTTAGCACGTTTGTGTTAGAATGTCAAGCACTTTTTTGAAGATTTTTTGAAGTTCTTGGAAGAACCAATCGACCTTCGTCACTTTTCATCCGTTTTTTCTGAGGCGTTAGTGTCAGACATCCGCCTGACAGTAATGTATTTTAGCACAGACTCAGACAAAAAGCAAGCCCTTTTTTTACATTTTTCAAGAAAAGCCCTTTTTTCTTTTGCACGGCTCATTCCAATAGCCGCTCCCGCATTTTGCGCAGGATCTTGCGCTCCCGCCGGGAGATCTGTACCTGCGTGGTATGCAGCACTTTTGCCGTCTCACTCTGGGTGCGGTTGGCATAGAACCGCAGACGGATCAGGAGCCGGTCCTCTTCCGGCAGACTTTCCAGCACCTCGGCCAGGCCGATCTTATCCGCAAGTTCTTCCTCCGGGGATTCCACCGGGATATCTATCTGCCGGTCATTGTTCTCCCCTTCCGGGGTCAGGCTCAGGGCGGGCTGTGCAGCCTGGATCGCAAGCGTGATGTTCTCCACGCTCTCCCCCAGCTCTTCTGCCAGTTGAGAAAGGGTCGGCTCGGTGCCGCAGAGCTTCCTGTGATGTTCCCGCGCCGCATTGACCCGCAACCCCAGTTCTTTTAAGGAGCGGCTGACCTTGACTGTGCCACCCTCCCGGAAGAGCTTTTTGATCTCGCCCAGGATCACTGGCACTGCATAGGTAGAAAAGCAAACACCACGCCCCTCATCAAAGCCGTCGGTCGCCTTGACCAGCCCCATGCAGCCAGCGCTGTAGAGATCATCATATTCAATGCCCCTGCCCCGAAAGCGGCCAGCACAGGCGTGTACCAACCCGAGGTTCTGTTCAATGAATGCACTGCGCCGGGTCTTGTCCGTTACCATGATATTCCCTCATTTCCTTTTATGTAGAGGGCTTTTCCTCCAGATGCTTTGTCAGGGTGACCCGAGTGCCCCGGCCGGGAGCGGAGCGTACACTGACTTTATCCATAAAGCTCTGCATGACCGCAAAACCGAGACCGGAGCGCTCCTCCGGGTTACCGGTGGTGAAGAGCGGCTCCATCGCCCTGGGGATATCCGGGATGCCAACCCCTTTGTCTGCGATCACGATCCTGACCACCCGCCCCGGATAAACGGAGACTGTCATGGTGATGGGCCCCACCCGGTCGGGGTAGGCGTGGACGATGCAGTTGGTGACGGCTTCGGATACCGCCGTTTTCAGGTCAGCCAGCTGGGGCACAGTGGGGTCATACCGGGCCAGAAAAGCCGCTGCCGCACCGCGGGCATACGCTTCGTTGACGCTGAGGGAATCAAATTGGATCCTGGTCGTGTTTTCCGCTTTCATCTTCATTCCTCCTGTCCTGCATCCGTGCAGGGGATATTGGCCAGCCGCAGAACGCGGCGCAGCTGCTCCGGGGCGTGCTGGATGCGCAGGGTTCCGCCCAGACTGCGGGCGCAGCGCTGGCGGCCCAGAATCAGCCCCACTCCGGACGAATCCATAAACCCAACCCCGCCCAGATCGAGCACCAGCGTTTTGGGGGTGCGGGCCAAAAGGGCATCGTCCAGCTGGATGCGCAGGTTCTGTGCGGCATCGTGGTCGATCTCACCTGCCAGATAGGCATAGAGCAGATCGTCCGCCGCACTGAATGTAACTGTTGCCATTTTCTGTCCTTTCCTTGCGTGAATCGCTCAGGCTTGTCCGGTCTGCCGGAGGCTTCCCCTTTCCGGGAGGTCGGCAGAGCGAAGCATAGCCCGAGCGGTTTCCTCTAAACCAAAATAAAAGAGCCTGTACACGTTTTCATCAGTGTACAGGCTCTTTCGGGCATATTTTAGAAAAGGGTGTCGCTTACTTTTCAGCCAGCAGCTCGGCAGCCTCCAGTGCGATGGCTTCGCCGCCGCAGATCAGCAGGCCGCGGCGGCTGTTGGCCCGGGCAAGCTCCATGGCTTCGGCCAGACTCCCGCAGAGCTCGGCATCAAAGTGGTAGCGTGCCTTTTCCAGCAGGCGCTCGGTCATGGCGGCATCCGTACCCGCCGGGGGAACGAGGAACACCTTATCAAAGGGATTCTCGCTCATGCCGGGCATGGTGGTACGGTCTTTTTTCTGGGTCTCAGCCGTCAGGCCGCTTTCCAGCGCGGAGAAGAAGGCCTCGGCTCCTTCTTCCTCTGCCAGACCGATGACAGCGCTCAGGTGGCGCACCTTGGCCATGTTCAGGACACGCAGCAGGGCAATGGCCTGCTGCGGGGTGCGGCAGGCATCCAGCACCACCAGCGGGCGCTGGGAAAGGACCCGGATGCTGCTGCGGTTTTCCACAGCGGCCAGACCTTCCAGAATAGCTTCATCGGGGATGTCATAGCCCTTTTTGCAGAGAGCCAGGGCCAGCTCCACCGCAATGGCGGCACTGCCCGCCGCGTGACGGCCCAGGAAGGCCAGCGGCACGGTATAGCCGCCGTAGTCCACACGGCTGGCAAACTTTTCGGCTTCGAGGAAGGTGATGTCATCGGGGTCCGGCACGACCAGCTCACAGTCTGCCTTACCGGCGGCCACGATGAGCTCACTGACCACAGCCTTGGGCTGCTCAGGCGCGGTGACGCAGATGCTGCCCTTGCGCATGACACCGGCCGCCAGCGCGGCGGAGCGCTCCAGTGAGGCACTGATGCCGTCCGGGCCGATGGAGGTGACCGCACAGACCGGCATCTTGGGCAGGGCCTCGGCAAGCCCCGCATCGGGCAGCTCCACCACGGCCAGCGCACAGCCTGCCTCGCCAAAGCAGCGGGCAGCGGCAGCCAGGCGCGGACATGCACCGCGTCCCGGCCCTCAGCTTTGGCCTTGGCAAGGGCCGCGGCAAAGGCAGCCAGCTCGGCGGCCGCACGGGGCAGGGTCTCCCGGGCGCTCAGGGTCTCGGCGGCCTGTGCAAGCAGCTCCGGTGCCACAGGCTCTCCATTCACCCGGATGCGGGCAGAGAGCGGCTCACAGCCTGCGTGGTAGCTGCCGGTAACGAGACCGGCAGCTCTGAGCACCGCCGCCGTGAGGGCGGCGGCAGTCGTTTTGCCAGCCGTACCGGCTACGCCCAGATAATCCACCCGGCCTGCCTTGGCAGAGAGGGCTTCCTGCAGCTGCCGGGCCGGGGCAAAGCCCTCGGGCAGAGATGCAAAATAGGCATTTGCCTGTTCAATGGTCATTGCGTCAAACCTCGTTTCGATGTTGATAGAGAATGATGCACATCCGGACAAGCCCCAGCAGAATGAGCCCCACCAGCAGGCCGGTCATCACACCGGAAAAATCGATCCAGATATCGGTGACCTGGCCGCTGCGACCCGGCACAAAGAGCTGGATGGTTTCATCGGTCAGGGCTGTGAGCAGGCCGCCCAGCATGGGCCAGGACACATGCTTGAAGAAATGCCGGGTGTACACCCGCAGGCAGAGCATGAGCAGGAAGCCTTCCAGCAGATACTCACAGAAATGCGCCAGCTTGCGCACGATGTGCATGGTGAGCCGGTCGGCGGCACCGGGAAGGCCCAGATGCCGCAGGATGCCCTGCAGTATCCCCAGTACCCGGCCGCTGGCCCCCTCGGACACATCCGCGATCTGCAGAGAGTTGGAGAAGATGAACACGATGCAGCCGATGAGGGCAAAGGTAAAGATCACCCGCCACGCGATGAGCCACGGGGAGGTGCGTTGATTCTGTTCCTGCATCCGCTTAGCCCAGAGCCTTGATGCTCTGCTCGATGTTGGCCAGCTTGCTCTGGCTGTTGGTGCGCTTTGCGCGGATCTCTTCCACCAGAGCGGCGGGGGCACGCTCCACGAACTTGGGGTTGGCCAGCTGGTTCTCAAACATGGCCAGTTCCTTCTCGGCCTTGGCCTTTTCCTTGTTCAGGCGGGCAAGCTCCTTCTCGCGGTCGATCAGCTCCATCATGGGGATAAAGCCGCGGGCGGTGTGGGTGGACACCTGCACCATGCCATCGGTGCTGCCCTCGTACTTTTCCGTAAAGGTCACGTCGGTGGCAAAGGCAAACTTTGCCAGATAGACCTCTGCATTCCGGAAGGGAGCGGGATCAGCCGTCTCGATGATCATACTGGTCTTTTTGGCAGGATGGACATTCATCTCGGTGCGCATGGTGCGGACTGCCTTGATGTAGTCCATGACCTTTTCAAAGGCTTCCTCTTCCTCGGCCCAGTTGTGTGCCTCGTCAAAGGTGGGCCAGCTCTGGGTCATAATGGTCTCGGCGGAGCCGGGCAGGGCCTGATACAGCTCCTCCGTGATGAAGGGCATGAAGGGATGCAGCAGCTTGAGAGCCTTGTCCAGCACATACACCAGCACACGGCGGGCGGTATCTGCCTGCTCTGCATCGCCGGAGTTCAGGCGGGGCTTTGCGATCTCGATGAACCAGTCGCAGTAGACATCCCAGATGAAGCTGTTGATCTTGGCAGCGGCCAGACCCATCTCGAAGTGGTCGAGGTTGTCGGTCATGGCACCGGCCACCTGATTCAGCTTGGTCAGCACCCACTTGTCGCTCATGTCCAGCTTGCTCTCCTCGGGCAGGCCGGGCTGGAAGTCCTCGGGCAGGTTCATCAGGACAAAACGGGTGGCGTTCCAAAGCTTATTAGCAAAGTTGCGGGCAGCCTCCACCTTCTTTTCGCTGTAACGCATATCGTTGCCAGGGGTGGAGCCATCCAGCAGCATGAAGCGCAGTGCATCCGCGCCGTACTGGGCAATGACCTCCAGCGGGTCGATGCCGTTGCCAAGGCTCTTGGACATCTTGCGTCCCTGACTGTCGCGGACGATGCCGTGGATGCAGACGGTGTCAAACGGAGCCTTGCCGGTGTAAGCCAGACCGGAGAAGATCATGCGGCTGACCCAGAAGCCGATGATATCATAGCCGGTGACCAGCGTGTTGGTGGGGTAGAAGTACTTCAGGTCCGCGCTGTCCTCATTGGGCCAGCCCAGAGTGCTGAAGGGCCACAGAGCGGAGGAGAACCAGGTATCCAGCGTATCGGGGTCCTGGGTGAAGTGGCTGCCGCCGCACTTGGGGCAGGTGCAGGGCATCTCTTTGGCGACCACGGTCTCGCCGCAGTCATTGCAGTAGAAGGCCGGGATCTGGTGGCCCCACCACAGCTGACGGCTGATGCACCAGTCGCGGGTGCCTTTCATCCAGTTGAGGTAGTTCTTGGTAAAGCGCTCGGGCACGAACTTGATCTCGCCCTTCTCCACGCTCTCGATGGCGGGCTTTGCCAGCGGCTCCATCTTGACGAACCACTGCTTGGAGACCATGGGCTCGATGGTGGAGTGGCAGCGGTAGCAGGTACCGACCTCGTGCTTCAGGGGCTCGATCTCCTTCAGGAAGCCGCCCTCTTTCAGGTCTGCCAGAATGGCCTTGCGGGCCTCGAGGGTGGTCATGCCGGCGTACTTGCCGCAGTCCAGCACCTCGGGCTCGTTCACGGTGTTCTTGCCTGCAGCAAACAGTGCATCGGCAGCGGCCTTATCGGCAGCACCGGTCATGTGGCCGTCGTAGGTGAACACCCGGACGATGGGCAGATTATGGCGCAGACCCACTTCAAAGTCGTTGGGGTCGTGGGCGGGGGTGATCTTGACGACACCGGTGCCCTTGGTCATATCAGCGTGCTCGTCGCAGACGATGGGGATCTCCTTGTTCAGCAGGGGCAGGACAACATGGCAGCCGTGGAGGTGGGCATAGCGGGGGTCCTCGCCGTTGATGGCAACAGCGGTATCACCCAGCATGGTCTCGGGGCGGGTGGTTGCCAGCTCCAGCATCTCGCCGGTCTCCTTGACCGGGTAGAGCAGGTGCCAGAAATTGCCGTCCTTTTCCTCGTACTCCACCTCGGCATCCGAGATGGAGGTGTTGCAATGGGGGCACCAGTTGACCATCCGGTTGCCGCGGTAGATCAGGCCCTTGTCGTACAGGCGCACGAACACTTCCTTGACGGCATCCGAGCAGCCCTCGTCCATGGTAAAGCGCTCCCGCTGCCAGTCACAGCTGGTGCCCAGCTTTTTCAGCTGGCTGACGATGCGGTTGCCGTACTTGGTCTTCCAGTCCCAGGCGCGCTCCAGGAAACCGTCGCGGCCCACCATCTCCTTGGTCAGGCCCTCGGCACGCATGGCCTCCACGACCTTGGCCTCGGTGGCGATGGATGCGTGGTCGGTGCCGGGCACCCACAGGGCGGCATAGCCCTGCATCCGCTTGGTGCGGATGAGGATATCCTGCATGGTGTTATCCACCGCATGGCCCATGTGGAGCTGGCCGGTCACGTTCGGAGGGGGCATGACGATGGTGTAAGGCTTCTTGTCGGGGTCCGCTTCCGTGTGGAAGTAGCCGCCGTCCTGCCAGAACTGGTAGATACGGTCTTCCACCTGGCTGGGATCGTACTGTTTTGCGAGTTCTTTCATTGTATCCTCCCAAAAATGTGATGAGTGGGACGAAAAAAGCCGCCCCACGGAACGTTCCATGGGACGGCTGTAAACTACATACCGCGGTACCACCCAAATTGCACCGGCTGCAAACACAGCCCGTGCCCCTTGATGCCCCGGTAACGTGGGGCAGCTCCGAGGGCGGCTACTGGCTTCACCGCCCCTGCTCAAAAGCGACAGTGCGCAGCGCTTACCTGCCGGGCTCTCACCTGCCCCCGGCTCTCTGCAAGGCGGTTTGCCGCGCACACTCTTTCTCGTTGCATTTATACAAAGAATATAACGTTTTTTTGGCGTTTTGTCAATATGCTCCGAGAACTTCCTGCTTCAATCTGCCGATCAGCCGCTCCATCAGGGCCACCCGGTTGAAGGGGGTCATCAGGTAGAGGCCGTCCGCATACGGCAGGGCGGCCTTTGCCATTTCCAGCGAGATGGCAAGACCCAGCTCCTCGCCCTGGGCACGGTCGAGCCCGGCAAACTTTTCAATGATCCAGTCCTCCACATGGATGCCGTTGATCTCGTTCTCCATGAAGATGGCGTTGCGCTGGCTGACCACCGGCATGATACCGGCCAGGATCTTTGCATCGGCCCCCAGCGTCTCCCGGGACTTTCTCAGGTTTTCCACCGCCTGTGCCGAGAGCACCGGCTGGGTCAGAAAGCCGCTCATGCCGTTTTCCAGCTTTTCTGCGGCGCGGCGCAGCTCCACCTCAAAATTGCGGGCGTTCAGGTTCAGCGCACCAAAAACCGTGATGGGTGCGGGCATCTCCCGCCCCTCTCCGGCCAGCGACACGATATACTGCGCCAGCTTGCGGGAGTTGAACTGGTACACATTTTTCACCTCGTCCCGCTCGGCGGTGGGAATGGGGTCTCCGGTAATAGCCAGTACCTCCCGCACGCCCTCGGCGTACAGTCCCAGCAGCAGTGCTTTGGTAGCGTTCAGGTTGCGGTCCCGGCAGGTCATGTGGGGCAGCACGTTCATGCCCAGTTCCCGGTGCACCCGGCAGGCCACCAGCGAGGAATCCATCCGCGCCCGGGCAATGGGGCAGTCTGCAATGGTCAGCAGGTCGGCACCGGCGGCCTGCAGACGGCGGGCACCCTCGAGATAGGCGGTCATGTCAGCGTCCTTGGGGGAATCCAGCTCCACCGCGATGACCCGCTGTCCGGTGCGCAGCTTGCGCAAAAAGGCATCGTCCGTTTCCACTGCAGACTTTGCTGCTGCAGCGGGCTTTGCCGCCGGGGCGGCAGGCAGCGCTTCCGGCAAAGCATCCAGCGCGGTGCGCAGGGCAGCAATGTGCTGCGGCGTTGTACCGCAGCAGCCGCCCAGAATGCGCACGCCCTCGGCGGCAAGGCGGCTCAGTTCCCGGGCAAAATATTCCGGCTTGCCCTGATAGCGCACCTGTGCCCGCGCCACCACCGGGTAGCCTGCATTGGGCATGACCGAAAGGGGCAGTCCCGCATCCCCCAGCTGCTGCACCAGTGCCCGCATCGCACCCGGGGCAGATACGCAGTTCAGGCCTACGGCATCCACCACGCCGCTCTGCGCCACGCGGCGCACAAGTTCGGCGCAGTAGCGGCCCTCGCGGGTGTAGCCGTCCGGCAGCACCGCAAAGGATACCAGTACAAAGGCCTCCGGCACGGTCTGCTTCAGCGCACGAATCGCTTCCAGCACACCGTCCTCGGCGCTCAGGGTCTCGAACAGAAAATTCCGTGCACCCAGCAGCGCAAAGCGCTTTGCCACAGCAAGATACACCTGCTCCGCCGGGAGATTTTCGGTATCCGGTGCGGGGCCAAGGTCGGCAAACACTGCCGCGCCGGTCTCCCCGGCGGCCTTTACTGCCAGCTGCCAGCCTGCATCCGCCAGCTGCTCCCAGCCGAGCTGCTGCGCCGCCGCCAGACGCGGCAGGCTGAAGGTATTGGTCTTGATGGCGTCCGCTCCGGCAGCAAGATACGCCCGGTGCACCGCCAGAATGCCCTCGGGGTCGGTCAGGTTTGCCTGTTCGCACTCCTGCCCCGGTTTTGTTTTATAATAGGTACCCATGCCGCCATCGAACAGCAGCGGCCGCTGGGCTAACATTTTGCGCACATCTAACATCGATACTTTCCCTTTCCTATAAAAAGACTTCATCTTTCAGTTTATCGTAGTTCACCCATCCGGTCAAGCGGTTTTCTTGATTTCGCTTGCAGCGTGGCCGTTTTTGTGCTATCTTAGGGATAACTTTTGAGAAAAGGGAGAGGATGGATCATGCGCCACACCGGCACACCTGAACTGGAGACCGACCGTCTGCTGCTGCGCCGTCTGCTGCCGCAGGACGCCCCGCAGATGTACGAAAACTGGGCAAATGACCCGGCTGTGACCCGGTTTTTGCGCTGGGAACCGCACAAAAGCTCTGCCGAGACCCGGGAACTGCTTTCGGCGTGGGCAGAGTTGTATCCGAACCCGGATTATTACCAGTGGGCCATGGTAGAAAAGGCCACCGGACAGGTGTTTGGCTCCATCTCCGTATACAACGCCCTGCTGGGTGAGCCGCAGCAAAAGGCCAAGTGGCCGGGGCTGGAACTCTCCGGCGGCATCTGGGAGCCGGGCTACTGCATCGGGCAGAAGTGGTGGGGCAAGGGCCTTGCCACCGAAGCACTGCAAGCTGTGGTGGATTTCTGGTTCAATCAGGTGGGCGGTGCCTTCCTCACCTGCTGCCATGCGGTGCAGAACCCCGCCAGCGGCCGGGTGATGGAAAAGGCCGGCTTTGTGTACCATCACAACGACGTTTATCACAAATTTGACGGCACCCCGGTGGAATGCCGGTGCTATCTGCTGACAAAAAAACGCTACGATAACAGAAAGGACTTACTTTGAGCGAGCTTTATGATATTCTGACCGAGACCCCTCCCACAAAGGTGGTGCTGCTGGCACTGGATCAGGGGCTGTGGGACTGTGAGCGCAGTCTGGCAGAGCTTTCTGCCCTGTGCGAGGCCAACCACATGGAGGCCGTGGCGCAGATCACCCAGAAGCGCCAGACCCCGGAGACCGGCATCGTGCTGGGCAGCGGCAAGCTGGAGGAGGCCGCCGCTGCCGCTG
>OKVP01001225.1_pt1 | contig 10620 bp, 8 predicted proteins | sample 1604821 | NCBI WGS metagenome assembly OKVP01 (sample SAMN01760946, study PRJEB22395) | human gut metagenome | reverse complement strand
CAGCAGCCTCCTGCTCGGTCTCTTCAAGAATCTCATCAGCAACTGTTTCTTTTTCCATGTCTGTCACGATACATCCGCCTTTCTATCTCCTGTTTTTCAGGATCTTTCCTCAGGCCTGACCTAAGGTTCATTTTTTTTATAAATTGCATCCAGCTGATCTCTTAAATTCTTCAATGTGCCTACAACCTTTTCGTAATCCATACGCTTTGGTCCTACCACACCAAGAGTTCCCTGAACGCCATCACCCAAATCATATCTTGCGGTTACTACGCTGCAGTCCTTCATATCCTGCATGCCGTTCTCCTCACCGATATAAACCTGAATGCCCGAATTGCTCTGTGAACCGCTCTCCGAGTTCTTATCTAAATTATCCTCAAGCAGCTTTGCAAGCTCCTCCTTTTCCTCAAATGTGGAAATCAGACGCTGTGCATTTTTCTCATCCGAAAGTTCTGGGTAACGGAATATATTATTTGCACCGCTCGTATAAATTACCGGTGCCGATTCATGTTTGATCGCCTCTGCGACCGCCTCAAGCACACTTCCTACAACGCAGCTGTAATCTCCTGCCTGCTCCTTTAGCTGTGTGATGATTCCCAGATTAATCTGGTCTATCGTCAACCCATTCAAGGCGCTGTTAATGAGGACATTTAATTTAAGAAGTTCTTCCTCGCTGATGTCGCTTTCGATATTTAAAATCGTGTTCTTTACAAGATTTCCTTCGACTACGATAACGGCTAAAAGCTTTCCTTCCTCCATTCGTGAAAGCTGTAAAAACTTAAGCTTATTTGTACCAACCTGCGGTCCTGTAATCATCGTCGCATAATTGGTATTTGCTGCAAGAACCTTAACCATCTGCTTTAGCAAAAGCTCAAGCCGGTCTACTCTCTTGACTACAACTTCCTGAAGCTCATTGTTTTCCTTTTCACGTGTCTTCATCAGATGATCCACATACAGGCGATAGCCCTTATCCGACGGGATTCGTCCGGCAGATGTATGTGGCTGAATGATAAGCCCCATCTCCTCAAGATCTGCCATCTCATTTCTAATCGTGGCTGAACTTAAGTTTAAGTCCGTGTACTTAGAAATCGTCCGTGAGCCTACCGGTTCACCAGTCTCCAGATAATTTTTAATGATTGCTGTAAAAATCTTCCATTTTCTGTCATCTAGTTCCACAAGCTCACTTCCTTTTCCTTTGTTTCTATTAGCACTCATCATCCCTGAGTGCTAACGATTATAAAATAGCACTATCGGGACGTATTGTCAATACATTTGTGAAAAAAAAATGTGAAAATTTTGGGAACAATAAGAGCCGGGCAGCACTGCCCGGCTCTTATTAATATATTTATTATGTTGGGAGGATTATACAATACCCTGTGCGTTCATAGCTTCTACGACCTTCTCGAAACCTGCGATGTTTGCACCCATTACATAGTTTCCTTCGTAGCCGTATTTCTTTGCTGCTTCGTCTACCTTCTTGAAGATATTGATCATGATGTTGTGCAGCTTCTCGTCTACTTCCTCGAATGTCCAGGAAAGTCTCTCGCTATTCTGGCTCATTTCAAGTGCAGATGTTGCAACACCGCCTGCGTTTGCAGCCTTTCCTGGCATGAACATCATTCCACTCTCTAAGAAGAAGTCTGTTGCCTCTCTGGTGGATGGCATGTTTGCACCCTCTGCTACAAGGAAGCATCCATTTGCCTTTAACTGCTTTGCATCCTCAAGGTCTAACTCATTCTGAGTTGCGCATGGAAGTGCAATATCACACTTAACGCTCCATACACCCTTGCCTTCATGATACTCAACACCCGGCTTTGCTTCTGCGTACTCTTTGATTCTTCCGCGGCGAACTTCCTTGATCTGCTTTACAAGGTCAAGATCAATGCCGTTTGGATCATAAATCCAACCGTTAGAATCACTTAATGTAACAACCTTCATGCCATACTGCTGAGCCTTCTCAGTTGTGTAAATTGCAACATTTCCTGAACCGGAAACAGCAACTGTCTTTCCTTCCATGGTCATACCTGCATTTAACAGCATCTCGCGAACCATATATACAAGACCATAACCAGTAGCCTCTGTTCTTGCAAGAGAGCCGCCAAAGCTTAAACCTTTACCTGTAAGTACGCCCTCACTTCTGTTTGTAAGTTTCTTATATTGACCGTAGAGATATCCAACCTCACGTGCACCTGTACCGATGTCGCCGGCAGGAACGTCCTCGTCAGCGCCAACATACTTATAAAGCTCATTCATAAAAGCTTGGCAGAAACGCATAATTTCCATATCGCTCTTGCCCTTAGGGTCAAAGTCTGAACCGCCCTTAGCGCCGCCGATAGGAAGACCTGTAAGGCTGTTTTTGAAAATCTGCTCGAAGCCTAAGAACTTAATGATTGAAAGGTTTACGCTTGGGTGAAGTCTTAAGCCGCCCTTGTAAGGACCAATAGCTGAATTAAACTGAACACGATATCCACGGTTAACATGAACCTCGCCGTTGTCGTCAACCCAAGGAATACGGAACATAATTGTTCTTTCAGGCTCAACAAGTCTTTCCAAAAGTCCTGCCTTTTCATATCTCGGGTCTGTGTCAACTACAGGTGAAAGTGACTCAAGCACTTCTGTAGCAGCCTGAATAAACTCAGGTTGATAAGGATTGTTTTTCTTTAACTCTTCGAGTACCCTCTCTGAATACTTCATTACTAAAACCTCCATAGTTTTAATATTTTTTATGAAAAAAACAGAGCGTAATATCAGTAATCTGTATTAAACTCTGCACAACAGCGCCGCCTTTGACGCTGGCACTATTATAGCAGTTATGGGACACATTGTCAATTATCAATGAATGGATATACATAAAATTAACAAATTATTCTAATTATTTAGCATAATAATGCTCCGTACGCTTATATCACGTTATAATTATGCAAAATATACATTTGTCAATTATTTGTTTTATCAAAAAATATTGTGATTATACAGAGATTGTCGTTGTTTGAATATTTTATGTTTTTAACACCAATATTCTTATTTTTTAAACTCATTACGCTTAAAATATAGTATATTTGTCCTTGTTTGAAAAGCTCGTTGTTTGCATCGATATATGCGCTCTTGTTTGTAAATTTAAGTTCTGCATAGTATTTCCCGTTTTCAACGCAGGATTTTAAGGCTTTTTTTATGTCTGCTCTGTTGTAAGAGGAGAAAAGGAGATTATTTTTTACAAAATAATTGTCCTTGTTTGCCGTACATTTCGGCAAAATTTCTTTGTGATTAATAGTATGCGTTTTTTCAATTTCACTTTCGCTCAAACAAAAGTAAGAATGGCTTATATATTCTTTGTTGTTTCCGTCAAAACAGTCGCCCCACGTAGGGTCGGTATAGTAATAACTGCCGTCACATTCCTGAATTACCCAAGCATGGGACCTTCTACCCTGCGGCGTTGTAGCTTTTCCGCTGACAACGGCACAGTTTATTCCGGTAAGCTGAAGAAGATATTGATATGCTTTTGCATATCCGGTGCAGGTGCATTTGCCCATAGTGAACACGCCCACAAGAGAGGAAGCCCAAGGCATATTATCCAAATTGTTTATCGCCTCATTGGCATAAGACGTGTTTGTTATTAAATATTCATATAAATAAAGAGATTTTTCATAGTCGCTCATATTGCTGTTCAAATTTTGAACAATCGAGTCGGTTTTGCTTTTGATTTGCTCGCTCAGCTTCGCAATTTCGTTTGAATTATAACTGCTTTTAAGCGTTACAACTTTCGATGTGTCAATTGAGAATGCTCCGTTGAGCCAAAAAAGCTCAGGGTGCTCGTTATAAACAAACATAGCTATTTCAAGTATTCTCTCTTCGTCGATATTTGAACGGATTTTAATTTGCGTTTTCTGATTTTTTGCACGTGCATAGATTTTGTCGTAAATTCGTTTTTCTTCATCGTTTAAGCTCGAATAATAAAATCCGCCGTCAGCAGTGTATTTGCTGTCGTCTATTTTCAATACCGAAGTGCTTTGCTTATTTTCAATAAGATTAATAATGCTTTCAACATTGAAAACGTCTGAGCCGAAATAATAACTGCTTGCCACAAAGCCGAGCATTACCACAAACAAAAACAATAAAAAGCTTTTAATATTTTTTCTCATAATTTTCACCGAATTTATATTTGACTTTAGTATAACACATTTTTTGTATTTTTTAAGCATAAAAATATATGATGATGAAATTTATAAAAAAAATTATAAGAATTTTCAAAATGAAAAAGAAAATAGATAAGCTTTTTGAAATTATAACAAAGAGAGTTGATTTTGTTAATTTAACTATTAAAGTGAAGTTTTTCAAAGGCTTTGAAATTTATAACAATAATGACAGGATTGCATTTTTAACATTTGAGGATACCCATGTACTTTTGATGCTTGGCACACAATTTTTTTGCTCAATTGTTTATTCTCTTTGTGTAAAATACAGTATAGAAAAAATTTGAACTACGTGTTATAATTCAGAATATAACTTATATATTATATTATTTTGGAGGACAGGCTGAATGATTAAGCTTATTGCGACCGACCTTGACGGAACTCTTATGGCGCCGGACCATTTGACGGTGACTGACAGAACATATAATGCGCTCAAAACGGCACACGATAAAGGAATAAAAATTGCCGTTGCTACAGGCAGACCTATGACACTTATCGACAATGTTATCAGTCAAGTGCCGTTCGTTGATTATATTATTTATTCAAACGGCTCTTGCGTATTTGACAGAAATGTTAAGAAAATAATTCATGCAGACCTTATTGAGGACAAGCTTGCAAGAGAGATTGTTGAATATTTTTTGACTCAAAATGTATTTTTTGAAATTTATATAAACGGCAAAAGCTGTTACCAACTCGGAACAGAGAAGCTGTTTCAAAATATGGGCTTGCCGCAAAAATTTCTTGACGAGGTGGCTCAAACTATGGACGGCTACGACTCGCTTATTGATTTTATGAAAAATGACGGCAAGGGAATGGAAAAAATTACCTTTTACGGCATTTATGATGAAAAGTATGAGAATGTAAAGAAAAAGCTTGAGGAATATGGGCTTGACGCTTGCTCAAGCCTTCCGGGTACTGCTGAGGCAACGTCTAAGACTGCAAATAAAGGAAGCGCACTTCTCGGAATATGCGAAAATATAGGTATCGGCGCAGACGAGGTTATGAGCTTTGGCGATGCGGAAAACGATTGCCCTATGCTTGATTTTGCAAAATATTCGTTTGCTATGGAAAACGGGAGTGATGAATGTAAATCACACGCTAAGTATGTGACAAAATCAAACGCTGAAGACGGGGTTGCCGTTGCAGTGGAAAAATATGCTTTGTAAAGTTAGAATTATCTTACAATATATTAAATAAATGTTTAATTTTAACTATATGGCTTGAAACAAGCGCTTTTATACTGTATTATAATATTGTTTAATTATTAAACTAAGGAATTTGTCGGTATTTGCCGGCGTATATTAACTTATGGAGGTGTTTTTGTGGAGCAGAAAATTGACCTCAAGCAAATAGAGGGAGTTCTTGATGAACTTGCTAAGGTTAAAGGTTCTCTGATTACCATATTACAAAAAACTCAGGACATCTACGGTTATTTACCAAAGGATGCTATTATTTACATAAGCGAAAGGACAGGCATTGCCAAGAGCGAGATTATGGGTGTTGCAACATTTTATACCCAATTTCGTCTTACTCCTGTAGGAAAGTATCTTATTATGCTTTGCCAGGGTACTGCCTGCCATGTTAATTCAAGTGAACTTATTTTGCAGACAATTAAGGATGAACTTGGAATTGAGGACGGCGAAACTACTGAGGACGGTCTGTTCTCGCTTAAGTGCGTTGCCTGCCTCGGCTGTTGCTCTCTTTCACCGGTTATGATGATTAATGAGAGTACATACGGCTCACTCACTCCTGAAAAGACTAAGAAAATACTTAAGGAATTGAGGGAGGCAGAATGATGAAAATTGTTGTAGGTGAAGGTTCTTGCGGTATTGCCGCAGGAGCAGAAAAGGTTAGGCAGGCGCTTTTAAAGCAGGATTTAAACGGCGCAAAGCTTACTATTGCAGGCTGTATAGGTATGTGTTATCTTGAGCCTATTGTTGATATTTATGAGGACGGTCAAGAGGTTAAGCGCCTTGTTCGTGTAACTGAAAATGACGCTGAAAAAATCAGCGAATACGCTAAAACGGGTGACGAAAGCTTTATATCTTCTCTTCTTGTTTCAGATGAGGATAAGGAATTTTTAAATAAGCAGACACGTATTGCACTTCGCCGTTGCGGAATTATCAATCCCGATGAAATTGACGATTTCGTTGATGCTGACGGTTATACTGCGATTAAAAAGGTGCTCACCTCAATGACGCCGGAGGATGTTATTGAAGTGATTAAAACATCGGGCCTTGCAGGTCGTGGCGGTGCCGGCTTCCCGACTTGGTTTAAATGGAACGCCGCAAGGCAGAGTGAGGGAGAAGAAAAGTATCTTATCTGCAATGCGGACGAGGGTGATCCGGGCGCATTTATGGACAGAGCCGTTATTGAATCCGACCCGCATACTCTTATTGAAGGTATGCTTATCGGCGCTTATGCTATCGGTGCAAAAAATGCTGTTGTTTATGTAAGAGCGGAATATCCTCTTGCTATCAAAAGGCTTGAAAGAGCTATTGAGCAGGCAACGGCAGCAGGTTATTTGGGCGATAATATTCTCGGTACCGATTTCAGTTGCAAAATGACGATTAAGGCAGGCGCAGGTGCGTTTGTTTGCGGTGAGGAAACTGCGCTTATTGAGTCACTTGAGGGCCATAGAGGTATGCCGAGGCTTAAGCCTCCTTTCCCGGCGCAAAGCGGTTATTGGAAAAAGCCGTCTAATATTAATAATGTTGAAACCTTTGCTAACGTAAGCTGGATTATCAATAACGGCGGCGAAGCTTTTGCCGCTATGGGTACAGAAGGCTCAAAGGGTACTAAGGTATTTGCCGTAACAGGTAAGGTTAAAAGAAGCGGTCTTGTTGAAATTCCTATGGGTAAAACTCTTCGTGATGTTATCTTTGATATCGGCGGCGGAATGAAGGGCGACAAGGCGTTTAAGGCTGTTCAGATGGGCGGACCGTCAGGCGGCTGTATTCCTGCTGACCTTATTGATACCGTAATTGACTATAAGGCTCTCGGCGCAACGGGCGCTATTATGGGTTCAGGCGGAATGGTTGTTATGGACGAGGGCACCTGTATGGTGGGAATGGCTAAGTTTTTCCTTGATTTTACCGCTAAGGAAAGCTGCGGCAAATGTATTCACTGCCGTATCGGTACTAAGAGAATGCTTGAAATTCTTACAAGAATTACTGAGGGTAACGGTCAGCCGGGCGATGTAGAACTTCTTGAGGAACTTTGCTACGGTATTAAGGACGGCGCTCTTTGCGGCTTAGGTCAAACTGCTCCTAATCCTGTATTGACAACTATCAAGTATTTCAGAAACGAGTATGACGCTCATATTAATGACAAAAAGTGCCCTGCAGGCGAATGTTCATCTCTTATTGAATATTCAATTGATAAGGATAAGTGTAAGGGCTGTACTCTTTGTGCAAGGAATTGCCCTGTCGGCGCTATTTCCGGCGAGGTTAAGTCGGCTCATACAATTGATATAAACAAATGTATTAAATGCGGAAAATGTATTGCTACCTGCCGTTTCGGTGCGGTAGTAAGAAAGTAAGGAGGGAGCAGATAAAATGGAAAATGTAAAATTAACTATTAACGGTAAAGAAATTACTGCTCCCGTAGGCAGTACAATTCTTGAAGCGGCAAGGCGAAACGGAATTTATATTCCGACTCTCTGCTATGATGAGGCTGTTGAGGTTTACGGCGCTTGCGGTCTTTGCGTTGTTGAGGCGCAGGGTATACCAAAGCTTCTTCGCTCCTGCTCGGCTAAGGTCAGCGATGGTATGGTAATTAATACCGAGAGCGAAAGAGTAGTTAAATCAAGAAAAATTGCAATGGAGCTTTTGATGTCGGCACATGACGGTGATTGCATTGCTCCGTGTCAGCTTGCCTGCCCTGCAAACACTGACTGTCAGGGTTATGTCGGTCTTATTGCAAACGGTGAGTTTGATTCTGCATTGAAGCTTATAAAAAAAGAAATTCCGCTTCCTGCATCTATCGGCAGAGTGTGTCCGCACCCTTGCGAAAAGGCCTGCAGAAGAGGAAAGGTTGATGAGCCGATTAATATTGTTCAGCTCAAGAGCTTTGCGGCTGACCTTGACCTTAAGGGTGACAGCTTTGTGCCGGAGTGTGCGCCAAGTACAGGCAAAAAGGTTGCAATTGTAGGCGGCGGCCCTGCCGGTCTTACTGCGGCTTACTATCTTGCTCAGCTCGGTCACGAGGTAACTGTTTTCGATATGATGGAAAAAATGGGCGGTATGCTCAGATATGGTATTCCTCAGTATCGTTTGCCTAAAGAGGTACTCGACAGCGAAATTAAAATTATTGAAAAAACAGGAGTTCGCCTTTGCAATAATGTTAAACTCGGTAAGGATATCACTATTGAAAATCTTAAAAGCGTAAATGATGCTGTTATTCTTGCACCGGGTGCATGGAAATCAACTCCTATGAGGGTTAAAGGTGAGGATGCACAGGGTGTTTACGGCGGTATTGATTTTCTCAGAAGTGTAATTCAGGGCAATCCTGTTGATATCGGCGAAAAAGTTGCTGTTTGCGGCGGCGGTAATACTGCTATGGACGCTTGCAGAACTGCTGTAAGGCTCGGCGCTAAAGAAGTTTATGTAATTTACAGAAGAACAGAGAAGGAAATGCCTGCCGAGGAGATTGAGATTAAAGAATCAAAGGAGGAGGGAGTTACTTATAAATTCCTTACAAATCCTCTTGAAATTCATTCTCAAAACGGCAAGGTTTCGGGTATGACACTTCAGCTTATGGAGCTTGGCGAGCCTGACGCTTCGGGCAGAAGACGTCCTGTTGCAATTGACGGCAAGACGGAATATCTTGAGCTTGACAGCGTAATTATGGCTATCGGTCAAAAACTTGACGGCAAGGATTTTGAAAATACGGTTGAGCTTACCCAAAGAGGTACTATTGCTGCAGATGAGGACACATTCCTTACAAATCTTGACGGTGTATTTGCAATTGGTGACGCTACAAATAAGGGCGCTTCAATTGCTATTGCCGCTATCGGTGAGGCGGACAGGTGCGTTAAGGTTGTCGACGCTTACTTAAAGGGTGAAAAGCTTGATTTTAATGAGCCTTATATAAGCAAGCGTGACGAGGATAAAATTGACTTTTCGGGAAATGATAAAAAAGCACAGATTGTTGCCGAGGTTCTCCCTGCCGAAAAGAGAAAGGCTTGCTTTGATGAGGTTTCACTCGGCTTAACTGTTGAACAAGCGCAAAAAGAGGCTGAAAGATGCCTTGAATGCGGTTGCCGTGAGTATTTCAAGTGTAAGCTTTTGAATGTTGCACAGAGATATGAAATTCATCCTGAGCGTTTTGCAGGCGAAATGCCGCAGAAATATACAAAGGATTCCAATTCGTTTATTGAAAGAAATACTGCTAAATGTATTCTTTGCGGCCTTTGCGTTCGCTCTTGCCGTGAAGTCGAGCAGTTAAGCGTTCTCGGTCTTTTAGGCCGTGGATTTAAGACGAGTGTTGCACCTGCTTTTGCGCTTCCTCTTGACCAAACAAAGTGTACCAACTGCGGTCTTTGCGTAAGTCTTTGCCCTACGGGTGCGCTTACTGAAAAGTCAAATCTTAAAAAGCAAGTGCCGCTTGCGGAAAAGTATTCGCTTGAAACTCTTGAAATCGACGGTAAAAAGTGTGATTATCTTGTGTCCCGTTATGACGGCAAAATTCTTCGTGCCGTTCCTCATAATGAAAATGCAAGAAAATGTGCGCTTGAACGTGAAGATGTAATTTCAAAGCTTTCATAAGGAGCTTATGATTATGGACGAATTTAAAGTAATAGAAATTAAAAAGAGTGTTTTTGAAAATAACGACCGTGAGGCGGACAGGATAAGAGAAAGGCTCAAAAAAGAGCACACCTTTCTTTTAAATCTTATGTCTTCTCCCGGTTCCGGCAAAACAACTACGCTTAAGGCTACAATTTCCCGTCTTAAAGATGAAATGAAAATAGGTGTTATGGAGGCTGATATTGACTCCTCGGTTGACGCTAAAGCCATTGCCGAAACGGGCATTAAATCAATTCAGCTTCATACGCTCGGAATGTGCCATCTCGACGCAGGAATGACGGAGCAGGGTATAGATGAATTTGGAACGGATGAGCTTGACCTTGTTGTGCTTGAAAATGTCGGCAATCTTGTTTGCCCTGCCGAATTTGACACGGGCGCAGTTAAAAATGCAATGATTTTGTCCGTTCCCGAAGGTGACGACAAGCCGCTCAAATATCCTCTTATGTTTTCAATTTGCGATGTTGTTCTTATTAATAAAATCGATGCAAAAAGCGTATTTGATTTTGACGATGATGCTGTTGTTGAAAGAATTAAGAAGCTTAACCCAAAGGCTGAAATATTCTTTATCAGTGCTAAAACGGGTGAGGGTGTAGACGCTTGGTGCGATTGGCTTAGAAAACAAGTTA
>OKVP01001217.1_pt1 | contig 10651 bp, 7 predicted proteins | sample 1604821 | NCBI WGS metagenome assembly OKVP01 (sample SAMN01760946, study PRJEB22395) | human gut metagenome | reverse complement strand
TACCTAAACAAGCATTTTCTCTTCCTATTGTTTCTTTATCAAAACTTTCTATTGCCATTATCAGCATTGTAATTGCTGATTCTGGATTTTTATTTTCTCTATAACCTTTTGCAACACTTTTTATAAGCGCAGATTCTGTCCGTGACCAACAACGTCTTGCAACCATTGCATCATTATATTGTGGTACAACTTCTTTTAGCGCATCTATTTGAATTGATATATTGTTTTGATTAAAAACTTGAAAATAGTATATACCCAAACCGCTTTTAATATATTTTAAAAATTGTCTGTTAATTTTACTTTTCTTACACAATCTTTCTTCTAGCTGATATACCATTAGTTTCACTTGATCATATTTTTTCTTATATAGACAATTCATTATCCTCTGGTACTCCTCCACAACATCTGGATCGGTGCTCTCTAGCAGAAGACTTACCTTATTTCCTCTTTCTCCCAGTCTCTCTAGCAGCTTTTTCTTCTTTTTCCAGCGCAATTTTCGCTTTCCACACTCAAATCGCGAATAGCTTTCCGGCTCCAAAATACCTTCACTTAATTTTGTCTGTGTCAGATTCTGCTCTTTTCTTCGTATTTGAATAATCTCATCTGCTATACGCGCATTCTCAAAAGTGGTCAGCATAAACAGACCATACGGATTGACCTGAAACTCTGCAAAGAGTTCATCTATCATCACTATCGTCTTTTCCTGCTCATCCCATTCTTCTTGATTCCATTTTAACTGTTTTTCAAAGAACAAGCGCTGCTTTAAGAGCGGCAGCAATCCACGAAAGCTTTCTGCCTGAATGGAACGGTCAATCGCTTCCTGACAAATTTCCATGGCTTTTTCCTGTCTGTTTATGTTCAACTCCAATGCAGCAAGCTTCCATGCAGCAAAAGATAATACACGTGTATTTTCTTCTGGATCACCGCCTCTTTTTCTCTGTTCCCACAACCACGTTAGAATCTGTATTGCCTTCTCAATCTCTCCATTTTCTTCATATCCCTGCGCTAGAAGAAAAAGCATTTCCTGCTCATAGACTGCCATCAGTACATTATGCGGTTTTTGAATCCAAGAAACTGCATCCGATGAATAAATTCGTTCCCATTCTGATTCCATATAAAGCTTTAATGCGTCAGCTTTGCACAATTGTCCTCGCTGTTTTGCCAGTATTACATATCCTTTCATGTTCGCAAGAAAAATTTGATGGATTGCTGCCGTTATATTTTTTACGTTATTCAGCAGTGCAGCGTATCTCTGGCAGCGTTCTTCTAATTGATCTGCCAGCAGTTTTAGCTGCGCTGTATCTTCGCATCTCATAATCGAGCTACTTATATTCTCATTACCCATAATCGTGTTACTCATGATCTGATTGCTAATCTCACGCATCTCTTTGCACGCCTTAAACAGATCATACTCTTCCTGCTCCACATAGCACTCATAGATAAGAGGCGAAATTCCAAGACGTCCCAACAGAAAATCCCACGTTGTCTTGTCTGCATACTCATCATCTTTCTCGATAAAATTTAAATCCTCAGCAGACATGACTCCCTGACTAAGTTCTTCCAGTGAGATGTTTTTCTTTTTTCTCGCACCTGCTATGAGACGCCCCATAGTATATGGCAGATCTTCCTCCACATCATTCAACGCCATCTTTTTCTCCTCCACACTTTCCTCAAAATTCGCGAAACTACGTTTGTTGTAATTATACCAAAATAAGAAAAGATTCGCAATGAAATTTGACGAATTTAAGGTTGCAATGAAGAAAAATGAAAACTAATTAGTAATTCAAGTCAAAAAATAGCCAGACACCTTTAGGCATCTGGCTCAAACTTATTAAGTAACATTTCGGCAATCTCATTCCATGCCGCTGCTACTTTTTCACTTGATATGAACACAGGAATCTCGCTCCACTCCTTATAAAGTACATTTCTTTGATTTTCCTTTATTGGCTGTACTTTCGCTCCCTCGATCGGCAGATATCCAAAGTACTCTGAGGCAGTCTGAAATTCTTTTTCTGTACGATATTGGTTCAATTGATTGCTATTTAAAAATACAAGATAGGTTCCATCATCCTGCATTAAATTGAGCACATTTCGATAAACGATTTGCCCGTCCATAACCTCCATGCCATAGCTGCGCCAAATCCAGCACGTTTCATTCTCGTCAATCCATTCATTCCCCTTTATTATTGAATCGACACAAATTTCCTGCCCATATGTGCCAGTCGTAAATTCTAGCACACCTGTGCTTTTAGCCAACACAATAATATCGGCTTCTTCGACCTGACATACATACTCGTCCTGATTTTTTGTAAGCGATTTGACAAGTGCTTCTCTGCTTTCGCCATCGCCAAGGGCATACTCTAACTTCACCTGACACTCAGAAAGTTCATCAATTGTTTTCACACCTGCGAGCCCCACATCCGGTATCCGCGCCATAATCACTTTTCCTACAACTGCCGTCAAGAGAAAAACTGCAACAATCCATATATACCACTTTTTCCAGCCTTCCATTCTCACACCTCCAGTTGCATTTTTCCTTTTTCAATCAAAAAAACATTGCTGCACAGTGACCGAATATCGTAGTCAACATGACTTGCCAACAGCACGATGGCTCCCCTGCTTGCCTCCTCGCTCATAATCTGATGAACAAGTTCCACGCCCTTTTTATCAATCGCATTAGTCGGCTCATCTAACAATAGTACATCTGGCTGCTCCATAATGGCCTGTGCCAGCATCAAACGCTGCTTCATACCAAGCGAATATTTTCGAAAAGTTCTCTTGTCCGTTGGTTCCAACCCTACACGACGTATCGCCCGGTCAATATCCTCATTTGTTGCCTGTTTTCGGATTGATGCGAGTAATCTTAAGTTCTCCCTTCCTGATAGTTCCGGGTACAATGATGCATTTTCGATCATAATACCAATATTTGGATTTGCATCCGCTCTGTTCTTTCCATCAAACAATAGCTTGCCGGTGCTTGGGCTTACCAGTCCTGCAATCACTCGCATCAACATTGTTTTTCCAGAGCCATTTTCGCCTGTAATACCGCAGATCTGTCCACACTTCATGGTAAGGCAAATATCCGTCAATACAGTTGTCTTTCCAATCTGTTTCGTTATGTTTTCAAGCGTTACTTCCTGTATCATCAGCCTTCTCCTTCCCTTGCAAAAAGATCTCTCTTCGCCAAATAGTATCCGGTACCTACCGCACAGATCGCCGTCTGCAAGAAAACGATGATAATCTTTTGAATGTAACTTCCACCATTTTCGATAATATCTGCCGATAGCCACATTGGATTGATCATCTCTGACACCACGCCATCCACCTCTGCCGTTGACCACATAATCAAACCAATCACGCACAGCATTGACAACAGGATTCCAATTGCACTTCCTCCTGCTGCGCAAAACAAGTTACACAGCACAGCCATCTCAAATAATAGCAGCGTCAAAAACAGGCCAATCTGAAATGCAACCTTGAAAAGTGTCTCTGATAGGTTCGCCTCGCTACTTCCCCAGATGGAAAATATCATATGCATTCCCACAAAACAAAATGTATAGAGCACACTGTAGAAAAGCAGCCAGACAAATTCCTTTAAAATCCACTTCTTTCGGTTTGAAATCCTTGAGAAAAAATATACCGCGCCAATGCGCTGCCTAGCCGCAATGCAGTCTCCATATAAAATCAAAAACAGCACAAGGAAAATAGCCTGACCAATCGCGATTACAAAACGGCTTCCGGCATCGCCTGTCACTCTTCCGAAAATACCATTGATCAGCGTATCAGCGATTGACTCGCTGCTTTTCTCTCCTACAATTTCTATATAGCGCCCCATCCACACCGGCAGAATTGCCAATCCGACCCGATACAAATATTTTCTTCTCATCTCATCACCCCTGCTGTGCATTTAATTCTCTGTGAGATGCACAAAAATATAAAATAACCGTTATCACAATCAGAACCAATACCCATGCCAGTAAATAAAGCATGCTACAACTGCTTGATGTCATCGGTGCAAAATAGTCCATCAGGTACAAATCCATATAGCTGCCTGTCTGTTCTTTAATTTTTTCTGCATTTTCCATTGCCTGTCCCACAGCATCCACTGACGGAATATTCACATTGACTGTATTTATAATTTTCGCAAAGAAAAGTGAATTTAGCTGCATCGTTCCCACACAGATAATGTAAATTGGAAGAAACAGCACCATAACATTACCAGAAAATACAAAGGAAATTGCCATCACAAATGCGCCGCAGATACCAGAAAACAATCCAAAAATCGCGAAATAGAGCAGCTGATACAAAACGGGCGATTTTAAATAGACTTTTAAAAACAGATATTGTGGATTCACAGAGGAGTACAGGAGATTTTCGCCCAGAAGACTGACCTCATACATGTTATCCTCGTATGCGCCCCATGTGAGATTAAAATTATTGGGAAAAATAAAATAACACAGAAGCATATTCAAAAGAAGCGGAATGAGTACCACGCTCATACTGCCAATTGCTGCCACCGCCAGTTTTCCGCGAAGATATTTTTTCCAATTCGACCGTACCAAAATAACCGATACACAACGGTTCTTTTTATCCGAAACATACGAGGTAGAACATGCAAGCACGACTAGAAACGGCCATATGGCAGAGAAGATTTTCCAGCCATAACTAAGGCCATATCCACAAACCGCTTCGCTTGCCGATAGGGCTGCGAAGCGGTCAACTCCTCTATTTTTCCACGTTTCCAAAAGAAGTGCGACACACACGCACAGAGATGAAATTAAGAATGCGACCCGATATTGCAGGCTTCGCACCATTTTTTTTAGTTGAAAAGGTAGATTCATACATTACTGCTCCTTAATAGATATCCCAATATCCACTTGCACGGCAATCCAGTGCCGGACCATTTCCCATCAAGTACAAACTAATACCTGCTCCACTGGACTCACCTTCCCTTCTATAATCACGAGTTTCAAGTTACTTGATTACTTTATAGCACATATCACACTTAAAGTACATGACCAAAACACCATATTTTTTCCTATTTTTTTTTGATTTTGCTCATGTACTTTCTTTAAAAAACATGCTATCATTATTTATTAGTGGCTAACTGATTCTTTTCTTTATCCTTGTAGTTTTTTTATGATCGTGTTGCAAAACATACATTCTAGTGTTATACTTACCTTGAAAGGAACTGAACTTAATTCTAAAAATCATGAAAGCCTTAAAGCGTTATCAAAAAGTGCTCAGACCGATGATATTCAAAGATTCACAGAATTAGCAAGCGCTTTTACCGAACCAGGCGACAAAGAAAAAGCAGATGCTGTATTGCAAGTTAGTGTCGCTGCAAACAGAAAAAACTATGACAAAGTAAGGAGGACTTCGGATATGTGTGAGGCATTGAGAGAGCTTATGAAGGAAGAAATTGAAGAAGAGTTAAAGAAAAACCGAGATAAAGCAATACAAGAAGGACTTGAGCAGGGACGCATCAACCAGTTAATTGACCTTGTTATGCAAAATCTTCTGCCTATCGAAACTGCCGCTCAGTGTGCAAAGATGACGCTTGACGAATTTAAGGTTGCAATGGAGAAAAAGGAAAACTAATTAGCAATTCAAGTCAAAAAAATAGCCAGTGGACGAGAAAACATTTTCCCTTCCACTGGCTATTTGCTTCTTTTACTCAAAAATTCCAATATAGGACAGCGTCGGCGCTACTCTTGAATCTATAATTTCAATTACTAGCTCTTTTACTAGTTCTTTTGTTTGGATCTGATCTAACAAGGCAATCTTTTTATAGCCAACCACTGTTCCCTCGAAAACGCATTTTTCACTACCATCATGCACTGTTAAAATTCTAAATGCTTCTATACGCTGACTCTTTTTTATATTTTCTTTCAATACTACACGGTGAATATCATACTCTTTATCAAATTTTATGTGAATCCTACAGTTTCTTTGTCCATCTGATGTCGTAAAATATGAATCATAATCATCATTTCTTACGTTCTCGATTTCAAAACCTTTCTTTTGTTCTTCGCAGAAAAGCGATGCTTTCTCTAACAAGTTTTTGCCATAACATTTCTTTTTATATTCACCGATCTCATGCAGTCGTTTTACATCATTTTCATGAAACAAACCTTCTTTTGTCGGCGGGATATTTAATAAAAACGTCGCATTTCCTCCAACGGAGTGTTCATATATTGAAATCAATGTTTCCAATGATTTGACTTGATCGTCTTCTTCTTCATGATAAAACCATCCTGGACGAATACTTGTATTAACCTCTGCCGGATACCAGATAAGCTCCTTCTCATCCTTTATTAGCTCATAGCTTCCCAAATCCTTATCTGACGCACGGACAATGCGCTCTCTAAACTGCGTATCATCCTGCTTTTGGCTGTTTTCCTGAATCTTTTCCGTATCTCTTGTGCGAAGCGGTACAACACTCCACTCAGATTCTCTCGTACTTCCAGCCTCATTTCCGCACCAGCGCACATCTGGTCCGCACACATGAATACAGGCGTTTGGCTGCAGTCTTCTTATAACTTCATAATATCTCTCCCAATCATAGTACTGCTTTTTCCCATTTGGTCCTTCCCCACATGCACCGTCAAACCACACAGCAAAGATTGGTCCATATTGTGTCAGAAGTTCCGTTAACTGATTTACGAAATAATCATCATATGACTTTCCCTGTCCGTATAAATAATTATTTCGATCCCACGGAGACAAGTAGATTCCAAAATCCAGTCCATGTCTTTTGCAGGCTTCTGATACTTCCTTTACAATATCGCCTTTTCCTTCACGATACGAACTTGCTGCTACCGTATGCGTTGTGTAATGGCTTGGCCATAAGCAAAAACCATCGTGATGCTTGCATGTCAAAATCAGCCCTTTCATGCCTGCAGCGCATAATGCATCACACCACTGATCCGCATCCATTTTTACAGGATTAAAGATAGCCTCATCTTCTGTCCCGTCGCCCCATTCTTTTCCTGTAAATGTATTAACTGTAAAATGAACAAAGCCATAAAATTCTCTTCTTTGATGCGCAATCTGCCGTTTTGACGGCACAACCGAAACCAAGCGCTGTTCCACAAATTTGTCAATTTCTTTTCTCATATGATCCTACCCTTTAGACTTCTATCTTGCCTTTCCCTTCTTTTTCTTTTCTTCATACATGATCTTGTCTGCCTTTTCAAGCACCATTGGAATTGAAAGCTCGTCTGTACATAACACAAGCTGGCATCCAACCGACATATCAATTGCGAACTCATTTTTTCCCTGTGCATTATACATGGCAATCTCTTTTCGCACAGTCTCCATCAATTCAATTGAACGCGTTTCATCACCAATCATCATGAGTGCAAATTCATCACCGCCAAGGCGTCCTGCTATACCATGTGCTCCGGCAGCTTTCTTTAAAATATCTGCACAGGCACAAATTGCAATATCTCCTGCTGCGTGACCATAATTATCATTGATTTGTTTTAATCCATCCATATCAGCAAACATAATAATTGCTTTTCTATTTTTATAAATACGATTCATTTTCATTGCCTGTTCCATAAAGCCACGACGATTTTTAATCTGCGTCAGCTCATCTCGCTCTGACACAAAATTTAAAATTTCATTTTTGCTTCGAAGCTCCTCAAGCAAAAGCTCACGCTCTCGTTGAACAGACAAACGCTTTTTTTCTGTGTGATACGCCATCAGCGCATTTGCCATTTGAATACTGATCAAATAGACCATATCCACTTCCTCTGGCGTAATCTCAACACTTAATATACCATACTGCGTTGAACCAGACTGAAGGCAAAATACACTCGGCTGGTGCTGATAGCGTACACTTCCTTCCTCAGAAAATCCACATTCTTCTAAAGAGACCTCATTTTTATATTCATCAAATACCTCTACGCGTTCTCCATCCTGACGCGCAACAAGATAAATCGTATTTGGAAATTCCCAGCCCTTTTCTATATTATATTCAACTGGGTTTCTAAAAACATAAAGCAGCGCCGTTTTAACGCCAAAAAAGGACATTGGCGTTAATGCATTTTTAAGAAATTTCTCACGATCCTGCAATGCAATAAGCATGTTTCTGGAGATCATAGGAACCATCCATGTTTTTTGACGATATACTGTATTTCTTTGTTTTTCATAGACAAATTTTTGCCCCATGTTTTCAATTTGATCAAAACCTGAAAACTGCTTGCATGTACAGCCACATGATTCACGAACACATACCTTCGCTGGTATCACAATATTTTTCCCATGACCGCTTCGCGCCAGCTCCAATGCACTATAAACAGCCATATATCCTGACCGCTCAGAATCCTGATGAATTGTCGTGATTGGCACTGGCACGTGACGAATACGCTCCCAGTCATCAAAACCGGTAACAGCAATATCTTGTCCAATATGAAGTCCACGCTTTTCACATTCCTGATAAGCAGTCAGTGCCATAACATCATTGGCACATACTATTGCCTGAAGATTAGGGATTCGATCTAACAATGCATTTACCTGTTTCTGTACACACTCTGAAAAATCGCCTGTTTCAATGCGGCTTTCATCCATTGGCAGATCATATTTTTTCATAACATCTAAAAATGCTCTTTTTCGCTGGCAGGCATCTGTATTTCCAGGCGGTCCTGCCAAAAAAGCGAAATTATGATACCCATGGTCACGCACTAAATGCTCCACTAACTCATATATTCCGTTATAATTATCGATAATAATAGAAGTCCAATTAGGTCTGTCGGTCTGCTCATTTATGAGCACACATGGAACATTGCGAAAATATTCAAGATACTGCTTTCCGTAATCACTCTTCATAAAAATGCTCATCATGCCATATGTCATAATTAAGACATCTGCTTTGACGTATCTCGCATAATCATAAATTGCACTTTTTTGATAATCCCATCCTATGGATGTATCAGGTGGATACAGCTGCGCTGTATAAGGACTGCTCACATTCATAAAATACATTAACTGCACATCGCACTCCTTTGATGCCTGATCAATTCCCTTCATAATTTTGACTGCGTGCGGTGAGTTAGCATTGCCAATCACAACTCCTATTTTACAGCGCTCCTGCATTTTATCCCTCCTTTTTTGAGCCTATAGGCTTTTTTCTATAAAAATCAAGATTTACTTCATCATTTCCGCCTCTTTTTTTGCCTTTTCCACAGCTTCCACAAGATTATCCCCCGCACGCTCCATCGCATCAAAGACTTCCTTTTGCTCATCTTTACGTCCTGCTGCCGTGCTTGTTCCTGTCAAAATGGCTGTATGCTCATCTGGTGTGAAGTCTTCTTCATCCTGCACATCAATTGCGAAAGTGAGAGGATCTAGCTTACTCAATTCTCTTGCGATAAAATGTGCAAACAAAAATGAGCCATACTCGTTTGTGTGTGTCATATCTCCCGGATGGAAATAGACACGGCTAGCCTCTTTTCCATTTTTCTTGATCAGATCTGCCGCATATTTATGAAGGTCAATTACAGGCACACCAGTCTCTTCCCCTACCTCAAAAACAGCCTGTGCATGCTCTGCTAAAAGATCATTGTAGGTGCCGTCATCCTTCCAGGTATTGCGCGCAAGCGGTGTTACAAGAATCGGGACTCCGCACAGTCCACGAATCTCATTTACATAATTCATCAAATTTTCTTTATAACCTGTCTGTGCCTGCAAATGTGCCAGTTTCTGATCGTTGTGGCCAAACTGAAACAAGCAAAAATCGCCCGGACGAATATACTTCTTTACGATATCGTAGTGTCCCTCATTGCGAAAGGTTTCTGTGGTAAGTCCGCTGTGCGCCTGATTATCAATAGCTGTACTTTCTCCGATAAAATATGCAAGGCACTGTCCCCATGAACTGTAGCATCCGCCCGGCATATATGGCTTTGGACAAGTCTGATCAGTAACTGTGGAATCTCCTGCCAGATAGATTGCCGGAATTTTTGTCTTTGCAGAAAGCTTCTCTGCTGCCATGCCAACACTCTTTAATTTCGTCAGATCCTCACATGCCACTGAAAAGCCAATCTTTGTGATCGTCATGCACTCGCTGTGAAAACGCGGGATCATCTCACCAAAATGCAGATAAAGTGTTCCCTCAATCACCTCTCCTGCCTTTCTTTTTCCAAGACGTAATAACTGTTTTCTTCCTGCAAATACAAATAGCTGCTCTATTTCTTTGGCAGTCTCTATTTTATATGTAATGTAATAAATGCCTTCGCCATCTGCATCAGCATAGTAATCAGCTACCTGTAATCCCTGTGCGTTTTCGCTTCCCTCACTGCCTTCCTCAAAGCCGTCACCAAGCTCAGGAATATAGTCTGCCGCCTTAGTATCTAGCGTATGTATCATAATCGTTATCTCTCCTCTTATTTTCATATTTCACAGCATCTTGACCGTTTTCACCCGAATTAAAATACTATGATTTGTGTGTTTTTCATAATTTTGTCTTTATCATACACGCTTTTATGCGGAATTGCAACCATAATAATAAAAAAGGCAAACATCAATCTTTTCTGTCACTTTTCCTAAAAAACATTTACGATATGTATCGTATTGTAAGATACACATCTTGCTTTTTACACATAGAAGTGTTATTATAATCCTTATAAAAAGAAAAGACACGTAATAT
>OKVP01001215.1_pt1 | contig 10665 bp, 7 predicted proteins | sample 1604821 | NCBI WGS metagenome assembly OKVP01 (sample SAMN01760946, study PRJEB22395) | human gut metagenome | reverse complement strand
CATGCCGGTGTAGCCGCCAAACTGGTTGACCTGGTTGGCGGTGGCTTCGATCAGGACGGGGATGTTGCGCTCCTTGGCGCGGCGCAGCGCGATCTCAATGACCAGCTCGTTGGCGCTGCAATAAGAGGGAATGCCGCAGCGGATGCCCTGGCGGCGCTTGTCCATCATTTCCTGAAGCGGGTGTTTCATGTTTGCTATCTCCTTCGTGTTTGCTTGGGTGTATGCGTTGAATGGTTTTCATTACTATAGCTACCTGTTTAAAAAAACGCAAGGATGTACTCCGAGTGAATATAGATCAAGGAGGATGTAATGAAAAAATATGTGAGAGAATCTATTGCTCGATTTCGGCAGTTCTCAATAGAAAAAAAACTAAAATGGTTAAGGATGGTCGTGATAATTCCTGCGTTAGTGGGGATTATCACGCTTCTTGTTATCATGATAAATTTTAATGAAAGTTATAATGAGGCGGTAAAAAACGTATCAGTAGCCAGCAAGTTTAATTTCTCATTTTCAGAAGATATGGATTATAAAATGTATCGTATTGTTATCGGTGCAGAGAGTTTTGATACGATGAAACCATATGAGGAGATTAAGGAAGCGAAGGAGCTGGTAAAGGAACTGAATAAAAATGCGGTAACAGATGAAAGTAAATTAAGAACGAGACAGATAGGAAAACTGTTGGATAATCTGAAGATTTCCATTGAAGAAATTGAGCACTCAGATCTAAAAAACGATTATATGGAAAATAATCAGAGATTAAGATTAAATGTGAATGTATTTACAGAGATCATTAAAGAAAAAGTATCCGAATACATTTACTATGAGATTGGGAATATGGAGAGTATGCGTGTAAAACTGGAAAAAGAAATCATGCATACGATCACGATCACATTGATCGCTGTACTGTTTTTGTCTCTGATAACATGGAAATTATCGAAATTGATTTCGCAAAGCATTAGTTATCCAGTCAGACAATTATGTGAGATGACAAAGGAAGTGGCGCAGGGAAATTTTGATGTACATGGACCTCAAAATACAACAGAAGAGCTGCAGATCTTAACAAATAATTTCGAACATATGGCACAAAAGGTAGAGAGATTGATCGAAGATGTAAAAGTAGAACAACAAAATCTTCGAAAAAAAGAGCTGCAGTTACTACAAGAGCAGATTAATCCACATTTCCTTTATAATACATTGGACACAATCATGTGGCTTGCCATTGATCATCAGGATGACAAAGTGGTAGAAATGGTAGCTGCCTTGTCTGGCTTTTTCCGTACAAGTTTAAGTCACGGAGAAGATAAGATAACGATCAGGGAAGAATTAGAGCATGTTGAAAATTATTTAAAGATACAACAATTAAGATACGGGGATATTATGGAATATTCTATTGATGTCCCAGATGAGATCAAGAAAAATGATATTGTAAAGATCACTTTACAGCCATTAGTAGAAAATGCATTATATCATGGATTGAAAAAACAAAGAGAAAAAGGAATGATAAAGATTTCCAGTGTAGATGATGAAAATAATATATTCCTGATCGTTGAAGATAATGGAGTTGGTATGCAGCCTGAGCAGGTAGTTCAGATTAATAAAGAAATGTATGAAGATATATGGGTAAACAGGACAACAGGGTTTGGAATTGCAAATGTAAATCGGCGGATTAAATTATATTATGGAGAAGAATATGGGTTGATCCTTGAAAGTGAACCAGATATTGGAACTAAGGTGATCGTAGTTGTACCGAAGACTAGACAAGCAGAGAAAAAATAATCAAAAATCAAAAAAATTCAAACCATTATCAAAAAAAATCAAACTTTAAACAGACAAGATAAAAATTTCATAAAATAATCCACCGAATGCAAAAGAAATTGCATTGAAAGAAATACAATTTCAAGTAAAATATAACTTGTAATTAAGGAAAACGAAAAAATCAAAAAAGAAAAAGGAGGAAATCATAATGAGAAGAAGTATTAAGAAGGTGGCTGCAGGTTTACTTGCAACAATGATGATCGGAACAATGCTTACTGGTTGTGGTGGAGGAAACAAGAAAGACAGTGGTTCTTCAAAGAAGGAAACTTCAGAGATCAACATCGGATTTTCACAGGTTGGAGCTGAGAGTGATTGGCGTGTAGCGAATACAAAGTCTATGAAATCTGCATTAACAGCAAAGAACGGATTTAAATTATCATTTGCAGATGCTCAGCAGAAACAGGAAAATCAGACAAAAGCGGTCAGAGAATTTATCACACAGGGTGTTGATGTGATCGCAATCGCACCTGTAACAGAAACAGGTTGGGAAACAGTTTTAAAAGAAGCAAAGAAAGCTGATATTCCAGTTATCACAGTTGACCGTCAGATCAAAACTTCTGATGATTCACTGATCACAGCATGGGTTGGATCAGACTTCAAAAAAGAAGGTGTGAAAGCGGCTGAATGGTTAATTAAAGAAAAGGGAAAAGAAAAAGGTGACGTAAACATCGCTGTATTACAGGGAACGATTGGTTCTTCTGCAGAAATCGGACGTACAAAAGGATTTAAAGAAGGAATCAAAGATCAGAAAAACTTCAAGATCATTGCTTCTCAGACAGGAGAATTTACACAGGCAAAAGGTCAGGAAGTTATGGAATCTTTCTTAAAACAGAACAAAGACATTGATGTTGTAGTAGCACAGAATGATAACATGGCATTCGGAGCAATCGATGCATTAAAAGCAGCAGGAAAAACACCTGGTAAAGACGTAACGATCATTTCTTTCGATGCGATCAAAGCAGCATTAAAGAAAGTTCAGTCTGGAGAGATCAATGCTGAATTTGAATGTAACCCACTTCATGGACCTCGTGTAGCTGAATTAGCTAAGAAGATCATGAAAGGTGAAAAAGTAGATAAGATCCAGTATGTAGATGAGCAGGTATTTACAAAAGATAATACTACAAAAGAAGTTATTAACAAACGTGCATATTAATAAACATTGTTGAAAATCCCCTTAAGTACACACATGTAACTATTAACAATCGCACTACAAATAAAGATTGCAGGCTCTGGGTCAGGACAATCTGACTTATCCTGTAATTTTTATGCCAAAAATCAGGGCATTTTCATTAAAATCGGCTCAAAAATCATGAAAAGAAAGGAGAATTGTCATGAGTGATGAAAAGAAGACAGTTCTATCCATGCGACATATTAATAAAACATTCCCAGGAGTGAAAGCACTGTCCGATGCACAGCTTACATTGAGAGAAGGAGAGATTCATGCCTTAATGGGAGAAAATGGTGCAGGAAAATCTACACTGATCAAAGTTCTTACAGGAGTTGAGGAATTTGAGACAGGTGAGATCATCATGGATGGAAAAAGTATTATTAACACATCCCCTCAAGAAGCGGGAAACAATGGAATCAGCACCGTTTATCAGGAAGTAAACCTGTGTCCGAATCTAACGGTAGCAGAAAATATCTTTATCGGAAGAGAACCAATGAAAATGGGGAGGATCGACTGGAAGACGATGAATACACAGGCACAGAAGATCCTTGATAATCTGGAATTAGAAATTGATGCCACACAGGAATTGGAAAACTATTCCGTAGCGATTCAGCAGATGGTGGCGATCGCAAGAGCAGTTGACATTCAGTCAAAAGTATTGATCCTTGATGAACCAACATCAAGTCTTGATGAAGGAGAAGTTGAGAAATTATTTAAGGTTATGAATATGCTAAAGAAACGCGGAACAGCGATCGTATTCGTAACACACTTTTTGGAACAGGTATATGAAGTGTGTGACCGAATCACTGTACTGAGAAATGGTGAATTGGTTGGTGAGTATGAAGTGGAATCGCTTCCACGTGTAAAATTAGTATCTAAAATGATGGGAAAAGATTTTGATGACTTAGCAGATATCAAGGGTGAATATAAGCATGAAAAACATTTAGAACCGTTGATTGAGGCCAAAGGGTTAGGTCATGCAGGTACAATTCGACCGTTTGATTTGACAATCAACAAAGGAGAAGTAATTGGACTTACAGGACTTCTTGGCTCCGGACGTTCAGAGTTGGTTCGTACCATTTACGGCGCTGACAAAGCCGATTCCGGCGTGCTGAAAGTCAAAGGAAAAGATACTAAAATCTCATCCCCATTGGATGCGATGAAAGCCGGCATGGCATATTTGCCGGAAGATAGAAAAAAGGAAGGAATCATTGCCGATTTGTCTGTTCGCGAAAATATTATATTGGCACTTCAGGCAAAACGTGGAATGTTTAAGTTATTATCCCGCAAACAGATGGAAGAATTTGCGGATAAATACATTGACTTGCTGCAGATTAAAACAGCAAGCCGTGAAACTCCGATTAAGAGCTTATCCGGCGGAAACCAGCAGAAGGTGATTATTGCCAGATGGCTGCTTACGAATCCGGATTACCTGATTTTGGATGAACCGACACGAGGGATTGATATCGGAACAAAGACAGAAATTCAGAAATTAGTACTTCAACTGGCGGATGAGGGAAAAGCAGTCACCTTTATATCCTCCGAGATTGAGGAGATGCTTCGAACCTGCAGCCGTATGGCAGTTCTTCGTGACGGAAAAAAGGTTGGCGAAATTGAAGAAGAGGATTTGTCACAAGAATCCATTATGAAAGCAATTGCGGGAGGTGATGAATAATGGCTGAGAAAATTAAAAAAATAACAGGAATGCGATTATTTATGCCGATTGTGTGTTTGTTTATCGTATTGCTTGTAAATGTGATTCGAACACCGGATTTCTTTAATATAACGTTAAAGGACGGACAATTAAGTGGATGGCTGATTGATGTGATTAACCGAGGTTCTGAACTTGTTATACTTGCCATTGGTATGACATTAGTAACAGCTGCTTCCGGTGGTCAGGATATCAGTGTTGGTGCTGTTATGGCGGTTGCTGCTGCTGTTTGCTGTCAGATTTTGTCCGGCGGTGAAGTAAGTACAAATACACTGGCAGCTCCGATTATCATTGCTGCGATTGCCGGAATTTTAGTTGCTGCTTTGTGCGGTGCGTTTAATGGTTTTTTGGTTGCAAAACTAAATATCCAGCCAATGGTTGCTACATTGATTTTGTTTACTGCAGGGCGCGGTATTGCCCAGTTGGTTACACAAGGACAGATTACATATGTCCGTGTGGAATCTTACAAGGCAATGGGTGGATTTCTCGGACCAATTCCGACACCGGTTATCTTTGCAGTCGCAGCCGTTATTGTTGCCTATTTGGTATTAAATAAGACAGCACTTGGTATGTATATTGAAAGTGTAGGAATTAACAGTCACGCATCCCGCTTGATTGGATTAAATTCTACAAGAATTAAATTCCTCACCTATGTAATTTGCGGAGCCCTGGCAGGGCTTGCAGGAATTGTTGCTTCGAGCCGAATTTATTCCGCAGATGCTAACAACATTGGTCTGAACCTTGAGATGGATGCCATCTTAGCAGTAGCGTTAGGTGGAAACATCTTAAGTGGTGGTAAATTTAGTTTGATGGGGTCAGTAATTGGCGCTTATACGATTCAGGCGTTGACAACAACGCTGTATGCTATGAGTGTACCGTCTGACCAGCTCCCGGTTTATAAAGCAATCGTTGTTATCATTATCGTAGTTCTTCAGAGCCCGGTTTACAAAAAGGCAATGCAGAATTACAAAGCGAAGAGACAGTCGAAAAAGGCAGTAGTACAGGGAGGTGAACAGTAATGGGTGAATTTTTGAAGGCAAAGACAAAAAAATTTAACAGTAATACATTCCTTTTCATTATTACGATTGTGTTGTTTATTGCAATGTATGTAGCAGGAATGATTGTATTTGCAGACAAAGGTTTTGCAAAACCGCAGATGTTTACCAACTTGTTTATTAACAATGCCGGATTGATTGTAATTGGCTGTGGTATGACAATCGTTATGATTACCGGAGGAATTGATATCTCGGTTGGTTCGGTAACCGCATTGGTTTGTATGGCGAGTGCTTATGCTATGGAAAATAAGGGGATGAGTCCTTATGCAGCTCTTGCGATTTCGCTTGGTATTGGATTACTGTTTGGTTTGCTTCAAGGCTATTTAGTTTCCTACCTGGAAATTCAGCCGTTTATCGTTACTCTGGCGGGTTTGTTTCTAGGAAGAGGACTTACGGCTATGATAAGTACAGATATGATTTCCATTAAAAACAGTTTGTTTCAGAAATGGGCAACATATCAGATTGAACTGCCGATTGGAACATATAATAAACATGGGGTATTCCGGCCGGCATATATATATCCATCGGTTGTGATTGCACTAATTGTGGTTGTTTTGATTGCTATTATGCTTCGTTATACAAAATTCGGACGCAAATTATTTGCTATCGGCGGCAGCCAGCAGAGTGCATTGATGATGGGCTTAAATGTAAAAAGAACGAAGTTTGAAGCTTATATTTTAGATGGTCTTTTGGCCGGCTTGGGTGGATTCTTATTCTGCTTGAACAGTTGTGCCGGATTTGTAGAACAGGCAAAAGGTTTGGAAATGGATGCTATTTCGGCAGCAGTAATCGGCGGAACACTTCTTTCGGGAGGTGTCGGAACGGTTGTTGGTACAACATTTGGTGTACTGATTAAAGGAACCATTACCAGTCTGATTACGACACAGGGTACATTGTCAAGCTGGTGGGTACGAATTGTACTTTCCGCACTGCTTTGCTTCTTTATTGTATTACAGGCACTCTTTGCGAAAGCAAAAATCAAAGGGAAAAAAGTAGAGAAAAAGGATGTTAAAAAGCCAGGTGGAGCACCACCGGATGAGATGGCTGCAGAGCCATAAATTAAATAGGAGATTGTCACAACTAATTGTTTCTCTTTTGGGGACCGGTTCTTGCCAGACCGGTCCCTATTTAATTTTTTTAGGGTATTACGTTGACTTTATGAAAAAATAAGAATTGCTTTATGGTGTTGCAGAGGAAATATGTTATAATTAGCATATCCTAAAAATGAGACAATTCAAGGATAGAATTGGAGGTTTGTGTATGCAAAAGAATGGTAAAAAGCTGTTAGCATGGATGTTAGCAGCAAGCATGGTATTTTCTTTTTCTATGCCAACTCAGGCAGCAAAGAAAAAGCCTGCTTTATCAAAGAAAAAAGCGGTAATAACTGTGGGGAAAACCTTAACGCTTAAGGTTAAAAATATAAGCAAGAAGACAAAAGTAACATGGAAGAGCAAAAAAAAGAAAATTGCGACAGTTTCCAAGAAAGGAAAAGTGAAAGCGAAAAAGGCGGGGACAGCGAAGATTACAGCAAGTTTCCGTTATCAGGGCAAGAAGTATGTGAAAACCTGCAAGGTTACGGTGAGAAAGAAAAAGACAGTAGTTGTGACTAATGCACAGACAAAAGTACCAACCAAAGCACCGACGCAGAAACCGGCAGTGACACCGACTGCAACCCCAACGCAGAAACCGGGCACATCGACTGCAACCCCGACGCAGAAGCCGGGGACACCAACTGTAACACCGACGACAGAGCCGGCGGAGCCTACTGCGACTGCAACAAATGAGCCGGCAGGGCCTGCGGTTACACCGACGGCAGACACGGATGAGCCAACTGCAACACCAACAGCAGAACCGACGAAGGTTCCGGGCACCCCGATTCCGGTAACGGATCCGACGAAGGCGTTGCTTTTGGATTTTGAAGACGGTACCAATCAATATGTGACTGGACGTCAGGGCGAAGAAGAGCTGACTGTTGTAGAGGGCGGTTATAATGACAACTATTGTTTGAAAGTTTCCAACCGTGTGAAAAACTGGGCAGGACCGATGATTGATATCACTCACAATGTGACTGATTTTACAACGTATAAGATTGAGGCGTATGTAAAGCAGACAACGGGCAGCAACAAGACGATAAACTGCATGTGGGAGTCGATGGACTATGCGGGAGCGATGGCTTATACAACCGTGCAGAATGTAGTTGCGCCGAATGGTACATGGACAAAAGTGGACGCAACGGTTGTGGCACCGGGTGATGTAAGTAAATTGTCACTTTATTTTGAAATGGCAAATTATTCAAATGATTTTTATGTAGACAATATTTCTATTACGGAGAAGCATTTGGATATGGATGCAGTTCTTGCTGCACCAAGTCTGAAAGAGGCATATGCAAACCGCTTCCCGATGGGATGTGCAGTTTACAGCTATAATTTGCAGAATCCGGAGATTTTATCATTTATTAAACATCATTACAGTACGGTTACATTTGCAGATGAGCTGAAACCGGAGAATCTTTTGAACGAAGGGGCAACAAAAGCATCGGAAGATGGCATGCCGGTTATTAATACAGATGTGATTGATAAATGTTTATCTCTTGCTCAGGAAAATGATTTAAGTGTGCGTTTCCATACGCTTGTCTGGTATTCGCAGACACCGGATTGGTATTTCTGTAAGAATTACACACCGGAGTATGATGGTACGGGAACAGCTAAGAAAAACATTACAAATCTTGTTGACAAAGAGACGATGCTTGCTCGAATTGAAAGTTATGTTAAGCAGGTTATTACCTATGCAGAGACTAATTATCCGGGCGTTGTATATGCTTACGATGTAGTAAATGAGGTGATTGACAGCAATGGCTGTAAATTACGGACAGTAAGTTCAAGTTTGTATGGTGCTATTTTTACAGACGATGACAATACTTATATTACAAAGTCTTTTGAATATGCGAGAGAAGCTGAAAAAGCAGCAAATTCATCGGCAAAATTGTTCTACAATGATTTTGTCGGACTGGCATCGCCGGGACAGATGAAGGCAGTTGTGAAATATCTTGCAGATGCAAAAGATGCCGGAAATATTGATGGTCTTGGCATGCAGGCACATCAGACTAATCTTGGTGTGACAGATGGTGATAATATTAAAAATGCACTGAAATTATTCCAGCAAAATGGCTATGAGGTGCAGATTACTGAGCTTGATTTTGCAAGTAAGGATAATTCAGAGGCGGGTAATGAGACACTGGCAGCAGCATACCAGAAGTTCATGAATATTATATTACAGCGAATGGATGATACAACTGCTCCGGTAAATGTAAGTAATGTTACATTCTGGAATCTGACAGATTTGGATACTTGGCTGAATAGTTTTTACAGTGATGGAAGTACCTATTATCCATCACTATTTGATGAAAATTATCTGCCGAAAAAAGCGTTTACGGCATTGATTAATCTTGTAAATGGAGTTGTAGAGCCAACGGCAACGCCGACTGTGGCACCAACGGCAACTCCAACTGTGACTCCGACGGCAACTCCAACGGCAACACCAACCGTTGACCCAGATGCCACGCCAACACCAACGCCGGTTATCACACCGACTCCGGAGCCAACGGCTGAACCGGAACCGGCAGAGACAAAAGAATTGGATTTGGCGGAAGGAAATATTGTAATCAGTGCGACAGGATATACAATTGGCGATGCAGAAGAAACTGCATTTAACGGAAATTACACGATTTCCAGTACAGCACAATCGGCAACAGCATATTATATTTTAGTAACGGGCGGTACTCACACAATTACGTTAAATGATCTTGTTTGTACATCGAGTGAGTCAAGTCCAATTAAATTAAGTGGTGATGCTAAGGTAAATCTTATCTTAGTTGGAACATCCGCATTGACCGGTTCCGGCTATCATGCAGGAATCGAGGTTCCGTCGGGTTGTGAACTGACGATATCCGGTGATGGCCAATTGACGGCATTAGGCGGTAACGAATCGGCAGGAATTGGTGCTACATCAGATGGTAAGACATCTAGCACATTAGGACGTATTATTATCAGGAGCGGTACGATTATAGCCTGCAATACAGGAAGAAATGCTGCAGGAATCGGTGAATCACGATACGCTAAAGGCGGTGGAGAAATTTACATCTACGGTGGCAATATTTATGCGACATCTTCCGGTAACGGAGCCGGAGTTGGTGGCGGTGGTACGGCAGATGCCTCAGCCAAAACGATGAAGATTGGAATCTATGGCGGTATCATTTCCGCAGGCGGCAGTACTTATGCAATTGGAGATGGAAAGAGCCAGAGCATTTGTGAAGTAACAGTAACCGGTGGTGCCTGCTATAGTACGAACAGTGGTAAGACGATGTTTGGATCAACATGGGAAACCCAAGATACTTATGTTGGTACAGAGATTGACACAACAAAACTTTCCGGTATTCAGTCAGTGACGATTGATGGGGTAGACCAGGGAATCAGCAGTTTCTTTATTACTGCACAAGCTGGTACTGTGAACAAGAGGTTGAAACTGAATTTGTATGTGGAAAAGGGAGCATCTCATACGATTGTGGTAACGGATACAAACGGTGAGGCACATGAGTATATGGTTAACGCTTAATCTATAATAAAAAAAGGAGTTCATTCGTTCGAGACAAGATAATGCTTTGCATTATAGTCTTTTACGGATGAACTTCTTTTTTTGCTCTATTGACAGATGATGTTTCCTAAAAATGAGACAATAAAAATCTTGAATCTTCCCCCTTTTTTTGCTATTCTAAAAACAGTTTAATCCACAAAGGAGAGGGAGGCGAGGCGTTTTATGTTTCTCAAACAGTTTGCAGAATTCAATTCGATTTGTATACAGTGCCATGACAGTCCGGATGCGGATGCGATGGGGGCTGCGTTTGGTTTGTCTGCATATTT
>OKVP01001213.1_pt1 | contig 10665 bp, 8 predicted proteins | sample 1604821 | NCBI WGS metagenome assembly OKVP01 (sample SAMN01760946, study PRJEB22395) | human gut metagenome | reverse complement strand
AAGAATCCGGAGGGTGCAGAACTGATCAGGAAGAATATGCAGAAATTCCGGGCAGACCAGATTCAGGTTATAGAAGGAGTTGCACCGGAGGCACTGGAAGCACTGGAAATGCCGACCCATGCTTTTATCGGAGGCAGTACAGGACAGTTAAAAGAAATTATTCAGTGCATAAAGAAAAAAAATCCGGACGTCCGTATCGTGATCAATGCAATTTCGCTGGAAACCGTGAAGGAAGCGATGGAGGCGATGGAGGAAGGACTGCTTGCAGATCCGGAAATCATACAACTGAATGTGGCAAAGTCAAAGAAACTTGGAAGATATCACATGATGACCGGGTTAAATCCGATTTATATTATTTCAGACGGAGGAGATATAGAATGAAAATTCCCGGAATTGTAATCGCGGCATCTGCCAGTGGGAGTGGAAAGACAGCGGTGACAATGGCAATGATGAAAGCATTTAAAAATACCGGAAAGAAGGTACGCGCCTGCAAATGCGGACCGGATTATATTGATCCTATGTTTCACCGGGAGGTGCTGGGAATTGATTCCGAGAACCTGGATCTGTATTTTTGTGACCGGGAGCGCTTGAAAGAGCGGTTTATGCATCATGCGGAAGGCGCGGAGCTTGTGGTGACAGAAGGTGTGATGGGGTACTATGACGGGATCAGTCTGGATTCGGATGAGGCAAGTACTTATGACGTTGCGAGAACCCTGGGACTTCCGGTAATCCTGGTTGTTCCGGCAAGAGGTATGGCATCGACAATCCTGGCAGTATTGAAGGGAATGATTGAATACCGGAATGACAGTAATATCCGGGGAATCATTCTGAACCGGATTTCCCCGATGCTGTATCCGAAGATGAAGAAGATGATCGAAGAGGGATTGCAGACAATGGGATTCCAGGTTCAGGTGGTTGGTTATGTGCCGGAGGAGGATGCTTTTCATCTGGAGAGTCGGCATCTGGGACTGATGCTTCCGGAGGAAATAGGGAACCTGGGAAAACAGATTGACCGGGCAGCAGAGATTCTGACAGAGACACTTGATATGGAATCGGTGCTGAAAATTGCCTGGGAAGCAAAAGAAATGGAGTATCATCCGGTGAAGGCAAAACAGGAAGCAGCCGGACGAAAAGTGCGTATCGGCGTAGCGCGTGACTTGGCCTTTTGTTTCTATTACAAGGATAATATGGAGCTTTTAAAAGAGCTTGGATGTGAGATCATTCCGTTTAGTCCTTTGGAGGATACAAGGCTTCCGGAACATTTAGACGGACTTTTATTTGGTGGTGGATATCCGGAACTTTGTGCGAAACATCTGGCAGAAAACAGAGCTATGCGAAAAGATGTAAGAAAGCAGATTGAAAATGGAATTCCATGTATTGCGGAATGTGGAGGATTTCTATATTTGGCAGAAGAGCTGGAAGGGGAAGATGGAAAGCACTATCCGATGGTGGGGGTACTTCCGGGAAAAGGGATCAAAAAAGGGCGACTTACCAGATTCGGATACATTGAGCTGACTGCGGAAATGAACGGAGTGTATATGAAAAAGGGAGAGAAGATCCGGGCGCATGAGTTCCATTATTGGGATTCTACGGAAAACGGAGAGGATACACTTGCCGTAAAGCCGGATGGTGTGAGAAAAGGGCAGGCTGTTCATATGAAGGGGAATCTGTTTGCGGGATTTCCGCATTTATACTTTTATTCCAACCCCAAAGTGGCCAGACGCTTTGTAGAAGCGTGTAGAACCTACAGAAGCAAGTAAAAAGCTGACAAAGACAAATCGAAAAGACAGGAGATTAGACTTACAGATGGAAGAGACCAGATGGAAAGAGAAAATAAAACCACTTGATGAAAATGCAATGGAAGAGGCGCGGGCGCACTGGATGACGGTAGGGAAGCCGCTGTTTAGTCTGGGAAGTCTGGAGGATGCGGTGATCCAGATTGCCGGGATTAAGGGGACTTCAGATTTTGAACTGCGAAAGCGCGGGCTGATCATTATGTGCGCGGACAACGGTGTGGTAGAAGAAGGCGTGACACAGACCGGACAGGAAGTAACGGCAATCGTGGCGGATAACTTTACAAGAGGAGAGACAAGCGTCTGCATCATGGCAGAAGAGGCAAAGGTAGATCTTTTCCCGGTGGATGTAGGAATGGCAACAGATGTGCCGTCTGTGACAAAGAAAGAATACAAAGTGATGTATGGCACACACAATTTTGCAAAAGAAGCGGCGATGACAAGAGAAGAGGCAGTTGCGGCGATAGAAGTTGGGATTCAGATGGTAAAGAAGTGTGCCGAAGCGGGATACGAAATTCTTGCGACAGGTGAAATGGGAATTGGAAATACAACGACCAGCAGTGCGGTTGTCTCTGTATTGCTCGGAGAGGATCCGAAGGTCATGACAGGAAAGGGGGCAGGTCTGACGAAAAAAGGTCTGCAAAAGAAGGTACAGGTCATCCGGGAAGCGGTTGAGCGGATGCAGCCGGATAAAACAGATGCGATCGATGTACTTTCTAAGGTTGGAGGACTTGACATAGCAGGACTTGCAGGTGTATATCTCGGTGGGGCGATCTACCGGATTCCGGTGCTGATAGATGGCTTTATTTCTGCAGTGGCTGCACTTGTGGCAGTACGGCTGGTTCCGGAATGTGCAGGATATATTTTACCATCCCATTTGTCTGATGAACCTGCGTCAAGAAAGATTTTAGATGCTTTAGAAAAAAAACCATTTCTTACATGTGGCATGTGTCTGGGGGAAGGAACAGGAGCAGTGGCAGCGATGCCGCTTCTTGAGATGGGACTTCAGGTGTACCGTAAAATGGGAACTTTTGATGATATTCACGTAGAGCAGTATGAAGTACTGGATGGGAAGGACGAAAGATGAAATTTTTAGAACCGATGATCGTTGCGTTTTCTATGTATTCAAAAATACCGATGCCGCGCATTGAGTGGAACAAGGAAAATATGAAATATACGATGTGTTTCTTTCCGCTGATCGGTGTTGTGACCGGAGTACTCATTTATCTGGCAGGAATGTTTCTTGATGGAAATATTTTTCCGAAAGTAAACAGTGGAAGACTGATGTTTGCTGCGGTTATGACATTGATACCGGTTTTTGTAAGTGGAGGGATCCATCTGGATGGATTTATGGATACGATGGATGCACTTGGATCCTGGGGAGATAAAGAAAAGAAACTGGAAATCCTGAAAGATTCGCATAACGGTGCTTTTGCGGTCATCGGAATCTGCTGTTATTTTACCGTAAGCCTTGGCGTATGGAGTGAAATCCGGACGGAGATGCTTCCGGTAGTAGCAGCAGGATATGTAATTTCAAGAGCGCTCAGTGGGATTGCTGTAGTGACATTTCCGGCAGCAAGAGGAAGCGGTCTTGTAAAGACTTTCCAGGATGGAGCACAGAAAAAGGCAGTAAGGATCACAATGATTGTATACCTGATCCTGGCGGCAGTATATTTGTATTTCTGTTCGCCGGTTGGTATGGTGGTACTTCTTATAATTGCAGGAGTAGTATTTGGATATTATTACCGGATGAGCAGGAAACAGTTTGGAGGTGTTACCGGGGATCTGGCGGGATACTTTCTGCAGATTTGTGAGCTGGCATTATTAGTTGGGGGATTGATTGTGCAGGGAATCAAATGAAAAGCAGGGAATCAAATGAAAAGCAGGGAATCAAATGAAAAGCAGAGAAAGGAAGAGGAGATGTATAGAAGATGGAAATCGAGCTGATTCGGCATTTTGCGACGGAAGGGAATTTGGAGAAGCGGTATATTGGGGTGACAGATGAAGAAATAAAGGCAGAGTTCGTTCTGGAGCATACTCTGAAAAAAGAAGAAAATGGACGTGAGGAGTGGAAGCCGGAGCTTGTGATTGTCAGTCCGCTCAGGAGGTGCAGGCAGACGGCAGAGATTCTTTTTCCGGGAGCAGAGCAGGTTGTCTGTGAGCAGATGCGGGAATGTGATTTTGGCCTTTTTGAGGGGAAGAATTATCAGGAGCTGACTGGGAATCCAAAGTATCAGAGCTGGATTGATTCTGGAGGTACAAAGGCATTTCCGGGAGGAGAAGATCCGATGGAGTTCCGGAAACGGTGTGTCTGCGGATTTGAACAGATGATGGAAAAGATGATAAAGGGAAAAAGAAAGAAGATTGCCTTTGTGGTTCATGGGGGGACGATCATGTCGGTGATGGAAGCATTTGATCCGGAAAAGAAAGAATTTTATCACTGGCAGGTGAAAAACGGAAAAGGTTTTCATTTTCAAATTGAGGAAGAAAAATGGCAGCAGGGAAAGAGACAGTTTGAGGAGATTGAGGAAATATGAGTTCTTTGATGGCATGTATAGCAGGAATGGCGCTGGATGCGATTTTCGGGGATCCGGTATGGCTTTACCACCCGGTACGGATCATTGGAAACTGGATTTCGATACTGGAAAAGTGGCTGCGCGGATTTTGTAAAAATGATGAGAAAAAAGAAAGAATCGCAGGATGTGTTTTATGGTTTGGTGTGGTGATCGCATCGGTCGGAATTCCGTGGGGACTTTTGTATCTTGTCGGAAAGGTCAGCTTCTGGCTTCAATTTGCACTGGAAACTTTCTGGTGTTATCAGCTTCTTGCCGGAAAATGCCTGAAAGATGAAAGCAGGAAGGTTTATGTACGGCTCGTAAACCACAATCTGGAGGGGGCAAGACATGCGGTATCGATGATCGTGGGGAGAGATACCGGAAATCTTTCTGAGGCCGGAGTGACAAAGGCAGCGGTAGAAACAGTAGCCGAAAATACATCGGACGGAGTGATCGCACCGCTCATTTTTATGCTGATCGGTGGGGCACCACTTGGATTTTTTTATAAGGCTGTTAATACAATGGATTCTATGGTAGGATATAAGAATGAAAAGTATTTACATTTTGGTCGGTTTGCGGCTAAAATGGATGATGTATGGAATTATATTCCGTCCAGGATATCAGCACTTCTGATGATCGCAAGTGCATGGATTTTCCGGATGGATTATAAAAGGGCGTGGGCAGTCTGGAAAAGAGACAGGCGAAAGCATGCCAGCCCGAATTCCGCGCAGACAGAAGCGGTATGTGCAGGTGCACTTCAGGTGCAGCTTGCGGGAGATGCCTATTATTTTGGAAAATTATATCCGAAAGAGACAATCGGAGATGATGTGCGTCCTATCGAGCCGGAAGATATTTTAAGAGCCGGTAATCTAATGGACGGAACAGCACTTCTGACACTTCTTGTCTTTGGATTACTGAAATATTGTATGATACTGATGTAAGGGGAATAAAAGGTTATGGAATATGTACATGGTGGAGATATTTATACACACAAAGGAATGACAGATTTTTCTGTGAATCTGAATCCGTTCGGACCTGGAAGAGCTGTAGTGGAAGCGGCAAGAAAGTCAATAGACCAAATTGGAAATTATCCGGATGCCAGCTGCAGGAAACTGAAAAGTGCTCTGGCGAAAAGACTGGAAGTTCCGGCTGAGCATATTATCTGTGGAAATGGAGCGGCAGATCTGATTTTTACGGCAGTACTTGCGGACTGCCCAAGGAAAGCGCTGATACCGGTTCCTGCATTTGCGGAATATGAACAGGCACTGCGTGCGACCGGGTGCGAGATCTGTTATTATAAGAAAAGAGAAGCGACTGGTTTTCAACTGGAAGAAGATTTTCTGGATCTTCTGAATGAAGATATTGATATGGTATTTTTGTGTTCACCGGATAATCCGACCGGAAAGCTGATCGACCGGAGTATGCTTTGGAAGATTCTTGCAAGATGCGAGACTTACGGAATCCGGATGGTATTGGATGAATGTTTTATTGATTTCGCGGAAAATGCAGCTACGGCATCCATTCTTGCAGATACTAAGAGATGGAGAACGTTATTTATCCTCCGTTCACTGACTAAGATGCACGCGATTCCGGGAATCCGTATCGGGTATGCCGTTACTTCGGATATGGAATTTCTGGAGAAGATGGAACAGTCCAGACAGCCATGGAGCGTATCGATACCGGCACAGGCGGCAGGCATGGCATCTTTAAAAGAGCGGATGCGTGTGAAACGGACCTGTGATTTTACGAACCGTGAAAGAATCTGGATGGAAAATGAATTAGACAAGCTTGGAATTACCCATTATCCGTCAGATGCCAATTTCATTCTGATGCGAAGCGGTATAAATTTATATGAGAAACTGAAAAAACAGAAGATCCTGGTTCGGGATTGCAGCAATTACAAAGGTCTCGGAGAAGGATATTATCGTGTTTGTATGCGGCAGAGAGGAGACAACCAGAAACTGATCGATGCGCTGGGAGAAATTCTCTATGCAGGTCAGGGAGAATTTTAATATGGCAAAGTCGATTATGATTCAGGGAACCATGTCAAATGTCGGAAAGAGCCTTCTTGCGGGAGGGCTCTGTCGTGTTTTAAAGGAAGATGGAATCAAGGTTGCACCATTTAAGTCACAGAACATGGCACTCAATTCTTTTATCACGGCAGATGGTCTGGAAATGGGACGCGCACAGGTCATGCAGGCAGAAGCTGCTATGATCCGGCCGGAAGTTTATATGAACCCGATTCTTTTAAAACCGACCTCCGATGTAGGAAGTCAGGTAATTGTAAACGGAGAAGTTGCGGGAGTCATGCCGGCGATGGAATATTTCCGTAAAAAGAAAGAATATATTCCGGCTATTTTAGAAGCTTATCATAAACTGGAAGAAAAGTATGATGTGATCGTCATTGAAGGCGCGGGAAGTCCGGCAGAAATAAACCTTAAGCAGAATGATATTGTCAACATGGGACTTGCTGAGCTGGTGGATGCACCGGTTCTTCTTGCCGGAGACATTGACCGTGGTGGTGTGTTTGCGCAGATCGTCGGGACGGTTATGCTGTTGGAAGAAAAAGAGCGGGCAAGGATCAAAGGTACGGTGATCAATAAGTTCCGCGGGGATGTGAAAATTCTGGAGCCAGGTATCAGGATGCTGGAGGAGCGGACAAAGATACCGGTATGTGGCGTGATGCCATATATTTATGCGGATATTGATGATGAGGATAGTCTGTCAGAAAGGTTTGAGCGGAAAGAAAAGGCGGCACTTCTGGATATTGCAGTGATCCGTCTGCCGCGTATTTCCAATTTCACAGATTTTGCGGTACTGGAATGCAGGGAAGAAGTTTCGCTTCGGTATGTGTCAAAGGCAGGAGATTTCGGGAATCCAGATCTGGTAATTCTGCCGGGAAGTAAAAATACGATGGAAGACCTGTTGTGGCTTCGTCAGAGCGGACTGGAAGGGAAAGTGCTGCGCCATGCCTCATCAGGGAAACCGGTATTTGGTATCTGTGGCGGTTACCAGATGCTTGGAGAAGAGATCCTTGATCCGGAAGGGGTAGAACGTGGTGGAACCATAAAAGCAATGGGACTGCTTCCTGCAGTTACTGTATTTGAAAATACCAAGAGAAGAACCCGTGTTACCGGAAGGTTCGGAGAAGTTAACGGAATCTTAAAAGCAATGTCCGGTGCAAAGCTGGATGGATATGAGATCCATATGGGGGAAACTATTTTTTCTGATAAAGATGCTGCAGATCATAAGATGATGGTACAGATCTGTGATCAGGTGACAGGTGAGAGCCGGTGGGACGGAGCGCAGAAGAAGAATGTGTACGGCTGCTATGTACATGGGATTTTTGATGACCGGGAAGTAGCGGATGCACTGATCGGGGCACTTCTGGAAGAAAAAGGATACGGCGAGGAAGCCATGCACTCCATGGACTACCATGCTTACAAAGAGAAGCAGTATCAGATTCTTGCAAATGCAGTTCGTGAGAATATGGATATGAAGAAAATATATGAGATTATCGAGAAGGGAAATGCAGCAGAATGTTTCATCTGATCACAGGTGGCAGTGGAAGTGGTAAATCCGAATATGCAGAGCAGAAGCTTATGGAATATGCCAGCCATTCAAAAAGAAACAAAAAACGCTACTATATAGCAACTATGATACCTTTCGGGAAGGAAACGGAAGAGAAAATTGCACGTCACAGAAAACTTCGTGCGGGCAAAGGGTTTGAAACAATCGAATGCTATACGGATCTTAAAAAAGCTGCAGAAATCCTGCAGACAAAAGAGACAGGAAGTGTTCTCCTGGAATGTATGTCCAATCTTGTGGCAAATGAAATGTACGATCCGTCAGGAGCAGGTGAAAATGCAGAAGAGTCCATTCTGGCGGGGATCCATAAGCTGCAGAAGGTCAGTGATGATCTGGTAGTTGTTACAAATGAAGTATTTTCAGACAGCATGACAGATAATCCGGAGATGGAAGAATATCTGAAGCTTCTCGGAAAGCTAAATCTTCGGATGGGAGAGAGGGCAGATCTGGTGACAGAAGTTGTGTACGGAATTCCGGTTGAAAGGAAAGATATAAAAAAATGAAAATGATAATCGGCGGTGCATATCAGGGGAAGCTTGCGTATGCAAAAAAGCAGAACCCATACATTCATTGGACGGATGGGGAACTATGTGAAGGAGATAATATTTTTGAGGCAGAAGGAGTCTTTCATTTTGAAAAATATATCCAGAGCATGATAAAAAAAGAAAACTGGTCGGAAAAAGAAGCAATTGATTTCGCATCGAAACTAACAAAAAAGTGTCCGGATATTGTAATTGTGACACAGGAGATCGGCTATGGTCTGGTTCCGGTAGACGCATTTGATCGCAGATACAGGGAACTGACCGGAAGGATCTGTACCGTACTTGCGGCAAATTCAGATCAGGTAGACCGGGTAGTATGCGGGATCGGTGTGACGATCAAAGGAGGAAATATCAAGTGAAGATAGAACTGGAAAATGTAAAACCTGCAGAAATAGAAAAACGCAGTTTTGAGATCATAACAGAAGAACTGGGTGATACGCATCTGATCCCCGGAACAGAACCGATCGTCAAACGCTGTATCCATACAAGCGCAGATTTTGATTATGCAAAGAATCTGGTCTTTTCTGAAAATGCGGTTGAAAACTGTGGTATCATTCAAAAAACCGTAGGGTCTGAAATTGATAATTTGGGGACGCTGCTTAATTCTCACGTAGCCCAATTGGACAGCGTAATCAATGAACATGATTACACTTTGCGCCAGAAACTTTCGGAGATGACCAATCACGCTATGGAAGGCTGCAAAACCATCGGCCATACGATTGAAAAAGAACTGGGCACTCTGGACCATGCCGTTGATTTGCAAATCAACAAAGTGGATACCGCCATGGGCAAACATCGCACGGCGATTGCCGGACAAATTAATGAACTGAGCGAGAAGACTGACCTTATTACCTCAAAGCTGGGAACGCACGGTTCCGCTCTTGCTCAGGAAATTGACAAGTTGATGGTTCGCAGCAATACTTTGGAGGAAAGCATTTCTATTCAGGTTGAGAACTTGAATAATGTGGCTGAAACCATTACCGGTTCCATGCAAAGGGTTGATGCGTCTCTTGCCGGCAACATAACTTCGCTGCATGAGAAATCGGAGGCTGCCGTTAACGATATTACCACCTATATCAGCACCTTGGAAGGCAAAACTACCCGCCTTGAGGAGCTCTCTACCGCCGTATTGGAAAAATCCGCTCGCATTTCGGATGAAATTGTCCGCAACCATAACAGCCTTAACAACGTAATTGGGGATATTTCGGATCGCATTGAAAGCCTTAATGATGAGATTCTTGCCAGCAGCGATACGCTAAAGAAGCAGGCCGAGCAGTCGGTCAACAAAATTAACAGCGTCGGCGACAGTATGAACAAACACGCCATGTCGCTGACCGAAGCGTCTTCAATTGTGGTATCGCAAAGCCAGATAAGCGAGGCTGCACTCTCTCAGCAGCAGCGTAACATCACCAATTCCGCCAACCGCGTTGAGGAAATCAAGTCTGAACTCAAACGCCAGATTGACGAGCTTTATAAAGCGTCTGCTGCAATAGAAGACGATGCCGCTTTAACCGTGGAAAGACTCAAAAAACAGCTGGATATTATGATTGCCTCCTGTGATGACGTCATTACCAAGAGCAAATCGATTAATGATAATCTTGCCGAACAGGCAACCCAGTTTGACACCAATACCAATAAAACGCTGACTAAAGTTACCCAGTTGGAGAACATTTTGGTCAGCCAGTCTCAAAATATGGAAGCCCTGAGCAAAGCGGTTACCGAACGCGCTCATGAGGTAGACAGTATTCTCGACCGTCAGACCAAAGCTCTCGACAAGGCGACCGAAACGACCAATTCGACCATGCAGCAGCTGGCAACTTCGTTTGAAAACCAGAATACCTTGCTTAATCATGTTGCAGAAAGCACTGTCGGCTATGTTTCCGACGTTGTTCAGTCCCTCGACGACAAGGCTGCGGCTCTCGGAATGCTCTTCAAACAGCAGGAAAACGAATTTTTCAACATTTGTGATAAGATTGCCGAGAACACTGTCAGTATGAGCGATGCCCTCAAAAAGCAGATTGCCATTATTGAGCAAAGTGCAGATAAAGTCTTCTCCGGTCAGATCACGTTTAAGTTCGTTGAAATAAGACTACCGCAATCCCACTGGCTTTAGACAATGGGTAGTTCACATAAGAATCAGAACGAAGAACGAAGAACGGAGGAAACGAAGATGAAAAAAATCGGATT
>OKVP01001207.1_pt1 | contig 10699 bp, 9 predicted proteins | sample 1604821 | NCBI WGS metagenome assembly OKVP01 (sample SAMN01760946, study PRJEB22395) | human gut metagenome | reverse complement strand
GAGGAACGGAGTAGTCGATCATTCCGGATCAGATCGAGGCGGGAACATTTATGACGATGGCGGCAGCGACAAAGGGAAATGTTCTCATCAAAAATGTAATTCCAAAACACTTAGAGGCAATCTCTTCGAAGCTGAATGAGATTGGTGCACGCGTAATCGAATACGATGATGCAGTTCGTGTTATGGCGGACGGCAGATTCAAGGCAACACAGATTAAGACACTTCCATATCCGGGATTCCCGACAGATATGCAGCCGCAGATGGCGGTAACACTTGCATTGTCACAGGGAACGAGCGTGATTACGGAGAGTATATTTGAAAACCGGTTTAAATATGTAAGCGAGCTTTCCCGCATGGGAGCACGCATCAAAGTAGAAGGTAATTCCGCAGTGATTACTGGCGTGGATGGATACACAGGCGCGAATCTGGTAGCACCGGATCTGCGTGCAGGTGCCGCACTTGTCATTGCAGCATTGGCAGCGGAAGGATTCAGTACGATCGACGATATCAAGTATATTTTGCGTGGTTACGAAGATTTCGATGGAAAGATCCGTGGACTTGGCGGTCAGATCGAGGTAGTTGATGACGAGCGCGATGTCCAGAAGTTTAAATTAAGAGTGGGTTAAAAACAAAAATAAGGGAGGGGTTTCATATGCCTAAAAAACCGTACTACATTACAACCGCAATCGCATACACATCTGGTAAGCCTCATATAGGCAATACGTATGAGGTTGTACTTGCAGACAGCATTGCCAGATACAAGAGATACGTCGGATACGACGTACGTTTCCAGACAGGAACTGACGAACATGGTCAGAAGATCGAGATTAAAGCATTTGAGAATCTCTCCACACCGAAGGAATTCGTGGATGAGACATCGGCTGAGATCAAGCGTATCTGGGATCTGATGAACACTTCTTACGACAAATTCATCCGTACAACGGACGATTATCATGAGAAGCAGGTACAGAAGATTTTCAAGAAATTATACGATCAGGGCGATATCTACAAGGGTCAGTACGAAGGCATGTACTGTACACCTTGTGAATCCTTCTTCACGAAAGCACAGCTTGTGGACGGCAAATGCCCGGACTGTGGCCGTGAGGTACAGCCGGCAAAGGAAGAAGCATATTTCTTCAAGCTCAGCAAATACGCTGACCGTCTGATCGAGCATATCAATACACATCCGGACTTTATCCAGCCGGAGTCCCGCAAGAACGAGATGATGAACAACTTCCTCCTTCCGGGACTGCAGGATCTGTGCGTATCAAGAACATCCTTCAAATGGGGTATTCCTGTAGATTTTGATCCGGGACATATCGTATATGTATGGATCGACGCGTTGACCAACTATATCACAGGTCTTGGCTATGATGTGGATGGCAATTCGGACGAATTGTACCATCGTTACTGGCCTGCAGATCTGCATCTGATCGGCAAGGATATCATCCGTTTCCATACCATTTACTGGCCATGTATCCTCATGGCGCTTGGCGAGCCGCTTCCGAAGCAGGTGTTCGGACATCCTTGGCTCATCCAGAGTGATGGAAAGATGAGTAAGTCCCGTGGAAATGTAATCTATGCAGATGATATGGTAGATTTGTTCGGCGTGGATGCGGTCCGCTACTTCCTGTTGCATGAGATGCCATTTGAGAACGATGGTGTTATTTCATGGGAGCTTGTGATTGAGCGTATCAATTCAGAACTTGCAAATACACTTGGAAACCTCGTGAACCGTACGATTTCCATGTCGAATAAATATTTTGATGGCGTTGTGACAAATGCCGGTGCACATGAGCCGGTCGATGATGACTTGAAGGCTGTTGTAACCGACACCAGACTCCGTGTAAATGCATGCATGGACAAGCTCCGTGTGGCAGATGCGATCACAGAGATCTTCGCTTTGTTTAAGCGTTGCAATAAGTATATTGATGAGACGATGCCTTGGGCACTTGCCAAGGATCCGGAGAATGCAGACCGTCTGAACACCGTTCTGTACAATCTGGTAGAGAGCATCGTGGTTGGCGCAAGCCTTCTGGAGCCATATATGCCGGAGACGTCTGAGAAGATCTTAAAGCAGCTCAATGCAGACAAGCGCCGCGTGACAGAGCTTTCAAACTTTGGACTGTACCCATCCGGAAATAAGGTAACAGATCAGCCGGAGATTCTCTTCGCAAGAATCGATGCACCAAAGATGCTCGAGGAGATCGAGAAGCGTTTCCCATCCAAGGTGGTTGAAGAAGAGCCAAAGCCGGAGAAGAAGGCGAAGAAGGAAGAAAAGGTTGAGATTCCTACACTTGATGCTGTAGTGAAAGAAGAGATCACAATTGATGAGTTTAGCCGTATGCAGTTACAGATGGGTGAGATCATCTCTTGTGAGGAAGTTGCAAAGTCCAAGAAGCTGCTTTGCTCTCAGGTAAAGGTACAGGGCAGAACATTGCAGATTGTATCCGGAATCAAGCATTACTATACACCGGAACAGATGGTTGGTAAGAAGGTTGTTGTTATTACGAACCTGAAGCCGACAAAACTGGCAGGTGTGTTATCCGAAGGTATGCTTCTTTGTGCAGAGGATTTCGATGGAAATCTGGCACTGCTTACCGCAGAGAAGGATATGCCGGCTGGAGCAATGATCAGCTAGGAATAATAAAATAATATATCAAAAACGACCGGTTGGTTTAAAACCAATCGGTCGTTTTTATATGTTGTTTCATATATTACCTGCATGCTTCATTATTTAGTTCGCATCTGTTGAAGTTGCAGTCTCAGTCACGATTGCGGAACTGATCATAGCAGCATCAATCTGCATGAAATCGCGGTCGCTGATGTAATATTTATTTCCATCTTCAATAATTTCAACAGTTATAACTTGCGGGTCGGCATAACTCATATTTTCACAACCGGCATTCAGGATGTCAATCAAGCCCTGCGAGAATAATGTTTCGTAATCAGTGAGAGAATAATCGTTATAAGTTCCAGCCTTCACATCGTTGTTAAATGTGTCGACATAAGCAGTTACTTCAGAAGAGGTCTGTGCGAACAGGTTGATCGGGTAAATCGTGACATCTACCAGATAAACACTGCCGTCTTTTCTTGCTTTATCTACCTTGTAATTAACCTTGCTGTAAATATTTTTGGCAAGAGACTCGAACTGCTCCCGCATCTCTGGCGCATCGTCAATATTCACACTGTAATAGGTGAGGATATTGTCAGTGAGCAGGTCAATGTTTGCCTGATAAAGGGCATCTGCATCCTCCTGATTGGCACCGGACGCCGCAATGTAATCCTTGGTTGCACCAAGATAATTGATTGCGATCAAACTCTTGATGTAGGTCTGATACCGCTTCTCCACATTCGCTGTACATGCGGTTAATGAAAAAATTAACAGCATACAAATCGGCAAAAGAGAAAATCGTTTGTATTTTTTTGCATGAATTTTCATGAAAAAGTTCATTTAAAGATCACCTCGTAATAATTTTTATATGATTAAACATACCCTTAGTGTATCATAAAGTGAAAGCAAATATCAATACACACATACTTTTTATTAAACCTTTTAATGCGGTCCCGGAGTGAACCATTATCGTCAATTCAAACGTCCGTTAAAGTAATTTGTATATAGATTGTTAATCATAAATCCCGTGTAAAAAAATGATGCATAAACGAAGTTCTTATGATATAATTAAGAAACATATTGGATAATGGACATTCGAAAGGAGAATTGCAGAATGGATGTAACGTTGAAGACCACATCGTTTGGTGGATATGACAAGAAGGCAGTAGAAAATTATATAGACGAATTGACAGCAGAACACGAGAAAGAGGTTGCAGATTTAAAGGCAAACGTATTGAAGCTGTCAGAGACAGTAAAGAATCTCCACACGATGAGAGAGGTTAACTTGAACGAATCTTCCAGCACGATCGAGAACCTCAAGAAGGTAAACGATGAGCTGCAGGTAGAAGTGACACAGCTCCGTGACAAGATGACAGCGTACGAGACAAGAGAAGAAGAGTCAGCGAGCCGTTACGAGTCAATTTCCAGAACTTTGCTGGAGGCACGTGAGAGTGCAGATGCATTGACAAAGCAGACACAGAAGGAGTGCGGGGAGCTGCGCGCAAAGACAGAGGAAGAATGCGACAGACTGACACAGGAGACAAGTGATGCCTGCCGTCAGATGTCAGAGGAGACAACCGCAGAGTGCCAGCGTATGCATGCAGAGACAGTTGCAGCCTGTGAGAGACTCGATGCAGAGACAAAGAGCAAATGTCAGGAGCGCAAGGAATCCACATATGCAGAGTGTGAGCGCGTGAAGCGTGAGACAAGAGAAGAGACAGACAACCTGCGTGCAGAGACGGAGAGCGCATGTCAGTCTTTGAACGATCATACAGAGGAAACCTGTGCAAATATGCGCGCAGAGGCAACTGCAGAGTGTGAGGAGATGCGGAATCAGGCAAGAACAGAGGCATACAATACACGTATGTCTGTGAAGCGTGAGTGCGAGAGTGTAAGCGAATATATGGCACAGATGAAAGCAGCACTTGATAATGTAGTTATTTCCGTAGACAATACGATTAAGGTTGCAGATCAGGCATTCCCTGAGATCAGCAACAATTAGTCCGATTCAGAAAGCAGTATAGACGGGGCTGTCGCACATTGCGTGTGACAGCCTTATTAGATACCGAGGCTTTACGATACGATAAGGGGGCGAGTGGCATGGTAATTGAAAACAAATACCTCAGAAAAGCGATTGAAAAGACAAAATATATTGTGCTTGTAAAACGATATATTATCGATATGCCGGGTTCCAGTCTGGTATATGTTTCACCGAACGCATCCGAGATTGGTATGAATGTCGAGATGCTGAACAAAGGAATGAAATTGTCCGAGGATTATATCTATCCGTCGGATCGTGAGATGGTAATGAAGACCATTCATAATGCGATTGACAATCGTGTTCAGGATTACGTGCACGAATATCGTATGGTTGGAGACGATGGGGTGCTTCGACAGGTGCGGGTCAATATCTGTATCGAAGTTGTGTCAGAAGAAGAAAATACATATGAAGTAGAGTTTTATATCCGCGATATCTCTGCGGAGAAGGAAGAAGAAAAACAGGCGGAGATCAAACGGGCGATTGAAGAGCCAAACAGACGCATGCAGATTTCGCCGACGGGATCCCTGGTAATCAGCAAGCTGGATAATCCGGGCATGATTCCGCAGATTCAGAAGATGGAAATGATCATGAGTGGATTTTCACAACTCACTAATTTGTATTCTGTGTTTGTTGATGAGAATGGCAAGGTGGAATCTACACCAGTCGGACCTGCGACGGATCTGGGTGATTTCTATGATCTGTTTGAGACGCCAACCTACAAAGAGTTTTTCAAAACGATGAAGGAAGAAGTACTGGCAGAGATGAAGCCACATATCTTTGACCGCGAGGAAGGCGGTTATGGAAAGCTGGCAATGGCACCGATCTTCGTCGGTGATAATTTGCAGGGGTTCTGGGTGCTTGGCTCTTATACACCGGATGAGACAGAGCATCTGGAGGAAATTTACGAGCTTCATTGGACGACAGCAGAACTGGTATCGGATTTCCTGCTGCAAAGCTATAATTCTATTGTGGAATCTGCGAAGTCACGTGGCGCGGGCAAGAAGCTGCGTGAGGAGCTTGCACGACAGAGCATTGTCAACAATGCATTGTCGAAGATCAACAGCAAATTAAGCGAAGATGTAGAACAGGTCATTGGCGAGACGTTGCGTGAGGTCGCGATGCATATGGATTTGGACCGCATGTTCTTATATACATTTGACAAGGACAATCCAAAAGCATTCAGTCTGCGAAGTTATTTCGATGTATCCGGTGAGATGCCGAGTGACGATATATTGACTTTGCTTCCGGAGCGTTTGTATCTTGTGGTAGACGCGATCAAGCGCGGCAATGGCTGTTGTATGCTTGACCGTACCAATATGACACAGCGCGATGTAATCAACCTGATGCGGTATAATTTCCGGGCGGAGATCGCATATCCGATTTATCTGGAAGGAAGATTGTACGGTATTTTGATTTTTGCAGAGTCGAAATCGGAACGAATCTGGACAAAAGAAGAACTTCGTTTCTCACAGAGTATCTCTCTGCTGATCCAGAATATGCTGGAAAATGCAGATGGCGATGATAATGTGCGAAATGTGAATAAACATCTGATAGAAACATACAATAGTTTCCATGAGGGCATTTTTATCCGGGATCTGTACACGGGTTATGTATTCTTCTCCAACAAGGCACTCAATGACATGCTTGGATATGATCTGACTGGTGGCGACAGCCGCAAGATCCTGAAGAATCTGCGCGATAAATTTGAGCATATGGATGGTGTCCGCAAGGATATTGCCGGACGGAAGATCACAAACTGGTGCAGCTATGTGCCAGCATTGGACGAGATCATGGATATCACGGAAGTGCCGATTGAATGGTTACAGGGAGGCGCTGCAACCATGATTATTATGAAAAAAGCTAAGGATAATTAGGAAATTTCCGATATATAGATAGGAGGAACAAGACGTGGCAAGTTCAGACATTGGAATCGACTTAGGAACCGCCAGTATATTAGTCTATGTCAAAGGAAAGGGCGTCGTATTGAAGGAGCCGTCCGTAGTTGCCTATGACAGAGATACCGAACAGATCATGGCAATCGGGGAAGAGGCAAGACTGATGCTCGGAAGAACACCTGGGAATATCGTTGCGGTGCGTCCGCTCAGACAGGGTGTTATCTCCGATTATAAAACGACAGAAAAGATGTTGAAATATTTTATCCAGAAGGCAGTGGGCAAGAGCTTCTTCGGTAGAAGACCACGTATTAGTGTATGTGTGCCATCCGGTGTTACGGATGTAGAGAAGCGTGCTGTTGAGGATGCGACCTATCAGGCGGGTGCCAGAGATGTCTATATCATTGAGGAGCCGGTTGCAGCCGCAATCGGAGCCGGTATTGACATTTCCAGACCATGCGGAAATATGATCGTAGATATCGGAGGCGGTACTTCGGATATCGCAGTTATTTCACTGGATGGCGTGGTTGTATCATCGTCCATCAAGGTAGCGGGCGATGATTTCGACGATGCGATCGTTCGTTTTATGCGGAAACGTCATAATCTGTTGATCGGTGAGCGTTCGGCAGAGGAGATCAAGATCAATATTGGAACCTGTTACAAACGACCAGAGAATATCTCCATGGATATCCGTGGACGAAATCTGGTAACCGGACTTCCAAAGACGGTAACGGTATCTTCGGATGAGACCGAGGAGGCGCTGCGCGAGGTGACATCCCAGATCGTGGATGCAGTACATTCGGTATTGGAGCGTACACCACCAGAGCTGGCAGCTGATATCGCAGACCGTGGAATCGTGTTGACTGGTGGCGGTGCATTGCTGCACGGACTCGAAGATCTGATCGAGGAGAACACCGGAATCACAACGATGACAGCCGAGGAACCACTGACTGCAGTGGCAATCGGTACAGGTAAGTATATTGAGTTTTTGAGTGAGCGAAAGTAGAAAGTAGGAAAACGATGGTAAGAGGGTTGTACACGGCATGGACCGGACTTCGCAACGAGGAAAAGAGAATGGATGTTGTGACAAACAACATGGCGAACGCGGACACGACCGGCTACAAAAAGGTGGACGTTACATCGCAGTCTTTTGACCGCCAGCTGGCAGTCAAGATTGACGATCCAACGATCGGACCGAACATAAAGCAGGGCATCGGCGGCGTGAACCTCGGCGTGAAGATCGGAGAGACGTATTATGATATGTCTCAGGGAAATTTCAGACAGACAGAAGACCAGTACAATTTGGCATTATCCGGCAGCGGATTTTTTACCATCAGCACAACAGACAAGAGTGGAACGACAACGACACGCTACACGCGCGATGGCGATTTCACTGTAACCAGGGACGGTTATCTTGTGACAAAGGATGGCGATTATGTGCTGGCGGAAGGCGGTAATCGTATACAGATTCCGAATGCAAATCTGGTCAAGATCAGCGTAAATCAGGCGGGAGAAATTTACTCTGGCAATACGTATGTTGCGAAATTGCAGTTGGTTGATTTTCAGAGCTACGACGCATTATCCAGCTATGGTGAGAATATGTACGAAGCCGTGGATGGCGCCGTACAGACACAGGCGGATGCAACAGTCAATCAGGGATATCTGGAAATGTCAAATGTCAATATGGTCACAGAGATGGTTGATATGATCGCGGTCACAAGAGCGTATGAGACAAATCAGAAGATGGTTCAGACGATCGACCAGACCTTGGACAAGGCAGTCAATGAAATCGGACGGTTATAGTGGAAGATAATAGGAGGTAGTAGCGTATGATGCGATCACTTTGGACGGCTGCATCCGGTATGCGGGCACAGCAGGTCAATGTAGATACAATTGCAAATAACGTAGCAAATATTAATACGATTGGTTATAAATCACAGCAGGCGAGCTTCAAGTCACTGCTGTATCAGAACCTGCAGTCGACATCGACGAACAATGCAGGCGAGAACAAGCCGGTTGCGGCAGAGGTAGGTCTTGGCAGCCGTGTGGCAGCGATTACAAGTACATTTACACAGGGAAACCTGACGCATGTGGAGAATCCGTTCAGTGTAGCGCTGGAAGGGGATGGTTTCTTCCAGATTCGCACGGAGAGTGGAGAATTGCAGTACACAAGAGATGGTTCGTTTGAAATCTCGCCGGTTGCAAATGGAAACATGCTTTGTACATCTGACGGAAATCCGGTTCTGGATGCATATGGAAATCAAATCATATTGCCATCTAATCGTGTGGCAACGGATCTGGTAGTTAATCAGGATGGCACTCTGGCATTCCCGGATGGTACAGGGAACCCAGCAGTGATTACAGATGCGAATGGACGTCCGGTCAAGTTTGGTATTTACCAGTTTAATAATCCGGCAGGTCTTTCCAAGGAAGGCAGCAACAATTATTCGGTAACCGTCGCAAGTGGCGCGGCAGTTGCGGAGAATGGAAATGCGGCAGTGAAGCAGACAAAGACGCATCAGTATTACACGGAGGCATCGAATGTCGATGTGGCAAATGAGATGGTTAACCTGATCGTGGCACAGCGTGCATACGAAATGAATTCCAAAGCAATTCAGGCATCCGACGAAATGATGCAACAGGCTAACGCTCTTCGTTAGGTAGAGGAAAGGTGACCTTATGGAAAACATCACAAACCTTACAAATAAAGATTATTCATCCTATGTGACACAGGCACAGACGAGCAACTTAACCAATCAGATCAAGAAATCAACCTCCTCGGAAGCAACTGATGAGGAGATGCTTGCGGCATGCAAGGAGTTTGAAGCATATCTGGTCGAGCAGGTGTATAAGCAGGTACAATCCACGATCAAGTCTGACAGCGACGAGGACGACAACCCATATGCAGACTACGCATATGACCTGCAGGCACAGCAGTATGCAAAGCTGGTCAGCGATCAGGGCAAGCTTGGTCTGGCACAGCAGTTATACGAATCCATGAAGAAACAGAACGCGGCAATCACGCCGGAGGAACTGCATGAGCAGGAACAGGCTGCGGCAACTACGCAGACACAAAATGCATAAAATACAAATAGGATCATGACATGATTAGAGAAGGCTACATAGAAAAAATCGTATATAAAAGCGACGAAACGGGCTATTGTGTGATGTCCGTGGAAGGCGAAGAAGGTGAAGAGATCTTCGTTGGCACCCTGCCGGGTGCCGGTGAAGGTCTCTATGTGATTGCAGAGGGAGAATACGTGAATCATCCGCAGTATGATATTCAGTTCAAATTCTCCTCCTGCGAGATTCAGATGCCGAAGGATACACTTGGAATCGAGCGGTATTTAGGCTCTGGTATCATCAAGGGCATTGGCGCCGTTTTGGCGAAGAAGATCGTCAAGAAATTCAAGGATGACACCCTTCGGATCATCGAGGAGGAACCAGAACGTCTTGCGGAGATCAGCGGAATTTCCGAGCGAAAGGCACAGGCGATTGCTACTTCGTACATGGAGAAGAAGGAATTTCAGGAGGTTGCCATTTTTCTGGCACAGTATGGAATTTCGGTGAATCTGGCAATTCGCATCTTCAATACATATGGAAATAAAGTTTATGATATCCTGCGCGGCAATCCATATAAGTTGGCGGAGGATATTTCCGGTATCGGATTCCGGATCGCGGATGATATCGCAAAGCGCATGGGAATTGCACAGGATTCTGAATTCCGTTTGCGGTCGGCTGTGCTGTATGTGCTGAATATGGCAGGCGGCGAAGGGCATATGTCCCTGCCGAAACAGCTTTTGCTGCGTCGCTGTGTGGAATTGACGCGTGACACGGCGACGGATGTCGAGGGCATCTATGGACAGTCAGCACTTGGCTATGCAGAATACGCAGACGCGACAAGTGCGGAATCGGCGTACGAACAGACGGTTTCCCTGTTTGAACAGCAGTTGATGGAGCTGCTGATCGCAGGCAAGATCATGATCAAGCAGATCGATGAAGAAGATGTCGTCTATCTGGCATCGAATTATTATGTGGAGCTGAATTCTGCAAGACTGCTTACCGATCTGCAGCTTCGCTATGATATGGAACAGGACGAGCTGGAACGAGAAATTCAGAAGATTGAAAAAGAAGAAAAACTGACATTGGATG
>OKVP01001199.1_pt1 | contig 10728 bp, 8 predicted proteins | sample 1604821 | NCBI WGS metagenome assembly OKVP01 (sample SAMN01760946, study PRJEB22395) | human gut metagenome | reverse complement strand
TGGAATGGTAGAAATAACTGTCTCCTTGCTGCGTAATTTCGATGCTTTGAATGATAACACTGTTTCCAACTTTTTTACTGACGGATATGCCAAGACGATTTCCTTCTGTATGATTTTCCAGAACATACATTACCAGATAACGGTTCGCATAGGATTTTCCCTGCCTGTACACTTTCTGGAAATCACTGTTCTTTTTTAATGATTCCGAAAACTTCATCCTAGTATGCCCTTTCTGATTATTTACCTAAGGCACCAACTACCTTCTGTCTGTTTGAAGGTCTCTGCTTACTTTACCCATAAAATATCTTTGAATGAACAAATAGGTGGTACAAACTGCACCACCTCATTATTCATCCATTCTTCTTAAGGAAAGAAAAGACCACAAAAATGTGGCCTATGCTGATAATTTCTTTCTTCCTTTTAATCTTCTAGCAGCCAATACTTTTCTTCCGCCTGCAGTACTCATTCTGCTTCTGAAACCATGAACTCTGGCTCTCTGTCTTTTTTTTGGTTGGAATGTCATCTTCATTTCGTATCCACCTCCTCTACGTTAAAAAACATCACTTAGCATTATATCAGAAAAACGCTACAAGTCAAGTAAAATCAAGGTTTTTTCCTAATTTAATGTTATAAACACTACATATAATAAGGAAGAAAAGCAGTCCACTATATATAGTATCCACGCTTTTCCACGAAATAATAAGTTATCCACAATTTGGGGATAACTTGTGGATAAACTGTCAATACGCCTTGGATAACTCTTTTTCCATCAACATCCATATAATTAAAAAACCTTCCTAAAACGCATTATTTCGCCGTTTACGCATATGTTTATATGTTAGTTTTGAAAAATATAAAAGGGTGTCTAAAAAGTTGATTCTACACCGAAAATGGTGTATTATAGATAAGAATAGGATTATGGGATAGTATCCTATTTTATAAGAAGAATGTGGAGAAAAGCAGATGGATAAGATTATTGAAAAGTGGGATGAAATTTTAAATACTGTGAAACAGGAGTACGAAATCAGTGATGTCTCTTTCGATACCTGGATTCGTCCCTTAGAAGTCTTTGCCATTGAGGGAAATACTCTCTATATCCTGGTTCCTTCCGAACAGATGGCTTTAAGCTATATTTCCAAGAAGTACCTTGCACCACTTCGCGTTGCGATCGTGGAAATTACAGAAATTGAATATGAAATCAAATTCATCCTTCCGGAAGAGGCCAGGACTCTGAAATTAAACACAAAACCAGCAAAAGCTACACCTGCCGTAACCGCAGATGAATCTAATCTTAATCCAAATTATACATTTGATACATTTGTCGTTGGTAATAATAACCGTTTTGCACATTCGGCTTCCCTTGCAGTCGCAGAATCTCCGGGAGAAGCATATAATCCGCTTTACATTTACGGCGGTCCGGGACTGGGAAAAACCCACCTTATGCACTCCATCGGACACTTTATTTTAAACCAGAATCCGGATGCCAAGGTTATCTACGTTACATCCGAAGAATTTACGAATGAAGTAATTGAATCCATTCGAAACGGTAATGCTTCATCCATGACAAAATTTCGTGACAAATACCGGAAAGTGGATGTCCTTATGATTGACGATATCCAGTTTATCATCGGAAAAGAAAGTACACAGGAAGAATTTTTCCACACATTCAACGCACTCCAGACACAGGGAAAACAGATTATACTGACATCCGATAAACCACCAAAAGAAATGGAAACCCTTGAAGAGCGTATCCGTTCCCGTTTTGAGTGGGGACTGATGGCAGATATCGGAGTGCCGGATTATGAAACACGTATGGCTATTCTCCGGAAAAAAGCCGAATCGGATAACTTTGACATTGATGATGAAGTATTAAGCTACATTGCAAACAACATTAAATCAAACGTGCGTGAACTTGAAGGAGCATTAAATAAACTTCTTGCTTATAACAATCTTGTCCACATTCCAATTACAATGGATATTGCAGAAAAGGAACTTTCCAACATTATCACGCCGGACAAGCCACGGGAAATCACACCACAGCTCATTATTGAAGTTGTTTCCGAACATTATCACATCTCTGTAGATCAGATGATTTCAAAGACAAGAAGCAGTGATGTTGCAAAACCACGCCAGATTGCAATGTATTTATGTAAAAATATGACCGAAAGTCCACTGGATACCATAGGTTCTTTACTCGGCGGACGCGATCATTCCACAATTATCCACGGTATCAAGAAAGTTACCGAAGAATACGAAAAAAACGAAACTACAAGAAATATGATTGAAACCATCAAAAAGAAAATAAATCCAAACTAAATGAGTTTCTTCCTATTATAATGTAGTTTTATTTGCTTTTTTTAATTTCAACTTATTCACGTTTATCCACAGTGGATGGATTGTGCATGAGGTTCTTAACGTAAATCTCTTAAAATTTGTTCCACAGACGGACCTTAAGAATCCTCACACTTTTCACATGCTTTCAAGCCGGTTATCAAACGCCGGAAACCGCTTAACATCTAACATGAAGAGGCTTATTCACATATTAACAGCCCCTATTAAGACTAAGACGAATGTCTTAATATATTTTTATTTATACCAGGAGGGAGTTTTTCATGAAACTGATCTGTTCTAAATCAAATTTATTGCGCGGAGTAAATATCGTATCCAAAGCTGTTCCTACCCGTACAACTATGGCAATACTCGAATGTATTCTTATCGATGCTTCTACGAATGAAATTAAATTAATGGCAAACGATATGGAACTTGGAATCGAAACCCGTGTAGAAGGAGAAATTGCTGAACGTGGAGTTATTGCACTGGATGCAAAAATCTTTTCTGAAATTGTACGCAAACTTCCAGACAGTGATGTTATGATTGAAACAGATGCCTCTTTTAAGACAGTTATCTCCTGTGAAAAAGCAAAATTCAATATTGTTGGAAAATCCGGAGATGATTTTTCATATCTTCCATACATTGAAAAAAATGATGCAATCGTGATTTCCCAGTTCACACTGAAGGAAGTGATCAGACAAACAATCTTTTCCATTGCTGATAACGACAATAACAAACTTATGACAGGTGAACTGTTTGAAATTATTGAGAATGAACTGAAAGTTGTTTCTCTTGATGGTCATCGTATCTCCATTCGTAATATAGAACTTAAAAATAATTACGAAAATAAAAAGGTTGTCGTTCCTGGAAAAACATTACAGGAAATCAGCAAGATTGTTCCAGGTGGAGTTGATGATGATGTACTCATCTACCTGACGGACAACCATATCGTTTTTGAATTTGACACTACTACGGTTGTATCCCGTCTGATCGAAGGAGAATATTTCCGCATTGATCAGATGCTCTCATCTGCTTATGAAACGAAAGTTATAGTCAATAAAAAAGAATTACTTGATTGTATTGATCGTGCTACTCTTCTTGTCAAAGAAGGTGACAAAAAGCCGATCATTATGAATATCACAGATGGAAGTATGGAGTTAAAAATCAATTCTTTCATTGGTTCCATGAATGAAGATATCGATATCGAGAAAGAAGGAAAAGACATCCTGATTGGATTTAATCCAAAATTCTTTATTGATGCATTGCGTGTTATCGATGAAGAAAATGTAAGTCTTTATATGGTAAACCCAAAAGCTCCATGTTTTATCAAAGATGATGAAGGAAAATTCATTTATCTTATTCTTCCTGTTAACTTTAATAATGCTGCAAATTAGGAGATTACATGATTACAGTAAATATCCGTGAAGAAGACGAATTTATCAAACTTGGACAGGCGTTGAAAAAAGCCGGAGTTGTTGGTTCCGGTGTGGATGCCAAAATGGTTATTTTAGATGGGCAGGTTTCGGTAAACGGTCAGACAGAACTTCAACGAGGAAAAAAATTACATAATGGGGATGTTGTTACCTTTCAGGGTGAAACAATTCAGATAGTTCAATGATCATAAAATCAATCGAGCTGCGAAATTTTCGAAATTATGAAAATCTGGATATTCACCTGGATGAAGGAACCAATATTCTTTACGGAGACAATGCACAGGGGAAAACCAATATTCTCGAAGCTGCTTATCTGAGTGGTACAACAAAATCCCACAAAGGAAGCCGTGATAAAGAGATGATTCGGTTTGGTGAGAAAGAATCACATATCCGTACTGTCGTAAAGAAAAAAGAAAAAGAGTACCAGATTGATATGCATCTTAGAAAAAGTGGATCAAAAGGCGTGGCTGTGAATAAGATTCCGATCAAAAAGGCAAGTGAGTTGTTTGGAATACTCAATATCGTTTTCTTTTCGCCCGAAGATTTAAATATTATAAAAAACGGACCTGCGGAGAGAAGAAGATTTATTGATTTAGAACTCTGTCAGTTGGATAAACTATATTTGTCAGATTTATCCAGTTTCAACAAAGTGTTGAATCAGAGAAACAAATTGTTGAAAGATATTTCTTTTCGCCCGGACCTTGTGGATACTCTTCCGGTGTGGGATATGCAGTTACTGGAGTATGGAACAAGAATCATCCGGAAACGAAAAGAATTTGTGGAGGAACTGAATGAAATTATTTCGGAAATCCATTCTAAAATTTCCGGTGGCAGGGAACATCTGGTATTAAAGTATGAGCCAAATATTACCGCTGATCTTTTTGCGGATGAATTGCTGCGGGCACAGAACCGGGATCTGAAACTCTGCCAGACAACGACAGGACCACACAGGGATGACATGCTGTTTTCCGTTGATGATGTGGATATCCGTAAGTTTGGGTCTCAGGGACAGCAGCGTACTTCTGCACTCTCTTTGAAATTATCGGAGATTGATCTGGTCAGGAGATCCATTCATGATACTCCGGTATTGCTGCTGGACGACGTGTTATCGGAACTTGACAGTAACCGGCAGAATTATCTGCTGAACAGTATTGCTAAAATACAGACTGTCATTACCTGTACAGGGTTGGAGGAATTTGTAAAGAACCGTTTTTGTATCAACAAAATTTTCCAGGTGATAAACGGAACTGTTTACGAAAAGGAATCGGTTGAAGAGATATAAAAGAAAGGTTCATCTGTTGGATGAGGAGGAAATTGATGAGCGAATTAACAAATAATAATCAGGAATATGGGGCAGATCAGATTCAGATTCTTGAAGGACTCGAAGCAGTCAGAAAGAGACCCGGAATGTACATCGGAAGTACATCTGCACGCGGACTGCATCATCTGGTCTATGAGATTGTTGATAATGCGGTAGATGAAGCACTTGCCGGTTATTGTAAAAACATTGAGGTGACCATAGAAAAAGATAATTCCATAACCGTTGAAGATGATGGACGTGGAATTCCTGTCGGAATGAATCACAAAGCCGGTGTGTCTGCACTGGAAGTTGTGTTTACTGTTCTGCATGCAGGCGGAAAGTTTGGCGGCGGAGGATACAAAGTATCCGGAGGACTGCATGGAGTAGGTGCTTCTGTTGTTAATGCCCTCTCCGCCTGGTTAACGGTTGAAGTATATCATGACGGAAAAGTGTATATGCAAAGTTACAAGAGAGGAAAAGCGGATGGACCGGTAGCGGCAGTCCGGGACTGTGATCCACAACTTCACGGTACAAAGGTTCATTTTCTGCCGGATGCGGAAATCTTTGAAGAAACCGTATATGATTACAACACGCTCAAACAGCGTTTAAGAGAAACTGCTTTTCTGACAAAAGGATTATGCATCACGTTAAAAGACACAAGGGAAGAAAGCCAGCATAATCATAAATTCCACTATGCCGGTGGAATCAAGGAATTTGTGGAATATTTAAATCGCGGAAAAGAACCGTTATATCCGGAAGTTATTTACTGTGAAGGAAATCGTGACGGAGTTTACGTGGAAGTTGCAATGCAGCATAATGATTCTTTTAACGATTCCACGTTTAGTTTTGTTAACAACATCATTACGCCGGAAGGTGGAACACATCTTGCCGGTTTTCGAAATGCGTTGACAAAGACGTTTAATTCGTATGCGCGGGAAGCAAAAATTTTAAAAGACAGCGATGCGGCACTTACCGGAGATGATATCCGTGAAGGATTGACAGCAATTATCAGTATCAAAATTGAAGAGCCACAGTTTGAAGGACAGACCAAACAGAAACTCGGAAACAGTGAGGCACGTGGTGCTGTAGATTCTGTGGTTACGGAACAGCTGACGTATTTTCTGGAGCAGAATCCGGATGTGGCCAAAAATATCTGTGAAAAATCGCTGCTGGCCCAGCGTGCCAGAGAGGCAGCCCGGAAAGCACGTGATCTGACAAGAAGAAAGACAGCACTTGAGGGTACTGCCCTTCCGGGAAAACTTGCGGATTGTTCCGACAAAAATCCAAAAAATTGTGAAATCTTTATCGTTGAGGGAGATTCCGCCGGCGGTTCAGCAAAAACCGCAAGAAGCCGTGCAACACAGGCAATTCTCCCGCTTCGCGGAAAAATTTTAAATGTGGAGAAGGCAAGACTCGACCGTATTTATGATAATGCCGAGATCAAGGCAATGATCACGGCGTTCGGTACCGGAATTCATGAAGATTTTGATATATCCAAGCTGCGTTATAACAAAATTATTATTATGACAGATGCCGATGTGGACGGTGCACATATTGCAACACTCATGCTGACATTTTTGTATCGTTTTATGCCGGAGCTTATTAAGCAGGGACATGTTTATCTTGCTACCCCGCCGCTTTATAAAATTGAGAAAAACAAAAATGTCTGGTATGCATACAGTGATGAAGAATTAAACAATATTCTTGTGGAAATCGGGCGCGATCAGAATAATAAGATCCAGCGTTACAAAGGACTTGGTGAGATGGATGCGGAACAGTTATGGGAAACCACCATGGATCCGGAGCACCGGATTTTAAAACAGGTTATGATGGATGACGAAAGTTCATCGGAAATTGACGTAACATTCACGACTCTGATGGGTGATAAAGTAGAGCCGAGACGGGAATTTATAGAAGAAAATGCCAAGTATGTACAGAATCTTGATATTTAGGGAGGAGCAGATCAGTGGACGATAAAATATTTGACCAAATTCAACAGGTTGACCTGAAGAAAACGATGGAAACCTCCTACATCGACTACGCGATGAGCGTTATCGCAAGCCGTGCGCTTCCGGATGTCAGGGATGGATTAAAGCCGGTACAGCGGCGTGTCCTGTATTCCATGATCGAACTGAGTAATACACCGGACAAGCCACATCGTAAATGTGCGCGTATTGTCGGGGATACGATGGGTAAATACCATCCGCACGGGGACAGCTCCATTTACGGGGCACTTGTCAACATGGCACAGCCGTGGTCGACCAGATATCCACTTGTCGACGGACATGGTAACTTTGGTTCTGTGGATGGAGACGGTGCTGCCGCCATGCGATACACAGAGGCAAGGCTTTCAAAAATTTCCATGCAGATGATTCGGGACATCAACAAAGATACCGTTGACTTTACCCCGAACTTTGATGAAACAGAAAAAGAACCTACCGTACTTCCGGCGCGCTACCCGAACCTTCTGGTAAACGGAACGACAGGTATTGCGGTCGGTATGGCAACAAATATTCCTCCTCACAATCTGCGGGATGTCATTCATGCCGTTGTGAAATTAATTGACAACGATATTGAGGAGAAAGAGACAGACATTGATGAATTAATCAACATCATCAAGGGACCAGATTTTCCAACCGGAGGTGTGATTTTGGGTACTGCCGGTATCAATGAGGCATATCGGACCGGCCGTGGTAAAATCCGTGTACGCGCTGTGACAGATATTGAACCGATGGATAACGGAAAAAACCGTATTGTTGTCACCGAACTTCCGTATCTGGTCAACAAAGCCAGACTGATTGAAAAAATTGCAGAACTGCACAAAGATAAAAGAATTGATGGAATTACAGATCTTCGGGACGAGTCTGACCGCGAAGGCATGCGCATTGTTATTGAGCTTCGAAGAGATGTAAATCCAAGTGTTGTTTTGAATTTATTATATAAACACACACAGATGCAGGATACATTTGGCGTTATCAACCTTGCGCTTGTGGATAACCAGCCAAAAATTCTGAATTTATATGAATTACTTAACTATTATCTCATTCACCAGAAAGAGGTTATTACAAGACGTACCAGATTTGACCTGAACAAGGCGGAAGAACGTGCGCATATTTTACAGGGATTGATCATTGCATTAGACAACATTGATGAAGTGATTTCCATTATTCGCGGAAGCCGTACAACTGCAGACGCAAAGAATTCCCTGATGGAGCGGTTTGGATTATCCGATGCACAGGCACAGGCAATTGTTGATATGCGTCTGAAGACCCTGACCGGTTTGGAACGTGAGAAACTCGAAAACGAGTATAAAGACCTCATGGCACAGATCATGGAACTCAAGGCAATTCTTGCAGATGAGAAAAAACTTCTTGCAGTTATCCGCACAGAAATTCTGGAAATTGCAGATAAATATGGCGATGACAGAAGAACCCAGATCGGATACGATGAGTTTGATATTTCCATGGAAGATCTGATTCCGGAAACCAATACGGTTATTACCATGACAAAGGTTGGCTATATCAAGCGCATGGGAACCGACAATTTCAAGAGTCAGCACCGTGGCGGTAAGGGAATTAAGGGAATGGAGACCATTCAGGATGATTATATCGTGGAAATGCTTATGACAACCTCCCACCATTACCTGATGTTCTTTACCAATATGGGACGTGTGTACCGGATTAAGGCATATGAAATTCCGGAAGCCAGCCGGACTTCCCGAGGAACCGCAATTATCAATATCATTCCGTTACAGCCGGATGAAAAGATTACCGCAATGATCCCGATCAAAGATTATGAGAAGGATAAATATCTGTTTATGGCAACCAAAAACGGAATAGTGAAAAAAACTTCCGTGCTGGACTATGAAAACATCCGGAAAACAGGATTGGCAGCGATCAGTCTGCGTGATGATGATGAATTGATCGAAGTAAAAATTACCGGGGATGATGAAGAAATTCTGTTATTTACCCGGTATGGACAGTGTATCCGGTTTAAAGAAGCCGATGTCCGTGCAACCGGTCGTACGACAATGGGAGTCATTGGAATGAACCTTACTGCCGGAGATGAAGTAATTGCCATGCAGATGGCTTCCCAGGGAGAGTCCGTCATGATCGTATCGGAGAACGGTCTTGGAAAATGTACACGGATCAATGAGTTTACAACACAGAACCGTGGTGGAAAAGGTGTAAAATGCTATAAAATCACAGAAAAATCTGGAAATCTGATCGGAGTGAAGTCTGTCGTAAAAGATGATGAACTGATGTTGATTACAACAGAAGGAATCATCATTCGAATTCGCGTAAATGATACGGCATTACTGGGACGTGTAACCTCAGGTGTAAAACTGATTGATCTCAAAAGTGGTGTGACGGTTGCAAGCATTGCAAGAGTCGTAGAAGATAAATCACTGATGCCACCGGAAGAGGAAGCAACAGAAGAAAATGAGACGGAAGGTGATCCATCATGATTCGGACCATACAGACAGAAGAAATCACAAGAAATATAAAAGAAATGTGCATTGAAGCGAATCATTTTCTTGCGGAAGATATGGAACATGCCATGAAAAAGGCTGCAGAAGAAGAAAAATCCGAACTTGGAAAAAAAATTCTTCTGCAGCTGCAGGAAAATCTTAAAATTGCGGGAGAAGAAATGATTCCTATCTGTCAGGATACCGGAATGGCTGTATTTTTTGTAGAAATCGGTCAGGACGTGCATTTTGAAGGGCAATGGCTGGAAGATGCAATCAATGAAGGTGTGCGCCAGGGTTATACGGAAGGGTATCTCCGTAAATCCGTTGTAGCGGACCCGATTCTTCGTGAAAACACGAAAGATAATACACCGGCAATTATCCACTATTCGATTGTTCCCGGAGATAAGGTGACGATTACATTTGCTCCGAAGGGATTTGGAAGTGAAAATATGAGTCGTATATTTATGTTAAAACCAGCAGATGGAGAAGAGGGGATAAAGAAATCAGTAATTCAGGCAGTCAAAGATGCAGGACCTAATGCCTGCCCACCAATGGTTGTAGGTGTTGGATTGGGTGGAAGTTTTGAAAAAGCAGCATTTCTAGCTAAGAAGGCATTGACGAGAAACTTAGATACACTATCTGAGAAGCCACATATTGCGAAATTAGAGAAAGAATTGTTAGAAGAAATCAATCAGTTAGGTATTGGTCCAGGAGGGCTTGGAGGTTCAACAACTGCGTTAGGACTTAATATTGAGACATACCCTACACACATTGCGGGAATGCCATTAGCAGTAAATATCTGCTGTCACGTAAATCGTCATGCACATAGAGTACTGTAAAGAATTCGATATTATTTTGGATGAGTATTTAAAAATACAAGGAGTAGAAGATTATGGAGAAACATTTAAATGTTCCAGCAAATACAGAAGAGTTGGCAGAGCTTAAATCTGGAGATTATGTATATTTGACAGGAACGATCTATACAGCTAGAGATGCGGCACATAAAAGAATGTATGAAACGCTGTTAGATGGGAAAGAATTACCAGTAGATGTAAAAGGGCAGTTTATTTATTATCTCGGGCCAACACCAGCAAGAGAAGGACAGGTCATTGGATCAGCAGGACCGACAACAAGCAGCAGAATGGATAAATATACCCCAACGATGCTTGATCAAGGATTAAAAGGTATGATCG
>OKVP01001197.1_pt1 | contig 10739 bp, 7 predicted proteins | sample 1604821 | NCBI WGS metagenome assembly OKVP01 (sample SAMN01760946, study PRJEB22395) | human gut metagenome | reverse complement strand
AATATTATGGAAAACATTTTTGCTGTTCCGGCAAAACATGTTGTCGTGCAAAATCCCAGAAATTCCGGTTTTTATTTTGACTGGTGCTACTTAGATGATACTTCTCCTGCAAGACGCTATACCGAAATCCTTGATAATGGATCAGAAGATCCTTCCAAGTATATACCTTTTTGATCAGCGGTCCATTGTCAATAATCGCTGACATAGAACAGGTTGTTACTTCCGAATAAAAGTTGAAGATCAGCTGTCCACTCAACAGATATACCGGAAAATATTCTACATCAAATTTAAAAAGATTCGAAAATACTACCGACAGAACGATCATCATAAATAACGGATTCAGCAATGTCCATAAAACACCCAATACTGATTTTCTATATTTAACCTTGATATCTCGTGCTATCAATTCTTTCAACAATGGTTGAAATTTCAAAAAATTTTGTACATACGTTGTCACGATTCTTCCTCCGATTTTATTGGTTATAATTGAACAATCTTACTAATTATAGCATTTTTTCGTCTGTTAGACAAGTCTCGCTTCTAATTTGCGCCGTACATCTCCAGAATTTCATCTGTTACATTTTCCCATGCTCTTTCTTTTGCGGTCTTAAGACCATTCAAATATAACTTCTGCTGCAATTCTTCTGAAGCGATCAGATTTTCAATCTTTTCACAGGCCTGACTGATATTTCCTGCCTTATACAACAGACAGTTTTCATTATCTTTCAGATATTCTACATTTCCTCCATTCGGAACCGCAAGCACATATCCACCGGTTGCCATCATCTCCAGCGGCGGATAAGAGAAACTTTCTAACAGACTGGTCTTTATCAGAATATCACACTGCGCATAGATCTCCGGAACCTTCTCATATGGAACTCTGTTAAAGAATTTATCCACTCGATATGTTTCTTTTGGCTCTGCATTATAGGACATATACCATACTTCATACTTTTCCGGATCTAATGCATCGATGATTTCAAATGATTCATCGACATTTTTATAATCAACCGCGCAGTCTCCTTCTACAAGAATCCGGATTTTCCCATCCAGACTTCTTTTATGCTCCGGAAATCTTTCGATTTCCAGCCCATTCGGTCCATACACAGACGTTTGTCCGAACTCTTCTTCCAGCCATTTCTGACACCATTTCGATATCGTGATAAATTTCACGTCTGTCGATGGTCTGTAAGACTGATTCGCCCGTATACGCAGCGGATCTGTCTCTTCGTAAAAACCCGCTTCATAATTTTGAACCAGATAATATTTGTTCACCGCATACGGATACTCTTCTACTACTTTCACCGTTGTCCACATGGTAGCGATCATATAATCGATCTTACCCGAAATCGTTGTATCTTCCAGATTGATCACCGGGAATCTACAGTCTTCGAATTCACACCACTTTTCATTGCAGTCTAATGTGAATATAGATACTTCATTTCCTTTCTTCTGTAACATTGCCGCATGCCTTAATGCAACTTTGATTCCACCGCTGATCTCTAATCCTGGCAGTACGAATACATAATTCGTACTTTTTTCTTCTTCATACAATTTTGCCAGACGTAATCCCGTTCTGAATGTTGCATAATTTTCTTTGCATTTTAAATAAGCATTTTCCGATATCTTCTTCCGATATTCCGGATCTTCTACCACTTTCCGCAATTCAGCTTCCCATTCTCCGGCATCTTTACATAAAATTCCGGTAACTTTATGTTCCACACAATCATGAAATGCTCCCACATCACTTGCAACAGTAACAGTTTTAACCAGAGCCGCTTCCATCCATTTATTTTCTGATTTTGCTTCATTAAAAATAGTATTTTCCAACGGTGCAAGATTAATATCCATTTCAGCTATGATCTCAGGCAGTTTCCTCCAGTCACTAAATGGCAGTTTTTTTACTCTTGCTTCAAAGGTCTTTAATTCATCCGGCAGATCTACTTCCCCCATCAGATACAATTCTACATTTTCATAATCGTTCATGATCGTTATGATTACCGGCAAGATCAATTCCACATCTGCATTATGTGTGATACTTCCACTGAAATATCCCATCTTAACCACATTTTTATTGTCAGGCTTATTCTTTAATGCCTGTTCCGATAGCAGAATCATCTCTTCTGATGCTACATTACGGTTAATATATACCTTAGGGCAGTAATTCGCCAGTTCCTTTTTCAGACAGTTCGTGGTCGTCGTAGCATAATTACAGCTTTTCAACATACTCTGCATGCTCATCACATTGGCATCATAAGCTTGTTTTTCTTCTACCGGCAGTGATGCGACATATTTGATCTGGTCTGTATATTTCGTATCGACAACCAGATCATCAATATCATATACTACTGTCTTATTCAAACATTTTGCCAACGCCACAAATTCTTTGATTGCCTCTGTCTCCGGACATCTAAAGAACACAAAGCTCCTGTAATAACGGATCGCATCCAGTTCCAGTTCCGGGAAATACACCTCATCTGTCGTGTAATTCATAGCTTCCAGCTGTTCTCTCTGATGTTTTACCCGGTATCTCCACGGATGCGGAAGATTTTCATTACAGCCACTAATGAACAGTACATCTTTATAGATTTTCTCTACACGTCTTCTTTTCTTGATCTGCTTTTTTATATATCCATTTGTTTTCTTTACACATCCACCAATACCGTCTTCCCGTATTGTATGAAATGCTTTTTTTGCCAAACTTGTTGTACCCATATTTTCTCCTATATCTTTTTTAATGCTTTCAACAACGGATGATAGAATTCATCCCCTGCTTCTATCGTCTCTTTCCATTTTTTCTTAAATAAATCACACTGTTTCCAATAGTCTTCTGCCGTGTTGTCTCCTGCATAAGCTACATCTGCAAAACATGCCCATACATTCCACAGACCTTTTTCTCTACTTCTCAAACACAGATCAATATCCGCACAATCTTGCATCTCTGTGGAAAAATCTCCTATTTTTTCAAATGTTCTTTCCGGTACCATCATACAGATTCCTGATGCTGTAGTCGTATTTCTTACATGACGCATATTCGCCTCATAACCCTGATCAGCTTTATCCATTCCTTTATTTATGACATGAATTCCGGTCAAAGAATCTTGATCCAGTACACCGCCGGCGAAATAACTCTGACCTTTATTATCCCATATATTGGCAGATACCACCCCGACATCCGGTCTCTGTGCATACATCAGCATTTCTTCAATCCATTCTTCTGATTCCGGTATGCAATACCCGCTAAGACAGATATGATACATTCTACTTGACTGTTCTCTTGCCTTTCTTATCCACTCATAAGCACTTTCTTCTTCAGTTCTGGAATAACCGAAGATCTTTACATTCTTATCTGATACAGATGTCACTTCTTTGCTATTACAGATAATTTCTAACGGTCTGTAGTGTGTCTTTTTTAACAGCTTATCGATATAACCGCCTATATCTTCCTGTCCATTCTCCCATATATATATACTTACTACCGGTGTATTTTCCAGATCATATTTGATTCTGTAAATCGTCTGATATGGCAGATTACACTCTACCTGCCCATATTCATTTGTTCTTTTCAGCTGCTCACCGATTGCCCTTTTCGCAGAATCTACGGCATACTGTTTTACGGATAAATCCATCGACACTGATCCTGCATGTACACGCCAGTAATAAAGAATCTTTGGAATGTGCACTATCTTCCCTGCTTTTTCAGTCAGACGCAGTACCATATCGTAATCCTGACTGCCTTCGCATTCCTTTCTATACAGCTCTGACATTCCATCTAATAAGTTTTTTGCAAACACAACAAAATGGCAGATATAATTATGTGATCTTAATTCATCTTTTCCAAATCCTGATTTACAGACAATATCGTTTGAATCTTCTACGGATTCCCTGAATTTCATTTCATCTGTAAATACGAAGTCTGCACCATCCTGAATTCTTTTTGCACATTCATATAATGCTGATTCGTGCAATATATCGTCATGATCCAGAAGTCCCAGATATTCACCGGTGGCAAATTGTATTGCCTGATTTGTATTACCTACGATTCCTTCATTCTTATCCAATTTTCTGTAAACAATTCTTGTATCTTTTTCAGCATATTTCCGACACAGTTCTCCCACAGCATCATGTCCATCATCACTTCCGTCCGCAAGACACAATTCCCAGTTGGCATACGTCTGACTGCATACAGATTCAATCAGCTGAATCAGGTAGTTTTCCGGTGTGTTGTATAATGGTGTAATTATACTTATCTTTATATTCTTTTCGAATACTTCTTCTCTTTGTCTTTTACGTTCGTTATCATCAATCAAATGATAGTTTTGAATAATTTTCAGTTCTTCTTTTTGCCTTTTCTGATTCTGAATACGTCGTTCGATCGGTTTTACGATTCCCTCTTTTTTTACTTTCGTAATGATTCTTTTTATTTTAGAGCACATGTTGTACCTCGCTTGTAAATGTATAGTAGCAGTATCCTAGGATACTGCTACTATACTATACATCACTTTTCTGTTTTATTTCAATCTATTTACTATTAAAAGTATGAAGATATCGAATTACACCCTCTTATTACATGGATGTCTTAAGTCAAAATTATTTTCCAACAAGGTTAGATTCGGATTATAATACGGATCACCATTATAAAGAATGTCAAACCACTTTTCATGGAATTTTTTAATCTCACCCATAAAGCGTTTTATCTTTTTTTCATTATCTTCCATTCCTCTGGATTTTGATTCATAATGATATAATTCCGCATAAGGATTATACACGATCAGATAACCCGCCTCGCGAATTTTCAAACAAAAATCAATATCATTGAATGCCACAGCCAGATCAGGGTCAAATCCATTTACTTTTTCAAACGCTTCTTTTTTCACCAGCATACAAGCTGCTGTAACTGCACTACAGTCATGTGCAATAATCACCCTTCCGAAATATCCCGGTGTGTCATGTGGCAGACCAGTAAATACATGTCCAGCTACTCCCTGTAATCCTACGATTACTCCTGCATGCTGAATTGTTCCATCCTCGTAATAAAGTCGTGCTCCTACTGCTCCTACTTCATTTCTCAGACAATACCCCATCATTTCTTCCAGACAGTTTTCATTTATAATTTCTGTATCATTATTCAGGAACAGATAATAATCTCCCTTCGCAAAGGTAACACCAAAATTATTGATAGCTGAATAGTTGAACTCCTTCTCCCATTTCACTACTTTTACTTTCGGATTTTCTGCTTCCATTTTTTTATAATATTCAAATGTACGTTCTTCTTCACTATTATTTTCAACAATAATATATTCTACATTCTTATATGTTGATTTCATTTCAATTGAAGTGATACACTTGTCCAAATCTTCAATATGATCTTTGTTCGGAATGATAATTGATATTAACGGTTTTTCCTGTAATTGATATGTGCTTCTGTAAATTCCCAAGTATTTTGTTGACTCAACCTTTGCATTTATGCCAACTCTGTCATAATGAGCCTGAACAGCTCTCGCCCCTGCTTCAAATGCATATAATTTGCTCTCAGGATTCTCTGCTGTAGAATCTTTATGCGCTCTCCAGTGGTATAAAACTTTAGGAATATGTACAACATTTTTAGCATGTTCTACACATCTTAAAACAAAATCATAATCCTGTGCTCCATCAAATTCTCCATTCAGATTTCCTGCTTTTTCATACAATCCTTTTTTTACCACCGTTAAATGGCAAAAATAATTTGTTCCTCTTAACATATCAATGTTAAAATCTGATTTAAAATGTGGCTGGAAATAAATTTTCCCATCCATAGAAATCTTATCCTCATCGGTATAGATCATATCCACATTTTCATTCTGATTGATTGCCTTCACACATTCGTAAAATGCATCTGGTGTCAGCAAATCATCATGATCCATGAATGCGACCCAATCACCTGACACTAATTCTAATGCCTTATTTGTATTATCAGATATCTGCAACGGAAAATCGTTGCGAATTACCTTTATTCTTTTATCTTCATTTTCATACTTTGTCAAAATATCTTTTAATGGTGATGGATTTCCACTTCCATCCGAAAGGCACAGTTCCCAATTAGAATAACTTTGTCCCTTTACTGAATCGATCATTTCCTTTAAAAATCTCTGATCCGTTTTATATAATGGTACAACAATAGAAATTTTAGGTTCTATTTCAAACGCTTGCTCGCTCTGCTCTTTCAACTGTTTTTTCGTTGGAACATACAACCTTCTCCAGTATTCATACATTTCATGATTTTTACGGGATAATTTCATTTCAACACGTTCGAACACATCTTTTATTCCGTATTTCTTCAGGTAGATCATGCCTTTATCTTTATATCGTTTTACCTTGTTTACACCTTTTTTCACAACGGATGCTTTGAGTGTCACACCATATTTTGCGCTTTTATTTCCTTCTTCCAAATAAACATAAACAACTTTCGGTACATTTCCTTTGTATACAATCTCAAAGCCATATACATCCTCTTCCGTGCATTCCGGATATTGGTTAAAAACATCAACTCTCTTTTTTTCTTTTATTTTTACTGGCAAAATATTCTTTTTTTCGTCTTTTACTATAATATCAACTTTATTCTGATATATACACCATCCCTTTATAACAAAGCCCTTTTCACTTACTTTTTCACATTCGACATATTTTTCAATCCGATTTTTATTTTTCACGAGTTTTGCTACAGAAATCTTATACTCTTCTTTTTCTTTCTCATTCAGACAATTTATTACTCTGATTTTTTGTCCTTTTTCCCAGTTTCCCGGCAATTCCACTTGCAATTCATAAATATATTTTGCCCTACTCGTTCCAAGCTCTGACGATAATGCAATGCCCTGATTAATTTCCTCATCAATTGCTACGTTTAATTCCTTCTGATCCAGCATTATTTTCAAAGAATTATTTTTTTTACATCCCTCTTCGAAATATCCCTTAATGAGTAAGGTGTTTTTCTTTTTCATATGAAATCTATACAGTACAACTTCAAATTTATTATACATTTCTTCCTCCTACTACCGTACTTCACCGCATATTCCAAATATAATATTCTCCAACGGTCGCATAATATTGATATCCATCTTTTTCTAACCATTCACCACAATTTGGATTTTTTACAACAATGCAGTCTACATTTAAATTTTGGATTTCTTGTTTAAGTTCTTCGTATGTAGTTTCATTAGGTTCCGCAACAAATCCATCGTATTTTTGTTGTGTATACCCTTTATATTCTAAATTATTTGTTCCATTAAATCTTTCCAATGCCGACAGCGATACAACATCTGGTGCAAATGTTCTGACAGAAACTGCTAAAAAATGCAATGTTCCATCAATCAACACAGCTTTTGGCATGACAATATTTATTTTCTTATCTTTTTCCTTTGCCAATTCTTCTAATTGGTGTCCCAATTCAATTGTTGAATCTGGCGCAAAATACATATTATGTCTAATAACACTCAGGCAAAGTCTCATATCAGCTTTTTTGCATTCCTCTTGTGGTAAAATTTCCCCTCCATACTTTTGAAATCCTGCCAGCATCATCGAACAACTTAATATACCAATCAATCCATAAGCAATTCTAACAACAAAATCCTTTATATGTATTTTCCGCAATATTATGTATATATATACAACATTCAATATAATAAAATAATACGCAACTGCCGACCAGGCTCTTCCTCCTACAAAATCATATACCGAACATTCTTCAAAAATGTCATTACACTGAGGTACTGCTATCATCGCTATCATAAGTAATACGTGCGCATTCAATTTATATATAACTTGTTCCCGCATAAAGAAACTTACTAAAAATATAATAATACACGGATAAATAAGTAAAGAATTTTTTGTAGAAATGATATCCGCTTTCACCGTTTTTTGAATAGATTCAGAATTAGGAATTATAATTCCTAAAGCAATATATATAAAAGCTAATGCAAAGCTAATTACTTTGCCTTTTTTTTCAAAATTCTGCCATAACGCCACAATACCTGCTGCAACGCCACTTACAATAATGATTGGAAGTGCAATAGTTGACTTCGATATCAAAACAACACTAATAATAATACAATATACCAGACTCTGTACAATATTCTTCTTTGCATCAAATTGTAGCAAAACAACTCCAAACAAAAGACACCCAAATAATTTTACAAATGATGCACCTAAAAACATTCCTGTATTCAAATGAAATCCATCTCTAAGCACTAATATCCCTGTGTCTGACAAAAAAATGTAATATGCACACATTAATGGAACTATTCCCAATACATATTGCGCCATCTTAACATTCGCTTTTACATTCAATTTGTCAATAATTATTTCCGCTACCCATTTGATTAGATTCAAATATAGAAAATAATAAAAAGCTGATTGAAAAAGTCTCAGAAATAATGTCGGCATTACTCCCAACACTTTCACATATACTGATGCTTCTAATTCCCATGTGTTAACAATATAACTATTAAATCCAGTATTCATTGTTCCTACTGAATAATTATAATTTCCTCCAATTGGTGAATATGGAAGAGTTGCCACTTTTGTAATATAATAACCATCATCTTGATGATTACCTAACCAAAAACCAGCATAATAAAACAACAGCATAAATATCATAACAGCACCAACTACATATATCATCCAGTTATCTGTTAAATACTCTTTGAGCTGAAATTTACATATAGCCAAATTATTATACTTTCTTCTATATAAAATATATAGACCTATTCCTATCCATAGCACTCCCATGCAAACTCCAAACACTATCCATGGCACATTTAAAACTTGCAGCGGAATTCCTATAATAGCAACACAAAAACTATACACCAAATATCCTGTAATCAAATTTTCTGAAATGCTTTTATTTTTTCTATTTATTGCATTTCCAAATACAATTAACAGCAAAGTGAAAACGCAGTAAAATAACGTACATAGCAGATAATCTTTCACCACTATTCCCCTTTCTTTTCTTCCGCATCAATTTTACGATCTATTGCAATTTGCTGAGCCAAACTATCAACTTTATTTTCCAGTGCCGAAATCTGAATTGTATTATAAAATAACTTCACAATCAATACAAAGATAACGATCAGATATACCATATTAACCGTTGATTTAAATCCCAGAAATTCCGATATAGCTGACATAATTTGTGGAAATACTCCCATAATAACAAGTATACATGAAAATCCAATCCAAAAAACTGTATATTCTATTTTTAACTTTGCCAAGCGTATCTTTCTAAGCATAAATGCCAATAATACTATAGCTCCTACAACAAGTAAAATTCTAATAAAAATTGACATATTATCCCCTCTTTCTAAAGTTTTGTACAAATAATATTGATATCAACATTTTAACCATATATTTAGCTGCATTCGTCAAATTCAGATAACTTTCTCCTGCAACTCTCTCATCCATATTTACTGGTACTTCGGAAATCTCCGCTCCATTTTTCAACAAATATGATACAGTATCCGGCTCTGGTCCATAATTCAAATTCTGTGCGAATTCTTTAATCATTTTATGGGAAAACATTCTCATTCCTGATGTCGGATCTGCCACCCTTTTTCCAGTTGTAATTTTGATGGCTACAGTAAGCATCTTACTTCCAATCATTCTTAAAGATTTTTCCTTTTTCTGGTTGATAAATCTTGATCCGATTACAATATCATATCCTTCTTTTATTCTATTTAACATCGGTTCAATAAACTCTGGTCTGTGCTGACCATCTGCATCAAATTGAATTGCATACGAATATCCTTTCGTATATGCATACTTTAATCCAGCCTGAAAAGCCCCTGCAAGTCCAAGATTTACCGGTAGATTTAACATTTCATATCCTTTGCTCCTGCAAATATCCGCTGTCCGGTCTTTAGATCCATCATTCACAACAATATAATCATATTGACTATACTTATTCTTAATGAACGTAACTACATTTTCTATATTTTCTTCTTCATTATAAGCCGGAATCACTATCAATAATTCGCTTTTCATTCTTTTCTCCTTTGCTTATATTATTTTATATATCCTTCAAAATCATGAAATACCCGATCTTCTTCTTTCGGTAATTTCATATAATCTCCATACATTTTCGAAAGATACTCCTCATATCCTACAGGGATCGGGAACATTCCATCTCGGAACTTAACATATTTTGCCTCTGAAAATACTTCTTTAGAGAAAAATTCTTTATCTTCTACCGGCCATATGCGGTCTCCTACATATGTTCCCTCACAAGGAGTTACCATATCTATAACTTTCTTATTCCAATATTTGTAATCCTTATTTCTAAAAAGTATCTTATATGCACCTTTTCCGATAATGTTTAAAATACTTTTCTTCATCGTTGTAAGATTACCTGCAACATATATTTTATTCATCATCTTATAAAAGCGATGCTTTTTCATGATTTTTCTTAATGTTTCTTTTTCATCCGGCCATATATCCATCGGGAATATATCCATCCATACGCCTGTAGCATATTGTCTTTTTATATCCTTTTCAAATACTATAGTCGAATCATCTACCAATTTCATGTACGGATAAATATAATTATCATCTAGCGGTAATAAGAATTTGTATTTTCTTTCAGTATCCAGGTACCTGTTATCTTTTACCAGCGCAATTAATTTATCATAATCTTTACGTAACATGCATACATCTATATCGTCATCCCAGGGAATAAAGCCTTCGTTTCGCGCCACACCGATGAGACTGCC
>OKVP01001193.1_pt1 | contig 10757 bp, 10 predicted proteins | sample 1604821 | NCBI WGS metagenome assembly OKVP01 (sample SAMN01760946, study PRJEB22395) | human gut metagenome | reverse complement strand
ATTATCATCCACTTGCCGGTACGGCTCCTTTTTTGTAGTTACGACTTTTTTTTCATATTCTGATAGATTTCATCAATTTTTTCTTCCGGTATTTTTGTGTCCAAAAAGATTTCAACGGCATATTTTGCCTGTGCAATCAGCATTTCCAGTCCGGTGATACCCTTCATGCCAAGTTCTCTTGCCTGTGCGACAAGTTTCGTGGTAAGCGGATTGGCAATGATATCAATGACTGCCTGACATTGAGGAAAATGAGTTAAGTCAACCGGTGAAAAATCGACATTTGGATACATGCCGACCGGACTTGTATTTACGACAATGTCCGCATCACTGTGGAGGGCGAAACACTGTTCGTAAGTAAGAACTCCCTCTTTGATGGTTCGGTTGCCGACCACAATCATTTTAGCGGGATTCATTTTTTTGACACCTGCCTGAATTGCCTGAGAGGCACCACCATTTCCAAGGACAACAACTTTTTTCCCTTCCATGTTGATACCATTTTTCTTTACCATATAGAGAAATCCCGGCATATCTGTATTGTAGCCATAGAGGGAGCCATTTTGGTTCACAATCGTGTTGACAGCACCAATCGCTTTTGCATTTTCATCCATGGCGGTAAGATAAGGGATAACTGCCTGCTTGTAAGGAATGGTAACATTCAGGGCGCGAAACGCTTTTTCCTCCATAAAAATCGGAAAATCTTCTTTGGTGAGAGGATGTAACTCATATGAGTAGTCTGCTAATTGTTCATGAATTTCTTTGGAGGCACTATGGCCTAATTTTTCTCCTATTAATCCGTATTCCATAATATTAAATCCTTCTTTTGCTTTTTGCCCTCAGTTTAGTACAAATAAGATGGGGTGTCAAGGCAAATGGGTGGTATATTCCGTGCGGACAGGCATATACATGTAAAAAAAGGAGGGGTGCATTTGCTAAATAAAGAGATTCGGGAACTTTTGCCGGAAAGACTGCGGGGGCTGGTTGAACGCGTGGTTTTAAAAGAAGAAAAACTGCAGGAAATAAGAATCCGCAGAGAAAAGGGCATTGCTTTACGGTATGATGGCAGATTTGTTGTGCCGGAGCAAAAACAAAGTGTTACGATGGCGGAATGGAAAGAGTTGATTTCGCGAATCAGCAGACAGTCATTGTATTACAGCTTGAGGGCAAAAAGAGAATGGATACGGAAAGCTTTTTAAGGGGCACAGCCGTAACAGAAGGAATGATATTATGAACCAGAATGTGAATACCAGAAATATTATTCTTGATGCATTGATTGAAATAAACGAAAAAGACAGATTTACACATATAGTTTTACCGGAAGTCCTGAAAAAGTATCAGTATCTTGATAATATTGACCGTTCTTTTATAAGCAGGACAATTCTTGGAACGGTTGAGAGAAAAATAACACTGGATTATATCATTAATCTTTTTTCAAAAACACCGGTAAATAAAATGAAACCTGTTATACGCAATATTTTGAGGATGAGCACATATCAGCTTATATATATGGAAGGTGTTAAAGATTTTGCGGTATGTAACGAAGCAGTCAGACTTTCTGTGAAGAAAGGCTTTACTGCCCTTAAAGGTTTTGTAAACGGTGTTTTGAGAACCATCGCAAGAGAAAAGAACAAAATTGAAATGCCACAGGAGTTGTGGTTAAAATATTCCACTCCCGGATGGATTGTTGATAAATGGCTGAAAGAATACGGTAAAGAGAATACGGAAGCAATACTTAAGGCACAGTATTCAAAAAGACCGCTTACAGTCAGATGCAATTTCAGCCATTGTACGAGAGAAGAACTTGTTAAAAGACTTACAGCGGAAAATGTCCGTGCAAAAGTAATAGAAGAACCTGACTGTGCTTTGGAAATAGAGGGATTTGATTACCTTAATAAATTAAATACCTTTGCGGACGGAGATTTTTTCGTGCAGGATTTAAGTTCAATGATGGTATGTTATGCAATTAATCCCGAAAAAGACAGCTATGTAATAGATTTGTGTGCTGCACCGGGAGGCAAAAGCCTTCATATAGCGGAATTTATGGATAATACCGGATTTGTAGAGGCAAGGGATGTTTCCGACAATAAGGTTAAGATGATTAACGAAAATATTGACAGGCTTAATCTTTGCAACATCAAAGCTGTTGTAAAGGATGCTACGGTAAAATGGGAAGATTCTGTTGAAAAAGCAGATGTAGTGATAGCCGACCTCCCTTGTTCCGGACTTGGTATTCTTAATAAAAAGCCCGATATAAAGTATCATGCAAGTGAAGAAAAATGCCATGAATTATCTAAGCTCCAGAAAAAGATTCTTGATAATTCAAAAGAATATGTAAAACACGGTGGAAAATTCTGCTTCAGTACATGTACACTTAATTATGAAGAAAATATGGGTAATGTGGAACATATACTTTCATACGGTGATTATGTCCTTGTGGATTTTGAAGACAGGGTACCTGATAATATGAAAAAATATTATAAAAAGGGAATACTTGAAATAATACCGGATGAAAATAATAATTTTGACGGATTTTTCATAGCATTATTTAGGAGAAAATAACGTGGAACTTACAGATATCAAATCTCTTGATTTGGATGAATTAACAGAATACATTGTAAGCCTTGGAGAGCCTAAATTCAGGGCAAAACAGCTTTATGAATGGATGCATGTCAGACTTGTTCCGGGATATGATGAGATGACTAATATCCCCGCTTCGCTTAAAGCAAAGTTAAAGGAAAACACTTTTTATGCTTCATTATATTCTGAAAGAGTACAGGTATCCAAAGAAGACGGTACCTCAAAATATCTTTTCAGGCTGCACGACGGCAATTATATCGAGAGTGTGCTTATGCACTACCATCATGGAGATTCGGTATGTATTTCATCACAGGCCGGCTGCAGGATGGGCTGCCGGTTCTGCGCCTCAACCCTTGACGGGCTTGCCAGAAATTTGTATCCGTCGGAAATGCTTGACCAGATATACAGAATACAGTCACTTACGGGAAACAGGGTATCCAACGTTGTTGTAATGGGTTCCGGGGAGCCTTTTGATAATTTTGATAACTTTATTAAATTTGAAAAACTCCTTACAGATGAAAACGGACTTAATATCAGTGCCAGAAATTTAACAGTATCAACCTGTGGTCTTGTTCCGAGAATATATGAACTGGCTGATATGAGACTGCAGATTACGTTAGCAATATCATTACATTCCCCAACGGATGAGATGCGTAAAAAATTAATGCCGATTGCCAATAAATACTCCATAAATGAAATTATGGATGCCTGCAATTACTATATTGAAAAGACAGGCAGAAGGATAACTTTTGAATACAGCCTTGTAAAAGGTGAAAATGATGGGAGCGAACATGCTTTGATACTGGCAGAGCTGGTAAAAGGAATGAACTGCCACATAAATCTGATTCCCGTTAATCCCATAAAGGAAAGGGACTTCAGGCAGTCGGATACAAAGAGCATTAAGAAGTTTAAGGATATCCTTGAAAAAAACAGGATCCAGGTTACGGTGCGCAGGGAGATGGGAAGAGATATAGACGGAGCCTGCGGACAGCTTCGCAAAAGATATATGGACGATAATGATGCTAAAATTTAACTTGTTGTACTTTTTTTATCCTTGTGATAAAATGAATGGGATAAAATGCAATTTTAATAACATAGTGACGAATATAAAGGAGCTTAATTAATGAACGCATACGCATTAACGGATGTGGGCAGACAGAGAAATATGAATCAGGACTATGTTTTTTCAACGGTGAAACCGGTAGGTAACCTGCCGAACCTGTTTATAGTTGCTGATGGAATGGGAGGACATAAGGCAGGAGATCTTGCCTCTAAGTTTTCCGTCAACACATTTATTGACTGTGTTAAGAATTCCGTGTCATCTAAGCCTGTGCAGATAATGTCCGATGCAATAAATCATACAAATGAAGAGTTGTTAAAGTTAGCCTCCACATCAGAGGATTACAGAGGAATGGGAACTACCTTTGTTGTGGCTGTAATATACGGCAGGTCCATGTATGTTGCCAATATCGGTGACAGCAGGCTTTATCTTGCCGACAGGGAATTAAAGCAGGTAACAAGAGATCATTCGTATGTAGAAGAGATGGTTCAGATGGGTACACTTAACAGAGAGGATGCCAGAACTAATGAATATAAAAATGTCATAACAAGAGCGCTTGGAGGAGCTGAGAACGTTATACCGGATTTCTTTGAGATAGAGATAGAAGATAACAGCCGTATCCTTATGTGTACAGACGGTCTTACCAATATGGTAACCGATAAAGAAATTGAGTCGGTTATGTCAGGCCATGATGATATTATGAATAAAGCAGATAAACTTGTTATGATGGCTAATCAGAATGGTGGCAAAGATAATATTTCAGTAATTATTATAGAACCATAATTTAGGAGGAAATATGTTAAGAGAAGGAATGTTTATAGCAGAAAGATATGAAATTCTTGAACGAATCGGTTCGGGAGGAATGTCTGATGTATATAAAGCAAAATGTCACAAATTAAATCGTTATGTTGCAATCAAGGTGCTCAAGCCTGAGTACAGCGAAGATAAGACATTTGTATCTAAATTCAGGGCTGAGGCACAGGCTGCGGCAGGCCTTATGCACGCCAATATCGTTAATGTATACGATGTAGGAGAAGAGAATGGCATATATTACATTGTAATGGAACTTGTGGAAGGTATTACGCTTAAGAAATACATAGAAAAAAAAGGTGTTCTTGGCGTAAGGGAAGCGGTAAGCATTGCAATCCAGGTAGCACAGGGAATTGACGCTGCCCATAAGCATAACATTGTCCACAGGGACATTAAGCCACAGAATATTATAATTTCTAAGGAAGGCAAAGTTAAAGTAACCGATTTCGGTATAGCAAGAGCTGCTTCTTCCAACACTATTAATTCATCGGTTATGGGTTCTGTTCACTATATTTCACCTGAACAGGCAAGAGGCGGATACAGTGATGAGAAGAGTGATATATATTCTTTTGGTATAACACTTTATGAAATGCTTACGGGCAAAGTACCTTTTGAAGGTGATACTACCGTAGCAATTGCACTTCAGCATATTCAGGATGAAATTGTTTCACCAAGACAATATGTTCCTGAGATACCTGTAAGTGTTGAGAAGATAGTTCTTAAATGTACACAGAAGCGTACAGAACGTCGTTATCAAAATATGACAGATCTTATTGCAGATCTTAAGCGCTCTCTTGTAACACCTGATGAAGATTTTGTTACAATTGGAGCACCATTGGCATCCGATGCACCTACAAAGCTTATCACACCTGATGAAGTGAATGAAATAGCTGAAAAATCATCAGCTGTCAAAGCTGAGGATATTGAAGCAACACCAATCGGTGAAGTTAATAAAAAGAACAGCCTTGGTGAAGCTGCAGAGGAAGATGACATTGACGAAGACGATGACGATGACAATCTTGATGATATTGATGGTGACGATGAAGAATTAGATGAAGACGAAGCAGACAACAAGAAAACAATTGATAAGGTAATAACAATACTTGCCATATCCATTGCGGTTGCCATTGTTGCAATACTTGTAATTCTGATTACCAAGATTGCCAAGAATTTCGGTTCGGGAAGCAGCGGTAAGAAAAATGATCCTACAACAAGCATTGAAGATACATCAGATAAAGTAAAAGTTCCGGATGTTCTTGGAAAGACTCTTGAAGAAGCAAAGAAGACTCTTAATAAAGAAGGACTCGGCTTTAGATATGAATATGGTTATTCTAAAGAGGATGATGTTGACAAGGTATACGATACCAATCCTGAAATCGGTTCTTTTGTAGATAAAAACACAACAATAACCGTATATATCAGTAAGGGCGTTAAGACTGTTGATATGGTAGACGTAATCGGCAAGACACAGAACGAAGCAGAGGAAGCCATTATCAAGGCAGAACTTAAATATACTTTCCAGTATGTTGAGACAACAGATGATTCCCTCATTGGTAAAGTTAAATCAACCGACCCTGCAGCAGGAACTAAAGTCAATGTGGGAACACAGGTAACTGTTGTGCTTTATAAGGGCAAGAATGAGGTCAATATCAAGATGCCTGATCTTAGCAATAAATCAGAATCGGATGCTAAGAAAGAACTGGAAGACCTTGGTTTTGATATTAATAACGTAAGTGTTGAATATACTTATGACGATGAAATAAAAGAAGGCAATGTAATTACACAGAACGGACCTAAGGTTGGTGAGGAAACACCTTCGACTACCAAGATTGGTCTTGTTGTCAGTCTTGGTAAGCCTATAATCCCTGATATTGTGGGAAAGACAAAGGCTGAAGCAGAAGAACTTCTTGCCAAGTATTCCCTTAAGTTAGGAAAAGTAACAGAAAAGAATGATGACAAGGTTGAAGCCGGTAAGATTATTTCGATTAACGGATATTCGGTTAATGATTCGGTTAATATAGGAACAGCTATTGATGTTGTTATAAGTATCGGGGCTAAAGAGCCGGAGACTACCACACCGGCACCTGTAGTAATACCTTCGGTTACACAGACAATTAATCTTGATACAATAGCAGCCAAGGTTAATTCGGATTGTGATGCAGAAGCTGAAGTTGAACTTACATTCTCGGTTCATTATACCAATAATGACGGCAATAAGGCATCGGTAGAAGCTGGAACTCCGGCGAAATATGATAATATAAGTAAAGTAACAGGAAGCTATCTTTTTACAACACAGATTAAGGATGCCAAAGCAGGAGATGCGTATATTGTTGTTACCATAAAATATACTAAGGCAGATGGAAGCAGTGCTACTGCAACAAGTGACAATATTCCGGTAGTAATCGGATAAAATTATCGTAAAGTAACCGTTTAGTGATACAGCTAAGCGGTTATTTTATCAGGAAAGATAATGGAGAATATGCAGGGTAAAATTATAAAAGGAATAGCAGGTTTTTATTACGTTTATGTAAATGAGGCAGGCGTTTATGAGTGCAAAGCCAAGGGCATTTTCCGTAATAAAAAAATAAAACCACTGGTGGGCGACAATGTCCTGATAGACATTATCAGTGACAGTGAACATACGGGAAATATCACGGATATTCTTCCTAGAAAGAATGAACTTATAAGACCGGCAGTTGCCAATATTGACCAGGCAATGATTGTTTTTGCCTCATTATCGCCGGAGCCTAATTTTAATCTTTTAAGCAGGTTCTTAGTGATGATGGAATATAACAGAATAGATACGGTAATATGTTTTAATAAGACAGATCAGGTGGACAGCTGTATTCTTGATAAAATGATAAAAGATTTTTCGGGATGCGGTTCAAGGATTATTGCATCAAGCGTTACAAAGAACAAAGGAATTGATGAAATAAGAGAAGTTTTACAAAATAAAACCACTGCATTTGCAGGTCCTTCGGGAGTTGGTAAATCATCCATTCTTAACAGTGTTTTCCCGGAGGCAGAAACAAGAACCGGAGAGATTAGCGAGAAGATTAACAGAGGTAAACATACCACAAGACATACCGAGATTTTCAACATAACCGGTGATACCTTTGTGCTTGACACACCGGGCTTTACCTCCCTTGATTACGACGTTGTGGAAGACAAGGACTTAAGATTTTATTTTAATGAATTTACAGAGTATGAAGGAAAATGCCGCTTTAACGGTTGTGTCCATGTCAATGAGCCTGATTGTGCGGTTAAAGCCGCTGTAACTGAAGGCAGAATATCTGAATTAAGGTATAAAATATATACCGATATGTATAATGAATTAAAGAACAAGAGGAAATATTAATGAAAAAGTATTTATCACCATCAATGCTTTCGGCTGATTTTACAAAAGTCGGAGAGCAGTTAAAAACAATAGAAAATGCAGGCAATGAAATGTTGCATGTAGATATAATGGACGGTATGTTTGTACCCAGTATTTCTTTCGGAATGCCTGTAGTTGAATCAATAAGACCATGTACCGATATGATTTTTGACGTACATATGATGGTAGTTGACCCTGAAAGATATATTGAGGTTGTGAGAAAAAGCGGTGCAGATATTATATCCATCCATGTTGAAGCCTGTAAAAATATAATTGATACATTGCTCAAAATAAGGGAAACAGGTGCAAAGCCTGCAATTGCAATTAATCCTGAGACTCCTATGGATACATTAAGGCCGTATCTTCAGTATGTGGATGAAGTTGTTGTGATGAGTGTTCATCCCGGATTTGGAGGACAGTCATTTATTGAAGAGTCCCTTGAGAGAATATGCGAACTTGACAGAATGAGAAAAGACCTCGGACTTTCTTTTGCTATTGAGGTTGATGGTGGAATTAAACTTGATAATGTGGAAAAAGTCCTTAAATGCGGCGCAGACATTATCGTAGCGGGTTCTGCTGTATTTAAAGACGATATTGCGGATAATGTAAGGAAATTTAATGAGATAATAAGCAGATATTAAAGAGGTATTTATGAAGACGTTGATAATTGCAGGCGGAATATATAAAGAAGATTTTGTAAAAGAATATATATGTCCTGACGATTATAATTATATTATTGCGGTAGATAAGGGACTTTCCTATACGGAAAGTCTTAATCTGTTTCCGGACCTCATTGTGGGAGATTTCGATTCGGTTGAGAACAGCATTTTATCAGAATATGACAGTAAAATAATCAGAAGGTATAAGCCTGAAAAAGATGATACGGATATGGAAATAGCAATGAAACAGGCAGTTATGAAAAATCAGCCTATAGATGTATTGTGTGCAACAGGAGGCAGGGCAGACCATTTTCTCGGAAACATACATACCTTGAAAATTGCCATGGATGCCGGACTTCATGCGGAAATAATTGATGAAAACAACAGGATTTTTCTTGTAGATAAAGAATATGAATTTGAAAAAGGTGTGGGAAAATACGTATCTTTCATCCCATTTTCAGGAGCTGTGAAGGGAATTACCCTTAAAGGCTTCCGCTACAATGTTGAAAAATTTACCCTTAATCCCGGCAGTACCAGATGCGTAAGCAATGAAGTATCAGAAAAAAAAGCAGCCATTCATATAGATGAAGGCTGCCTTATAGCTGTTATAGCATCAGACGTTAAATCTGAATAAAATTACATCTCCGTCTTTTACAACGTAATCCTTACCCTCGATTCCTACAAGACCTTTTTCTTTGGCAGCGGCATAAGAACCACATTCAAGCAGATCTTTGTAGTATACAACTTCGGCTTTAATGAAACCACGTTCAAAATCGCTGTGAATCTTTCCGGCAGCTCCGGGAGCTTTAGTGCCTTTCTTGATGGTCCATGCTCTTGTTTCTGTAGGACCGGCGGTAAGAAAACTTATAAGACCGAGGAGTTTATAACTTGCTTTGATTAATTTATCAAGTCCTGATTCCTTAAGACCGAGGTCTTCAAGAAACATCTTTTTCTCATCATCTTCAAGTTCTGAAATTTCTTCTTCAATCTGTGCACATACAACGAATACCTCACTTCCTTCGGAAGCGGCAAATTCCCTTACTTTTGCAACATGCTCATTACCTGCACCGTCATCCGCAAGGTCATCTTCGGAAACATTGGCAGCATATATAACAGGTTTGAATGTCAATAAGTCATATGTACTAAGAAGAGCTTTTTTGTCATCATCATCCGTGACAAAACTTCTGGCAGCCTTGCCGTCTTCAAGATGTGCTTTCAATTCTTCAAGAAGTTCAAGTTCTTTTGCAAGGGCTTTATCATTTCTTGCACCACGGGAAACTTTTGCAATTCTTCTGTCAATAATATCAATATCAGAAAAGATAAGTTCAAGATTAATTGTATCAATGTCCCTTAATGGGTCGATAGAGCCGTCAACGTGGACGATGTTGCTGTTTTCAAAACACCTTACCACATGGACGATAGCATCGGTTTCTCTTATATGTGAAAGGAACTGGTTACCAAGCCCCTCACCCTTTGAAGCTCCTTTTACAAGTCCTGCAATGTCAACAAATTCTATAACTGCGGGAACTATTTTTGCCGAATTATATAAATCAGATAATAACTGAAGCCTTTCGTCAGGTACTGAAACAACACCGACATTGGGGTCGATTGTACAGAACGGATAATTAGCCGATTCTGCACCTGCCTTTGTCAATGAATTAAAAAGTGTACTTTTACCTACGTTAGGCAATCCTACGATACCAAGTTTCATTTTCTAAAATCCTCCTTAAAATCTGATTATACCATATAATATGTCAAGATGGAAACATAAAAATAGATTGATTAATTGATGACATTGGAATATACTTATAAAAAAATATAAGGAGAAATAAAATATGGGAGCAATAAGATTTCCTAATCTCGGATTTGAAATTGATTTGCCGACAGGTTTTTATATCGGCAGCTTTGAAATTAAATTTTACGGAATAATTCTTGCACTGGGACTTATCGCAGGTGCACTTCTCGCTTATCACGGAGCTAAAAAGACGGGCCAGAAGGTAGATGATTATATTGATTTTACCTTTTTTGCCGTAATTGGTGCGATAATATGCGCAAGAATATATTATGTGGCATTTGAATGGGATTACTATTCACACAATCTTAAGGAGATTTTTAATATCCGTGGCGGTGGAATTGCGATATATGGTGCAGTTATAGGTGGCGTAATCGTTCTCATTATATTCAGTAAAGTTAAGAAATTAAGCTTTTTTAAGATGGCTGATACCATTATTCCGGGACTTTTGATAGGCCAGATTATCGGAAGATGGGGTAATTTTGT
>OKVP01001183.1_pt1 | contig 10782 bp, 9 predicted proteins | sample 1604821 | NCBI WGS metagenome assembly OKVP01 (sample SAMN01760946, study PRJEB22395) | human gut metagenome | reverse complement strand
AAGTAGCATAAAGATTGTAATGTTTCATACAATCAGAATCGTCTTTGACAATATCTCCGCCGCCGTCGTCGTCAGAACCTCTGGTTCCCTGACCACCCTGCCAATCGGGGAGCCACCAGGTTGCGGCAAGTGAGAAGGTGTCGTGAGACCCGGAGAGGGGTTCCGGCATTAACGACAGTGGTGTGTGTGTTGTGTGGTCTTTCAGGGGCGGCGCGGCATAAAGAGAACTGGTATTGAATAACAACATCAATAACAGAGAATAACAAATAAAATTGAGATACTTCATGTCACACCGTCCTTTGTTAAATAATTAATACCGGAACCCACAGGTTCAGTTTTTATTATAACAAAGAAATTAAAGAGAGTAAACAGTTAATTGCACGGTATGGACTAAATAATATAAAAAAGCCGCCGTTTTTACGGCGGCTTGAGGATAGTCAGCAACAAGCTATTTGGTCAAAGCGACGGTGTCTTTGGCGATAACCAGTTCTTCGTTGGTGGGGATTACAAAGGCGCGAACCTTTGAACCGGGCTGAGTGATTTCGGCAAAATCGCCATGAGTGGCGTTATTGACTTCGTTATTGATTTCGATGCCGAGGTAGCTCAATTTTTCCAAAATCAGTTTACGAACCAAACCGGAGTTTTCACCAACGCCGGCGGTAAAGACGAGGGCGTCAACCCCGCCCATGGCGGCAATGTATGCGCCGATAAATTTGACAATGCTGTAGATGTAGCATTTCATTCCGTCTACGACTGCAGGTTCGCCTCTGAGATAAGCGGCTTCGAAATCGCGGGAATCGCTGTAGCCGCCAAGACCATATTTGCCGCTTTTCTTATTAAGCATTTCGTTTACCTGGTCGATGCTGAGGTTTTGCGTTTTCATAATGTATAGCGGAACGTAAGGGTCGATGTCGCCGCAACGGGTATCCATTACGATACCGGCCAAGGGCGTCAGGCCCATGGAAGTATCGACGCAGATGCCGTCTTTGACTGCGGTAATGGATGCGCCGCTGCCGATGTGGCAAGTAATGATTTTGCTGTTTTTGCCGATAATTTCGGCAGCTTGTTCGGCAACAAATTTGTGCGACGTTCCATGAGCGCCGTAACGACGGATTTTGTATTTGGTGCGCTGTTCTTCCGGCAAGGCGTAAGTATAAGCTTCAACCGGCATGGTCTGATGAAATGCGGTATCAAAAGCAACAACCTGCGGTACGTTGGGAAGCTCTTTTTTTACGGCGCGGATAACCAAAGCGGCAGGACCGTTATGGAGCGGAGCCAAAGTTGCCAATTCTTCAATCTGGCTGATAACTTCGTCATTTACCAAGGCTGACGACTTGAATATGGAGCCGCCTTGAACAATACGGTGTCCGATAGCATGAATTTCGTTCAAATTGCCGATAACGCCGTCAAGAAGCAGTTTTAGAACTTCGTTCAGAGCGGTGTTATGATCCGGCAGGTTAACAGAAACCTCTTTCTTTTTTCCGTCGGCGTATTTGATGCTGACGAAAGAAGCGTCGCGGCCGATGCGTTCGGCATTGCCTTTGGCAACGACTTTATAATCGCTGCCGTCGACGTTAAACAATTGGTATTTGAGAGTGGAAGAACCGGAGTTCAGTACTAAAATTTTGGTCATTCTGCGTAGTTCCTTAGTTGTGGTTATTTGACAGCCTGAAGGGCGGTGATGGCTATGACGCCGACAATGTCTTCTGCGAAAGCGCCGCGAGAAAGGTCATTGACGGGAGCATTCAATCCTTGGAGCATAGGACCGTAAGCTTCACAGCCGCCGAGGCGCTGCAACAGTTTATAGCCGATGTTTCCGGCTTCAAGGTTCGGGAAAATCAAGACGTTGGCATTGCCGGCCACGTGACTGGCTGGTGCTTTTTTCCGGGCAACGACCATATCCAAAGCCGCGTCAGCCTGGAGCTCGCCGTCAAGCTCGATTTTCATATTTTTGAATTCATCGCTTTGCAATGCTTCTTTAGCAAGCTTGGTTGCTTCTACGACTTTGTCCACCTGTTCGCCTTTGCCGGAACCGTAGGTTGAGAAAGACAGCATGGCGACTTTAGGCTCAATTCCGAATTTTTCAGCAGAAAGCGATGTTTCCAGAGCAATGTCCGCCAGCTCTTTGGCCGAAGGGTTGATTGTGATGGCGCAGTCGGAGAAGACATAAGGTTTGTCGTTGGAGACCATTACCAAAAAGGAGGAAACGGCACGGTCTTTATGGGCCGATTTGATTATTTGCAGTGCGGGACGGACGGTGTCGGCCGTAGAGTGATTGGCGCCGGAGACCATACCGTCGGCATGGCCGGACTTAATCATCAGCGTTCCGAAGTAGTTGGGTATCAATGCCGTTTTTTTGGCTTCTTCTTCGGTCATTCCCTTAGATTTGCGGAGCTCAAACAATAAAGACGCGTATTCTTCCAGACGAGGGGATGTTGCAGGGTTGATTAATTCAATTCCGCTCAGGTCCCAGCCGTTTTTTGCAAAGTCGGCTTTAATTTGTGCTTGGCGGATGCAAGGTCTTTGTGGAATTGGCTCTCAAAGTTATCTGAATCATATATTGTTTCGGTCTTCACTTCGGCAAACAATCCCTCATTGGCGACAGCAATGGAATAACCGACCGCTTTATATCCATGTAACCGTTTTCGATACATAGAGTCGCATATTGGTACCCGGAGGTCTACATAGTCATAAATTCGGACTTCCGATTTCCCGATATAATCACGATGGAGGCGCCCTGTATATTGGGCTATCAATCCTTTCCATGAAACAGGAAGGGCAAGCATCAGTGTGTCAAGGCGAGGCAAGTCAAAGCCCTCGCCGACGTATTTGCCGGTAGCGATTACAATAAGTGGTTCGTTGTCGGGTACCGCCGCTAATTGTGTAATCGCCTCCCGTTTGACTTTTGTTGAGTCATTCCCGACAAGCCGGATAACGTTGGGACATATCTTCCGGCATTCATCCGCCAGATAATCAACATGTGCCGTTCGTGCAGTCAAAACCAATGGAGATCTTCCTTCTGCAAGATTTGATGAAACATCATCAAGAATCAGCTTGTTACGAGCGTTATCTTCCACAAGACCATCAATCACCTGCGAGTAATTGTTCCCATCTGTATTCAACAGACGGTGTGAGGTGAATCGCGGTATTAACAAGCGTTGAAACAATTGATTGGACTGCTGCTCCTTTGAGTCGGAAGAATATCGGATTTCACCGCATTGCATAAAAATTATGGGCTGATGACCATCTTTGCGAATCGGGGTGGCTGTAAGTCCATAAACATAATTAGCATTCACCTCGCGTAAAATCTTCTCGAAATTTACCGCAGGAGCATGGTGGCATTCATCAACAATCACCATACCATAGTTGCGGACAAACGGCTTTATCTCATTGTCGCTGAGGCAGGATTGAAGTAACGCGATGTCGATTTTGCCATTGAGAGTATTCTCGGTAGATGACAACGCTCCGAATTGTTGAAATTTCTTCTTGCGACCACGGCCTTTAAGCGCATCTGGAGCATGAAATGATGTAGCCAAAAACTCAGATAGACGTTCCCTCCATTGGTCAAGTAACGCTTTTGTATGAACCAAGATAAGGGTGGAAGTCTTTTTACGAGCAATCATAGCAGCGGCTGTAACTGTCTTGCCGAATGCGGTCGTGGCATATAGTGTACCACATCTATATTCGGAAAGTATCTCAACTGCTTGCGACTGCTCCGTTCGTAATTCTCCCTTAAACTCTACTCCAATGGAAGTGCCGTGGCAAGTTTTATCTTCAATCGTAATCTTAACTCCATTTTGAGTCAGGAATCCTATTGCGGCGTCTTCACATCCACGAGGAAGTATCAAATAATCGTCTGCAATCTCAGAGCAAGAGATAATCCGAGGCAGATTGAACGTAGGCAGTCGCATACCGAGTTTGGCATAAACCTCCGGATTTTTGAATGCGGCCATGCGTTTAAGGTGATTTATTGCTTTTGCCGAAATCCCATTCATGGGAATATACACGCTTGACGAACGGACTATTGTAAGGCTACGAGGGAAATCGGTCGTTGTCATCGGTTTTGGTATAGGTCTCTCCCATGGCAAGGATTCACTTGACTTGGACAGCTCTCCCATCGCTTGCTCTCTGGAGTATTTCGCAACCGCTGACTCTACCTCTGTCATAGTCATTTTCTGCATAGTCTGAAGATATGCCCATTGGTCATGATATGGTTGGAATCTCTCATCAACGAACACACTGTTCCCGTTTCTGCGGGATTGCCCCTGAAGAGGCAACGCCACAAGGTTGCCGAAGCCACCTTGCGGCATAAAGTCCTGATTCGGAAAGAACCGGTCGTATGATTTGAACGACATCTTTCCTTCACGCTCCATCGCTTCGGTCAAAATTACGTTGCCAAGTAGTCTTGCCGTTTTAGCTTTTATGGGCTCTGCGAACAGAATCCAGATATGGGCACCGTTGCCGGAACGTGACCGCTCAATGTATGCCGGAATATTCCAATCCTTGCATACCTTGACGTATGCTCTCACATCGGTCTCATAGCCATGCTCACAACTCTTGTCATCGAAGTCGCAGCAAATGAATCGGCAGGTATTGTCAGGCAGGATAGCATATACACCAACCACATCACGACCATTGGAATCTTTCCCCTCAAGGTGACGGTAAATATCATCATAACCTAATGGCTGAAATTCACGGTTTGGACATTCGGCACACTTATATTTTTTCTTATCGCAATACTCTCGATCCCATTCACGTGCACAAACCGGCTGATAACCGCTCTTGCCTGTGCTTGGACTATACCAACGCCGGGCAAATATATCCTCGCGACCACTAAATATATCCCTGAACAATGCAACCTTCTCATCTAATGACAATATCGAGGTCGGATGCGAAGCGGATTGAGATTGAATAATGGTATTTTCAATAAGTTCATCTGGGGAAATGCCATGTTTCTTCAATAGGCGGCGCAAACGGGCATTTTCCTTCTTGAGAAACTCTATTTCTTCAAAAACCTCTTTGTTATAGCCCATTGTTGACTGCATTACAGCAGGAATCCTATATGAATCAGTTGTTCTTGTTGATGAGGTTGACAACGACCTTGACCATAGTGTCCTTCTCTTCGGTACGGCTTTCGGCAATCATAAGGGTCAGAGCCACAAGAGTGTTGTCTGCAATACGTTTGGAACCATCCTCATTATATAGAATACGATTGCCATTGAGAAACCACAGAAATAGTGTGGCTGCTATACGTTTGTTACCGTCGCTGAAAGAATGGTTCTTGGTGACCAGATAAAGAAGCATTGCTGCCTTTTCTTCCACCGAAGGATAAAGGTCAATACCACCGAACGTCTGATAAATCTGCCCGATGGAGCTTTTGAAAGAATCATCCTTCTCGTTGCCAAAGAGCTCGGAGCCACCAAACTTATCGTGCAACTCACGAATTACTGCCATTGCATTTTCATATGTGGCATGAAACGCCTCTTTCCCGGTTGTCTGCTCAATCCTCAGTTCCTGATAGTCATAGCGGTCGAGAGTGTCGAGAGCATAAGTATAGTCCACCACCACATGGAGCAGGGAACGGCTATCCTCTGTAAGTTTCTCCTGATTTTGGATTGTCCGACCAAGGACCTTCACCAACTGGCTCAATTCATCGTATTTCTGTGCAGCGACACGTTCGTTGATAGCATAGCCATTCAGTAGATATTGTTTCAATATCTTGTTGGCCCAAATACGAAACTGTGTGCCACGTTGTGACTTTACTCGGTAACCCACAGATATAATAACATCAAGGTTATATAGGGCGGTAACATACTGTTGGTCACCGTCCGAACCCACATGTGCAAAATTTGCACATGTGGTCTCACGCTCCAGTTCGCCCTCCTTATAGATGTTGCTTATATGGCGCCCTATAACAGTTCGATCCTTTTGGAATAACTCTGCCATTTGAGCCTGTGTCAGCCAAACGGTTTCATCATGAAACTTTACATCTATGCTCGTTTCGCCATCATTCGTCTGATATATAACGATACTATTTGTCGATTCTAAGTTGTCCATATACAAAATTATAAAATATTTCTTGAATATCAACTATCTAAACGTCCGCATTGTCAGAATACATCTACCTTTGCGGGATTGGCAATAGCGTCTATCTCGTCGGCGATTTCATCGGAGGACAGCTTGATATAGTCCATGATGGTCTTTTGGGGCTTGTGGCCGCTGACCTGCATCATCTGGACTATTGTGTATTTGTATAAGAGGTACATATCGGTTATGCCGCTGCGCCGGGCTGTGTGGGAGGTGACACAGGCATAGCGCGGCATCACGACTTCCCCTTTGGTGTTTCGGTCGACCGTCAGTTTGCCGAGTTCCTCATTCTTCTTTTGCTTCATTGTCAGTTTGGCGGGAATCTTGACAGCCAATGATGGCACGGATTCAGAGAGTTCTTTCAGTATCTCCTTGATATAGCGGTTTATCAGCACATCAATCACCGAGGGGATATTATAGCCGTATTTCTCGCATATGGCATGAAGATTGGGATTCATTATCGGTATCTCTTTTGCAATGGCCTCAGCCTCCTGCGGGCTACGTATGATTTCCGATTTCTCCGGGTCGGAGATCGCCATGATCTCGGCTTTCACACGTTCGCGGTCAAATTCCGGAGCATCCATCTCCAGCTTGAGCATAACCTCAATTCGGCCGAGCATATCATGCAGCTTGGGATTTTCATCACCATTCGTAACTGTTCGGAGACATTCAATCCCACGAACTTTCCCCCAACCCCCAAACTTTAACAGCGTTTAACTATGCCCGATAACTAAAACCTTTAGCTCGGCGAGGCTTGACCGAGCCAATGCCATATCAGCGAGGAAGGCGGTGAAGCGTGATGCTCCATCGCCTTCATTTCGCCAAAAATTTCGGAGGGTGTTGCAGAACTCCCTCAAAAAAGTAAGCAAAAGCCCCAACTTTCACAAGTTGAGGCTTTTTTATGTCCATAAAATTTTGTAATTTTATGGTGTTCAAACTAATAATCACAAAGTTAATGTATAAATCTTACATAACCAACGACACGTTGCTTTTTCCGCCTAATCTGGGAGATTTTATTCCACAGGATGCACCGGCAAGGCTGATTTCGGAGATAGTCGACCTTATGGATCTGAAAGAGATTCACGCCAGTTATTCAACATCTTCGGACGGACAACCACCATATCATCCGGCAATGCTGCTGAAGGTGGTGATTTTCGGATATATGAACAATATTTTTTCAACGAGAGGTCTGGAGTCAGCCATGACCCGCGACGCCCATCTTATATGGCTCTCGTCCTACCAGTTTCCCGACCATACGACAATCAGCAGATTCAAGACCCGCTGTATGCCCCATATCAAGGTGATTTTCACCCGTCTTGTCACTATACTCGCGGAACGCGGCGAAATAAAGTTGACCGAAGACCTATATATTGACGGGACGACAATCCGGTCACGCGCTGCCCGTCGCCGGATAAAGTGGCGCAGCAATGCCGAGAAGTTCGGGGCTTCAGCCGATGCCGACATACAGGAGGGAGTGAAAGCTCTGCTTGAACAGGTGGAAAACGGCGACAGTGCGGATGACAATAGCACCGGACATGTGACCTACACAAAAGATGAGGCGCGAGAGATTGCCGACCGCATTGAACGGAGAGCCCAAAAGGAGGGATTAAAGAAAGTCCGCGGCAAGATTACCGCCATCCGTAATGCCTGCGACCGCAAAGAAACGCATGACAGGACATTGGAGCAATGTGCCGGCAGATGCGGTGTCGCGCCCACAGATCCCGACTGCGGCATCATGCACGCCAAGGAAGACGGATACGAGGGGATGGCGACTCCAAACTACAACGTACAGATTGCGACCCAGAACCAGTATGTCACCAACTATGGAGCGTATGACTCGGCAGAGGACAAGTCCATCGCAATGGACTTTGTCGACACCTGTGTGGAGGAAAACGGTGTCAAGCCCTCGGCTGTGGTCGAAGATGCCGGATACGGATGTGAGGAAGCGTATGTAGGTCTGGAAGAAAGGCAGATTGAGGCGGTAGTCAAGTATCCCGGCTATGATGCGGAGACTACGCGCCGTCCTGTAAAAGAAGGGCAATACGACCGACTGGCATTCAGACTCTCTCCTGACGAAAACTCGCTGGTATGTCCCGCCGGACATATGATGAGAGTTATACGCACGGAGGAAGCTTACACAAGAAGCGGTTTCCGCAGTGACAGTACAGTGATGACATGTGACCACTGTGGCGGATGCCCGTTCAAAGAAAAGTGCATACTTACAAAGAGCAAACGTGGTGAGATACATCGCAAATTAGGCAATATCCGGGAAGAACGCAAAGCCAAAGCCAGACTCGATATGCCGGCCAATCAGGAGAAGCTAAAGCGAAGATCCCGCGAACCGGAACCCGTATTCGGACAATTAAAGCATAATCATGGATACACCAGGTTCCGTCACTTCGGAAAAACCGGGGTCACGATGGATCTCGGCTTTGTCTTCATGGCGCTGAATATCCTGAAACTGCATAAAAACATGAAAAAATCGGCCTGAACAGACCGATTTTCACATATTTCATTCTTTTGGTCAAATTTTAAACTCTCGAGAACCGAAAATTCGGTCGGAATCAGATAATTTCAATGTTTGACGTGAATAGTCAATTCTCAGGCTCTTTGAATTGAGAGGTTCTGCAACACCCTCGTACATTCACCTATTCCGTTTAAGGCAATCCAGAGCCGACAAGAGAGATAGCGTAGAGTGTACGCTATTTTTATAAACCTTCAGACCTAGTACTAACCCATTCTGCCACATCCTTATTCCGAAAGAACGCCCTTTATCCCGCGCCATCATGAACTTTCCTATTCATAGATTTGTTTTGCAACTAAAATTTAGTTACTTTTGTGCCAAGATTATAAATGAATGGGAACAAAAGAAAAAATGATAGCCCGTTTCTCGGCGCTCCCCAATGACTTCACATGGGAGGAAATGAGGCGTCTGCTTGTCGCTTTGGGATATGTTCCGGGCAACAAAGGCAAGACATCCGGTTCTCGCGTGATATTCAAGGGAGAAGGCAAGAAGCCGATAATGCTTCACAAACCGCATCCGGGAAATATCATCAAAGGGTATGTTATGAAACAGGTATATGACTATCTTAAAAACGAAGGACTGATATGAATACATTGAAATATAAGGATTTTATCGGCTCGGTTGCATTTAGCGAGGCCGACGGAGTATTTTTCGGTAAAATCGAAGGCATTGACGGACTTGTGAATTTTGAAGGAGAAAGCGTAGCCGAACTCACCAACGCCTTTCACGAGGCCGTTGACGATTACCTTGCCTATTGTGCCGAGGAAAGCATCGAACCCCACAAAAGTTATTCCGGCTCGCTGAATGTGCGCCTAACTCCCGACATCCACACCCGCGTGGCATATCTTGCCAAACAAGCAGGCGTTTCAATCAATTCTTTTATACGCACTGCCGTTGAAAAACAGATTGCTGCCATGCTCTAACGGCATGATATTTTTAACGCCGTATATGCTTGGTAATCGGCGAAAAAGCATTAACTTTGCATTACCCCAATGGAATAATGGGGAAGAACATTGAAATAGTGTCGTGTGCAATTCGTGAACAACGGATTTGACGGCATTGCAATATTCTGAAAACGACTTAGTTACAACGATATATCCCAGCCTCTCCGGGGTCACAGGACAAAATGGCAAATCGCCGCAAAGCACTGAAATCACTTGATTTTCAGTGCTTTTTTAATTTGCCAAAATTTCAGATTTGCGCAGAATACAGAGGCTGTGAGTGAGTCATTAGTGAGTACTCACATTTGTGAGTAATTCGACTCACGGTTGGCGGAAATCGTCAGTGAGTCGGCTGATATATGGGCTGTTAGCCCTAAATCAAGCCTCTCAAAGTGGGGTTTTGAACGGAGGATGGAACCTTCGGCCCGGTTGGGGTCGCAATTTTCAGAATTTATAAATACTCTTTAACTCTTGAAACATTCTTTAACTATAAATCCTGCCTAAATCCACTCCATGACACTGATTGCCGCAATTTGCGCCATTTTAATTTGTGAGCCGGACTCACGGTTTGCACACATATATGGCGTGAGTATCCTAAATGACTTGTATTGCGATATTAGATGCTTTTCTCAGTTTTGATATGTCGGTAAAAATGATTATATTTATATAACCATTAAACCCACAGAGAAATGACATCCGATTCTTATTTCACCCTGACTTTCTACGCCAGAAAGCCAAAGACCGACAAGAGCGAATATCCGCTTTACGCCCGCATCTCGGTCGGCGGGCAGATGACCGAGTTTACTATCGGCCGTTCCGTGAATCCAAAGCACTGGAACCAGAAACGCAACGTGAGCGACGGCACATCGCGCCGCGACAAGGAACTTAACAAATTCCTCGAAATGGTGCGTGCCCGTTTCTGTGAAATCCACAATATGCTGATCCGCGAGAACAAGCTGGTTAATCCCGCAATCCTTAAAGCCCATTATCTCGGCACTATGGAAAAGCCGAAGATGATGTGTGAGGTATTCCGCGAAGCTAACGAAAAACGCAAGGAGGAACTCGACCGTGGTGACATAGTTAAGCCAACCTATCAGCGCTGGACTCGCTGCGCCGACTATCTGGAGGATTTCTTTCAGCTCCACTACAATGCCCCCGACCTCCCAATAAAGGAGGTTACATCCGGTATGCTTGATGATTTCGAGCATTTTCTCCGCATGAAGAAAGGGT